>ERZ808242.1355-NODE-1355-length-14015-cov-4.354728_pt1 | contig 14015 bp, 11 predicted proteins | sample MGYA00521244_ERZ808242 | MGnify/ENA primary metagenome ERZ808242 (study PRJEB31516, sample SAMN03275573) | gut metagenome | biome: mammalia-associated habitat; material: feces | host: Papio cynocephalus | place: Kenya | collected 2012-07-27 ... | reverse complement strand
CCATTCAAGCGCTCTCCCAGCTGAGCTATACCCCCAGGTGTTGTAGATTGACGCAAAAGCCTTTATGAACTTGTTGCTGTGGGGTGCGTTGCTGTACCGTTTGGACTCCCAGCTGAGCTATACCCCCATATTCGGTTTTCACCTGCCGCCCTTGCCGGACGACTTCTGTATTATAGCACACAACCGGAAATTGTCAAGCACTTTTTTCGATTTTTTCATTTCCTTTCTGAAAAAACAAAGCAGGGAAGGGCAAATTGGGACTTCCATTTTCCGTCCATTGCGTGTATAATGAATTTCAGAAAAAATGTGAGAGCCTGCGGGCGATCGTTTGGAGGATGTTATGTCGAACCTGATTCTTTCCGCAAAAGACAAAACAAGATTGGATTCCGGTTTTTCCGCCGCCTTCGGCGGGGCAGCCCAGAGGTTTTTTTCCGCCCCCGGACGCACGGAGATCGGCGGCAATCACACGGATCATCAGCGGGGTCGGGTGCTGGCCGGGGCGGTGAACCTGGACACGGTGGCGGCTGTCCGCCCAAACGGCACCAATGTGATCCGGGTGCAGTCCAAGGGCTACCCCCTGTGCCAGGTGAATCTGGACAATCTGGAGCCGGTGCCGGCGGAGATCAACTCCACCCCGGCCCTCATCCGGGGCGTGGCGGCAAGATTCGCCCAGCTGGGCTGCCAGGTGGGGGGCTTTGATGCCTACTGCGAGTCCACGGTGCTGCCAGGCTCCGGCCTCAGCTCCTCCGCGGCCTTTGAGGTACTCATCGGCACCATCATCAATCACCTGTTCTTTGACGGCCGGGTGTCCCAGGCGGAGGTGGCTCAGATCGGCCAGTACGCGGAGAACGTGTTCTTCGGCAAGCCCTGCGGCCTGATGGATCAGACCGCCAGCGCAGTGGGCGGGCTTGTGACCATCGATTTTGGGGATAAAGAGCACCCGGACATCCGGCCGGTACACTTCGACTTCTCCACCACCGGCCATGCCCTGTGCATCATCGACTCCCGGGCGGATCACGCCGACCTGACCGACGAATACGCGGCCATTCCCGGTGAGCTGAAGGAAATCTGCGCCTGTCTGGGTCGGGAAGTGACCACGGAAATTCCTGAGGAGGAATTCTACGCCGCCATCCCGAGGCTCCGGGAAGCCTGCGGCGACCGGGCAGTCATGCGAGCCATGCACGAATACAACGAAAACCGCCGGGTGCCGGAGCAGGTGGCCTGCCTGGAAAGAGGCGATTTCCAGGGCTTCCTGCATCTCATCCGGGAGTCCGGCTTCTCCAGCTGGATGTACTTGCAGAATGTGATTCCCGCGGGCTACGTCCGGCAGCAGCCCGTGGCGGTGGCTCTGGGTCTGTGCGAGCATTATCTCAGGGGCAAGGGCGCCTACCGGGTCCACGGCGGCGGCTTCGCCGGCACGGTGCAGGCCTTCGTACCCTTCGAACTGCTGGATGCCTTCCGGGCGGGGATTGACGCAGCCCTGGGTCAGGGCGCCTGCCACGTTCTGTCCATCCGTCCCCAGGGCGGCGTGGAGATGGAGGTAGAGGGATGACCATTGATACCTGCATCGATTCCCTGGTCTCCTATGCCATGAACCGGGGGCTGGCGGAGCCGGTGGATCACTATGTGCTGGTCAACCGCCTGCTGGACATTCTCCGCAAGGACGACTACACTGCCTCCGATGCGCCGCAGAGCGAGGATTTAGAGGAAATTCTGGCGGGGATTCTGGATTACGCCGTGGAAAAGGGTCTGTGCGAGGACAACATCACTGCCCGGGACATTTTTGACACCCGGATCATGGGCGCGGTGACCCCCATGCCCAGGGAGGTCATCCGCACATTCCGGGGAAAGTACGCCCAAAGCCCGGAGACGGCCACGGACTGGTATTACCGGTTCAGCTGCGACACCAATTACATCCGCCGCTACCGCATTGCGAAGGATATGCGCTGGAAGTATGATAGCCCCTATGGCCAGATGGACATTACCATCAACCTGAGTAAGCCGGAGAAGGACCCCCGGGCCATTGCCGCGGCCAAGAACGCCCCCCAGACCGCTTACCCCAAGTGCCAGCTGTGCCGGGAGAACGAGGGCTACGCCGGTCGGATGAACCATCCTGCCCGTGCCAATCACCGGATCATTCCCATTTCCGTCTGCGGGGCGGATTGGTGCCTGCAGTATTCCCCCTACGTTTACTACAACGAGCACTGCATCGTGTTCAATTCCCAGCATGTGCCCATGAAGATCGACCGGGCGGCTTTTGAGAAGCTGCTGGACTTCGTGAAGGCCTTTCCCCACTATTTCGTTGGCTCCAACGCCGATCTGCCCATCGTGGGTGGCTCCATTCTCAGCCATGAGCACTTCCAGGGCGGACATTATACCTTCGCCATGGAGACCGCGGCCGTGGAGGAAACGCTGACCTTCCGGGGCTTTGAAGATGTCCAGGCGGGCATTGTCCGCTGGCCCATGAGCGTCATCCGGCTGGACGGGGAGAACCCGGAGCGGCTTGCAGAGCTGGCGGATCGGATTCTCACCTGCTGGCGGAGCTATTCCGACGAAAGCGTGGGGGTTCTGGCCTTCTCTGACGGGGAGCCGCACAATACCATTACCCCCATTGCCCGGCGCAGAGGGCAGCTTTACGAGTTGGACTTAGTGCTGCGGTGCAACATCACCACCGAAGAGCATCCCCTGGGCCTGTTCCACCCCCACGCCGACAAGCACCACATCAAGAAGGAAAACATCGGCCTCATTGAGGTCATGGGTCTGGCGGTGCTGCCCAGCCGCCTGAAAAAGGAGCTGGCAGACCTGGCTCAGGCTATCGCAGAGGGTCGGGACATTGCCGCCGATGAGGTTCTGAGCAAGCACGCTCCCTGGGTGGAGGAGCTGAAAAAGAAGTATACTTTCACCCCGGACAACGCGCTGGACATTGTGCTCCAGGAAACAGGCAAGGTATTCACCGAAGTGCTGGAGGACGCGGGTGTCTATAAGAATACTCCGGAGGGAAGAAAAGCCTTCCTGCGGTTCGTGGATACGGTGAACCGCTGAATAAAACGGCAGGAAAATCCCGACAATACGGGTTGGGTCGGTGCGCCGCGGATTGCGGCGCACCGGCCTTTTGCGTGTTATACAAGATCCGCAATGTCCAGAAGCTGAGATTGACCCTCCAGATCTGCACTGACGTAGACGATGGCGTAGTAGGGCTCCGCATCCGGATAGACTACGGTCGCCTGACAGACAATGGCATAGTTGGTGCCCGCGGCGACCTGGGTTGCCGCCAGGGCAACAGGCTGATAGTCCACGCCGACGAGCCCCTCCACGGCGGCGTCAAAGGCGGCTCTGGCTTCCGAAGAGACTTGGGCGGAGTCTGCCTGAGCCCAGCCGCCGGGCATATCATTCAGGTCAGTGGGGACGTCGGTAGTCTGCACATCTTCCAGAGTTACGTTTCCGTCCAAATCCTGATAAATGGTTCCGATGGCATAGACCTCGACCGCGTCCGGCAGCACCGGCAGGGCCCGCAGGAGCATACGATAGTTGGTTCCGGCCACGACCTGGGTAGCCAGCAAAGCCACCGGGGAATAGGATACGCCGGTCAGACCCTCAAAGGCCCGGTCGACAAGACTTTGGAGTTCTGGGGTGATCTGGGGATCGGTCGGAATGTTCCAGCCGCCCTCCAGGGTTTCCTCCGGAGTGGAGGCGGTTTCCGTCTGGGTGGGTTCGGTGCGCACCGGCAGGGCTTCGGCGGCGCAGCCGATACAGGACAGAATCAGGATGAGGGAAAGAAAAATCAGAATCGCTTTTTTCATATAGACAATCTCCTTTTTGGTAAGTCGTCACGGGGGGAAGCTTGCCCGTCCCGTGTTCTATCTGATATACAGCCGAGGGTGGGAAAATGTTGCGGAAAAAATATTTTTATTTTTGCCCCGGTGTTTACAAAGGCGTATCCCAAAACAGGAGAAGCTGCCGGATCAGAAGAACCGTTCGCTAGAACGTACTTCTGATCCGGCAGCTTATTTTTCAGGCAGCCCTGGCCTTGCGGAACCGGTAGTCTGTCCACAGCTCCAGCCCCAGAGGCATCAGACACAGAGCCAGATACCCGGCGGCGGTGAGAACCCCCAGGGCGTTCAGGGGTCGCAGGAGAATTCTGGGATTGTACCACATTTTGACGGAGCCCAGGATCACCCCCATGAGGGTCAGGGTCAGGCAGAGGAACAGGCCGATAACGAAGACCCGGTCCCGGTTGTCAAAACGATAAATGGAGTAGGCCGTCCGTCCGCGAAGAAGGCTCCCTCGGGAGCGCATGGAATCGGACTCCAGAGCCAGAGCGGAGATCATCCAGGTAATCAGCATGGAGAAAATCTCCAGGCAATTGCGCAGCCTGCGAAAAAGGTTCCCCTGACCGGCTCCCCGGCCGATGCCCTTCCGAGACAGATTGATCCGTCCCGCCTCCCGGGAAAGCCGGGGGAGAAATCGCAGAAGGATCGTCAGGAACAGGGAAAGCCGGGGGCTGACTTTTCCAAATAAATAGATGATTTTATCCGAGGAAACCACGGAAAACAGGGACTCCAGCCACATACACACCGTGGCAACGCGCAGCCCGATGACCAGCCCGTAGACCAGGCTTTCCAGGGTCATGTTGTTGTCAATGAAGTTTTTTCGCAGAATTGTCACACCGAAATGGTGATAGGTGCTGTAATACAGGGCGAAAACCAGGACAAATGGCACCAGGCAGAGGTTGAAAATCACCGCCCTTCGTCCCGCTCGGCGGACGCTGTAGGCAAAGGCGCACAGCCAGGCAATGGCCAGAAACACCGGATGCTGAAAGCATACAGCCCCCCAGAGAACAGAAGCGAAAAAGATAACATTCACCGCCGGATGGCAGACTTCAAACCCCATCGTCGTCCTCCATCATGCCGTATTGCAGCTTCACCCGATCCAGCTTTTCCAGCAGAGGATGGCCGAAGAGCAGCATGGTCAGGGCGGTACACACCCCCTGGCTCAGATTCACCGGAAAGCCGGAAAGATACAGCGGCCAGGCGGTTTGCAGGGTCACAATGGGCAGCATGAGAAACACCGAACAGGTGTCAAGCAGGGGACCAACGAAGAAGAGCACTGCCAGAAAGCCGAAAATCGCCATGACCAGGGGCTTTCTGGGAAGCCGTCCTTTGGCAAACAGGAAGCCCGCCAGCATCCCGCCGGCACCGTAGGCGAACATCTGCCAGGGGGTGTAGGCTCCTTGGCCATAGAAAAAGTTGCTGGCGAAGGCGGAAACGGCTCCCACCAGGAAGCCCGCTTCCGGACCAAAGGCAATGCCGGAGAGCATGATGACGGCGAAAATCGCCTTGAAATTGGGAATGGGGATCACCACCCGGGCGGCTACGGCCAGGGCGGACAGCACCGCAATGACCACCAGCTCCCTGGCCTGGGGCTTCCGATCCTCGAAAGCCAGCAGGAAGGGAATGAGGATTTCGATAATCACCAGAGTGCTGGTCAGATAGTAAGCCCGGCCTGTCAGACGGAGACCAAAATACAAGGTGGCGGGGATCCCCAGCAGAAAAATCAAAAGCATGGCAATGTGGGACTTTTTCATTGGGCGGCCTCCTTGTTCTGCCGGTAAAGGGTGATAACATCCTCGGCGGTGACGGCTCCATGGAAGACGTGGCGGCTCATCCGATGGGCGGCGGTGGTGTAGAAGCTGTTGGCTCCGAAGAACCGGCGGGGGGTGTCGGCGGTGAGGATCTGACCGTCGAAGAACATGGCCACCACATCGGCGTACCGGGCGCAGAACTCCACATCGTGGGACACCATGACGACGGTAATGCCCTGAGCCTTCAGGTCGGCGAGGATTCTGGCGAAGGTTTCCTTAAAGAAGCAGTCGATGCCCTTGGTTGGTTCGTCCAGCAGGAGAAGCCGGGGCTTGGTCAGCAGCACCTTGGCAAGAGCGGCACGCTGCTGCTCGCCGCCGGATAAGTCGTAGGGGTGACTGTCAAGCAGCGGCTCGATCTGACACAGCCGGGCAATTTCGGAAATGGCGGAAGTGTCCTTGGTCATTTCCGCCAGCTCTTCCCGGACGGTTTTCTTGACGAACAGGCTCTTGGGATCCTGGGGAAGCATGGCAAGGCAGCCCTGGAACAGCTCCGGGGCTTTGTATGTTTCCATGGGCTTTCCGAAAAGGGTGACCTTGCCCCGATAGGGTCGGCAAATGCCGGAAATGGCCTTCAGGGTGGTGGATTTGCCCGCGCCGTTGCCGCCCAAGATAGCGTACAGGCTCCCGACAGGTATCCGGGCACTGACACCCCGGAGAATGTCCGGGGAATCCTTTTCGTACCGGAACCAAAGCTCTTTGAGCACCAGTGCCGGATTTTTCACTTCCTCCGGAAGACCCGGGGCGGGGATTGTGCTTCTCGCTGGCGTCTCCGGAAACTCCCGGCTGAGCCAGCTTCGCCCCTGGCGGACGGTGAGCGGGCTGTCCCCGGTGCATCCGGCACCGTAGTACACCCGCACTGGGGTGGGCATGGCGGTGAACATGGGGTGATTCTGAGAAAACAGCAGCTGACCTACCCGGCTGGGGATGTCGTCCGCCAGGATTCTGCCGCCGTCCATGACCACCGCCCGATCGGCGTAGGGGAAAATATCCTCCAGCCGGTGCTCGGTGATGAGGACGGTGGTGCCAAGCTCCGTATTGATTTTCCGGACGGTGTTCAGAAAGTCACTGGCGGCGATGGGATCCAGCTGGCTGGTGGGTTCGTCCAGGATCAGTACCTCCGGCTGCATGGCCATAATGGAGGCCAGATTCAATAGCTGCTTCTGGCCGCCGGAGAGGGTGGCCACATCCCGGTGGAACCAGTCCTGAATGCCGAAATAGCAGGCCATTTCGGCGACCCGGGAGCGCATGGTCTTCTGGTCGCAGCCCAGGCTTTCCAGGCCAAAGGCTAGCTCGTGCCAGACCTTGTCCGTGACGATCTGATCGTCGGGATTCTGCATGACGAAGCCGATTTTGGATGCCTGATCCCGGTCGGAAACCTGGTTCAGGGGCACACCGTGGAAGAGAATTTCGCCCCGTCGTTTGCCGCCGGGGGTAAGTACGGTTTTCAGCTGCCGCAGCAGGGTGCTTTTTCCGCTGCCGGAGGCACCGCACAGCACCAGAAATTCTCCCTGTTCAATGGAAAGACTGACGCTTTCCAGGCTGTGCCGTCCCTTGGCGGCGGCGTAGGAGAAGGTCAGATCCCGGATCTCGAAATGTGCCATGCAATGGCCTCCTTTGTGTGTAATGCGGTGGGAAGCAGGGCGAAGGCTCCGTAGGCGGCAAGCCCCAGAGCGTTCTGCCCCTGAACCGGCGCGATTTCCAGCACCGGTGTAAAGCTGGATTGGGTGTTTCCCAGGAAGAGCAGAGCCGCCAGCAGCAGCCCCATCCAGACAAACAGCCGGAGGTCCTCTCCGGTCAGCCGGTAAATCTGGAAGCTGCTGCGCTTGGCGGTGCCGTAGCCCCGGGAGCGCATGGAATCGGCAGTGACGATGCTGCCCTCCAGAGCCCAGGAGGTCAGCGCGCCCAGGATAGCCATGCCGTCCGTGAGCTTTTCCTTCGCGGTATCTCCTTCGGCGGCACCCTTGCCGATGGACTTCCGGGCACCGGCAAGTTGGGCGGCCTTGCGCAGGAAGCTGGGAATCAGCCGCAGAACCATCACCAGCAGCAACGACAGGGCAGGGATCAGGTTGCCGAAGAGGGCGGTGAACTTATCACTGGTTAAAACCCGGTTGTAGCAGCCGAACCACAGAAGCATTTCCAGGAAGGTTCCGCCGATGGCAAAGCCGTAGAGCAGAGCCTCCAGGGTGTAGGGTCTGCCGAAGATGTGAAACAGAATATGCGCGCCGTAGGTGTTGAAAAGGGGATTGAGCAGGGACAGAATGAGGAAAATGGGCAGCATCCCGGCAATGCCCCGCAGACCCTTCCGGCCGCGCAGCAGCAGGTAATAGGCAGCCCCGCTGAAAATCCCCACGGCCAGGTAGGCCGGATGCTGGATCACCACGGCGCAGCAGATCACCACCAGGAAAAAGGCGAAATTCACCGCCGGATGCCGGTTGGAAAAAGCGTCCCGGCTCATTGGCCGCCTGTCCAGGCTTCGCCCATCCAGGTCTCGCCCACGTCCGCGCCCAGGCCTACGCAGGTGTAGCACCAGACGATGTCGTCTCCGTCCTTCAGGGCGTAGGCCGAGCAGCCATAGTTGGGGAACCACTCGTTGACCTTGTACATCCAGCCGGATTCCGGACCGCAGTCGAACTCATACAGATGGTTGATGCCCTCGATATAGTAGCTTTCGTACAGGGGGGTGTAGCTGTACTCAATTTGCAGCTGAGCCGCGTCGCAGACCCGCTTGAGCACGTCGAACACGGTCTCTCCCTCGGTGAAGCTGACCTTCGTGGCGGGCAGAATGGTGCCGTCCTTGGGAACGAAAGGAGCCTTTTCCTCGTTCAGGCTGTCTAAGTTGTCAAAAATCGTGGGACAGACAATGGTGATGGTGCAGGTTCTGTCCCCGCCGCCGGATACAAAGTTATCCGGGATGGCGGCGATCCGGTAGGCACTGCCTAAGTTATCCCCGGCTTGCTCCCGGAGGGCAAAGGCCAGCAGCACACCGCCCGCCACGATAATGACAATGGCCAGCACCATCAGTAGGTTTGCGGTTTTTTTCTTCATAAATCATTCCTCATTTTTGGACGTGTGCCGCTGGATGATTACCAGGGTCGCCACTGCGCCCGCACCCAGAACCATCAGGGCAATGCCGGCGATCAGAAGGGGAGAGACACTCTTTTTCTTCCCGGACTGCGCAGGCTGGGTTTCCCGCTTCACGGAAATCTGGGCGGACAGGTCTGTCGGGTCGCCGCCCTTGTCCAGAACGTCCGTCATGTCGTACAGACGCTTTGCGCCGCTGCGGAAGCGGAAGTAGGCTGTCAGGGCATAGTAGCCCTGCTCGGTGGCCATGCCGTCCCGCTCTCCGTCCAGCAGGTGACGGAAGCCGCCGCCGTCCACATAGTAGCGCAGAAGAGCTTCCAGGGCGGAGCCGCCGGACTTGACAAACCGGGAATCGGTGGCCGGGTCAATGCCCAGGGCGGACAGGCCGGTGATGACCTGGGCGATGGATTCGCTGGTGGGTATCGGGTTTCCATCGCCATAGTCCGCACAGAAGGAGCCGTCCTCCTGCTGCATCTGAGAAAGTCTGTCGATGGCCTTGTCCACGGCGGCGCGAACCTGCTCATTGGATTCGCAGTAGGGTGCCAGAGCCTGCAGAGCCATGCCGGTCATGTCCGTATCCGCTTTGCTTCCGGTAACGGCCCAGCCGCCATCGGTGGTCTGCACGTTCAGCAGCTTTTCTACCAGTGCCTGACGGGTGGCGGTGCCAGAGGCGGGATAGTTGCCGGAATCCAGGGCAATCAGTGCCCAGATGGGGCCGTTATTGCCCTGATAGGTCACATAGTCCAGATCGCTCAGACCAGCCACCAGGTTGTAGCCGTCAATATCCGTCGCGTCCTTGCCGATGGCGGTGAGAGCCAGGATCATCCGGGAATTGTCCGTGGATTTTGCCGAATGGAGCCGCATAGTCTCCGGGTCAATGGACTGCTTGATATAGTCCAGGGCTTTCTGATAGTATTCCTCCAGGCCGGGTACGGTGAGGCCGGAGCGGCTCATGCCGATCACGCCCCACTCGCCGCCGATGGAGCCGATACCCGGAGTGCCCAGGCTCTGAATATATTGCCCCGTCGTCTGATAACAATTCTCGGCGTTTTTTTCTAGGGCACTGCCGGAAAGCTTGGTCTCCGCCGCCTGTAGAAGCTCGTAGTTTTCTACCAGCAGCTTTTGCAGGGCGGTCAGCTTGTCGTAGGCCTTCCGGGCGGCTGCCACAGCGTCCGCGTCCGGCGAGGTGGTGGACAGGACGGCGATGGCATCCATGACCGCCTGAGCCTTTGCCCAGTCCTTCTTGGTGGCCACCAGCTTGGCGTAGGCCACCTCCGCCTTTTCCAGAACCTCCAGGTTCGTAACCAGCTTCTTTTCCTCGTTGGTAAGCTTGTCGTAGGCCTTCCGAGCCTTGTCGATGGCCGATTTGCTTTTCTTCGTCACCGGGTTCGGGATGGCCTTGATGAGCGTTTCCACCTTTTCGGCGTTGGCCTTCTGGGCGGCCTTTTTCAGCTCCTCATACTTGGTTTCCGCGCTCTCGAGGGTTTTGAGGTTCGTGACCAGCCTCTTTTCGGCTTCGGTCAGGGCGTCATAGGCCTTTCGGGCATCATCGATCCGAGCCTTGCAGGCATCCGTATAGGTCACATTTCCGATTTTCTTAATGAGGTCAATGACCTCTTTGGCAGCATCCTCGGTGTCAAGGGGCTTGCCGTAATTATTGCCGCCCTCCTCGTAGGTGTAGTCGTCAGTATAGTGCAGGACGATCTCGGCCTTGTCCTTCAGGTAGACCGCGGAAACGCCCCGGTTCGGGTGGGTGCCGTTGAAGGTGTACATCCATCCGGAATTGGGACCGTTGGTGAATTCGCCCAGGCCGTTGATGGAGGCAATGTACACGGTGCCGTATTGGTTATTGTCGCTGGCGGAATAGGTGTAGCCCTTTTCATCCAGCAGGGGCTTGAGTACATCCCAGACCGTATCGGTGGTCTTGGCGGTAATCCTGGTTCTGCCGATCCAGGTGGTCAGGCCGCCCATGGCAAGGCCGTGGATGGAACTGTTGTCCCCGTGTTTGCTGTCGCCCAGAACCGTGATGTACACGGTGATATCCTTGGATTCCGGAGTGACGGTGACGGTGAACCGGGCATCCACGCCCTTATAGGTCAGCGTAACGGTCTGGGTGTTCGGGGTGTTGGTGTCAAAGCCGGAGACGGTCACGTCATCCAGATCGACCTGGGTGGTCTCCCCGGTGCTCCAGGTGGCGGTGAGGGTCAGACCGGTGAGATCCAGGGCTTCTCCCTCGATGTATTTAGTTTTGTAGCTGCCGGAGATTTCCAGCTTGGTAACCCGCTTTTCCGTGACCCCGTCGGTGTAGCAGAGATTCCCCGCATCTGCTCCCAGAGGGTCGTCCGTCCGGTTCAGGGCTGGCTTGGAAACCGCCCGGTTGACACCCTCCGCGGCAGTGCCGATGGTAGGCAGGTCAATATAAAGTTTCAGGGGAACACAGTTAATCTTGTCGACGTAGGATTCTACGCCGCCCTTGCCGTCTGAGACGTATTTGGCGGTGTTATAGTAATAGGTGTCTCCGTGGAAGTCGCTGGATAGGGCGCTGGTGTCCACATGAGCCACGGCTCCGATGCCCTTGGCGGCGTTTTTGTAGTAGTTGTTACTGATGGAGGCATATTTATTCAGGGACTGCATAAAGCCGATGACACCGCCGACGAACTTGGAGCCGTGGACGGAGCCGGTGAATTCATTACGCGTTATCTCGCAGATACCGTTGTCCCAGAACTGCTGGGCGCAGTTTTCCGCGCCGAAAATACCGCCTACGCCCACATTGCCGGTGACGCTGCCGCTGACGGCGCAGTTACGAATGACCACGCCCCGGGTGTTGGGGGCGGTCTCCAATCCATATTCGTGGCCGCCGGCATAGCCGCCGCCCACAATGCCGCCCACGCATTTTCCGGTGGCGGAGACGGTGCCGGTGAAGTGGGAGCTGCTGACGATAAAGTCGCCCATGGTCTGACCCTTATTGCCAACCAATCCGCCGACATAGTCCACGCCGTAGACCGTGGCGGCACTGGTGGAGTCCTTAATGGAGCCGTTGAATTCCCCGCCGAAGGAGCCAATGCGGCTCTGGCTCCTGTCGTAGCCGATGACCACCCCAGGCTCGACGGTGCATTTTTCGATCCGCACCTCGTTCTGGCCGGAGGCGTAGCCGCCGATGAAACCGGAATACAGGGTCTGGGTGCCGGAGACCAGGGTGACGTTCTGAAATTTGACGTAGAGCTTTGCCTCGTCACTATAATCCTTCGTATAGCAGCTGACCAGGCCGTAGTCATCGATCCGGGGGCCGTAGACCTTCAGATTGCGAATGGTTGCGCCCCGGGTGCGGGAGAACAGGGCCTTGCCCCCCTCGGGAATGGTGATCTGATAAATTGTGCGGGAGCCTTTGGGCTTGCCGCTAAAATCCCCGGAGAAGGGATGATCCTCGTCGCCGATGCCGTCCCAGGCTTCCGTGATCACAATGTCCTGGGCCAGCTGGAAGTAAACGCCCGACTGATCTTCGCCCGCCGTGACCCACTCGTCCAGCAGGAACAGATCCTCCTGGGTCTCCAGAAGGTAGGGATCGTTTTTCGTGCCCGTGCCCTTCAGGCCGGAGACCTGGACTTCGATCTGGGCGGTGACATCCTCGTATTGAACGGTGACGGCGGTGTCCGCCGCGGTCAGCTCCCCGGAAGGGGAAAAGGTCAGCTCCTCGATTTTGGGTACCAGGGTGGTGCCGTCAGTCAGGGTGACCTTGACCTCCAGGCCGGTGGGGTCGAAGGCCTCGCCGGACTGGTACACGGTTTTCTCCGGCAGTTGGGTGATCTCGATGGATTGAGCCGTGGGAGTCAGAACCAGGGAAAGGGTATAGCTGTCCTCCTCATGCGGATCCTTGCCGGATAATTCCAGCTCCAGCTGGTAAAGATTCTGGGAATCCCACTGGGGGGTGAAGGTGTATTGGTTTTCCTCCAGAACAGTCCCGTTTACAGAAATCTGGTAATCCGTGCCGGGTACTATGGTCAGAGTCAGCTCGCCATCCGCGGGAACTTGGACACCGTAGGTATGGCAGTTTGGCTGAAATTCCGGGGTCAGAGCCAGGGTGTTCCCCTGGGCATCGGACAGGGACATGCTCTCCAGCGTGCCGCCCTCCTCCATCAGACCCAGGAACGCCTGGATCGTCTCCCACAGGAATTTTTTGGGAGGCTCCTCCTCGGCAGGCTGAGTTTCCTCAGTGGTTTCCTCAGTGGGTGACTGGGTTTCGGTGGCTTCCGCAGCGGGGTGGGTCTCAGGCTCGGTTTCCGCCACCGTTTCCGGCACCGTCTGCGTGGGGGTGGTGCCGACGGTGGGGGGGACGGCCTCCACGGAGGTCGTTTCCGTCGTGGGAGCCGTGGTACCGGCCGTCTCAGTGGGGTCTGCCGTTTTCTCGGTAGGTGCGGTGACACCCTCCGGAACGCTCAGAATCGCTTCGACGGTGGCTTCCGTGGAAGCTTCCGTCGTCTCCGCCGTGGTCTCCGGCACGGCAGCCGAATCGAGCGAGTGTCCGATTTCCGCCGCCCCGGCTCCCAGGGAGAGCACCGGACCTATAAGAATCAAAGCGGCTAAAAAGCCCGCAAACCATCTGCGCATAAGAAAGCTCCTTCCAGGAAAAAGAAAAAGCATTGGCAAACGCCAATGCGACCGTTTGTATTCGCTCCCAAGCTGCCATCTTCCGCTCTTGCGAGCGTCCTCCGGGTTCGATCATGGCCGATATTCTGGCTTGCGCGTGGTAACGTCCATGCCCCGCCTTCCCAGTTTCCCAGTGACCGGATCGCTCCGAAGGGGTACAGGCTCCGCGCCTACAGCATCGGGATATGCTCCGGATTCTGACCGGATTTTCTGATCACCGCACCTGCCCGGGATGGAAGGACAGCGTGGATGACGCCATGCAGCATATTCACTTTAGGAAACTCTGAATAAACCGTCGGCGGCTTTCGCAGCGGATCTTTTGCTCCCAGTCTGCGGTACGAAAAACGGGAAATATAGCGCAGCCGCTGCCGGCGAAAGCTGGCTTACGGATGCGGCATACCCCTTGCGGTACACAAAAGCATTCCCTCGTTTTCCGTACATAGCCCGGAAACAAAATCTCTCGCCGCCAGCTCTTGCCGATTTCATGAGAGCTTCCTCAGTACCTGTATTTTAACCTTTTTTTATCGATTTGTCAACGGATATTCGAGGGAAAGGTGAGAATTCCGGGGAGGACTTCCCAGTTTAGAAAACCTTCGTAGAATCCGTAGGGGTCGATGCCCACATCGACCCAAGCCGTGAGGCAATCGTT
>ERZ808242.1354-NODE-1354-length-14026-cov-4.139360_pt1 | contig 14026 bp, 13 predicted proteins | sample MGYA00521244_ERZ808242 | MGnify/ENA primary metagenome ERZ808242 (study PRJEB31516, sample SAMN03275573) | gut metagenome | biome: mammalia-associated habitat; material: feces | host: Papio cynocephalus | place: Kenya | collected 2012-07-27 ... | reverse complement strand
ATCGAGGTCGACTTCTCTCCTTTTATTTGGGTCACTTCATTTTAGCACATACATAAGGGAAAAACGGATTGCCACACCCGTGACATCGGTCACTGGTTCGCAATGATATACTTCTTTTACAACCGGCTCTGAATAAACGAAAACCCCCTTGCGTTTCCGCAAGGGGGTTCTGAGCGTTAAATCAAGAGGGAATCAATAGAACTTTCTCTTGTTCTTACGGGCGGCCTCGGACTTCTGCTTACGCTTCAGGCTGGGGCTGACGTAATGCTCGCGCTTCTTCACTTCGGCGATAACGCCCTCCTTGGCGCAGCTCCGCTTAAAACGGCGCAGGGCACTCTCCAGAGACTCGTTCTCCTTAACGCGAATTTCAGACATTGTTTTCCCTCCCTCCGATGGCATCCGGCTAAATCCAGGATGCGTTCAGGGCCTCAATACTAGGCTAGAATATTATATACGCTGTTTCCCCAATTGTCAATAAAGATTTTTGTTTTTTTACAAATTATTTGACGATCAGATTGACCAGCTTATTCTTGACCACGATGGTCTTGACGATGCTGCCGCCCTGCTTTGCCAGGAATTTGGCGATTCTCTCATCGGCGGTGGCGTTGGCGACGACCTGCTCGTCAGGAAGGTCGGCATCCATCAAAACCGTTCCGCGCATCTTGCCGTTGACCTGCACCGCTATGTTCACCTCGGCGTCCTTGCACTTATTTTCGTCATAGGCAGGCCAAGGCTCGTAGGCGATGGTCTTGTCGTGACCCAACAGCTGCCACATTTCCTCGCCCACATGGGGGGTGATGCAGGAGAGCATCTTGATAAAGCCCTCGGCGTACTCCCTGGGGCAAGTGCCGTTCTTATAGACCTCGTTGACGAAGACCATCATCTGGGCAATGGCGGTGTTGAAGCCCAGGGACTCAAAGTCGCTTGTGACCTTCTTCACGGTCTGGTGATAAATCTTCGTCAGCTTGCCGTCGTTATCCTCGGTGATATTGGCAGGCTCGGTGAAGAAATTCCACACCCGGTTGATGAACTTCTTGGCACCCACCACGCCGGTGGTGCTCCAGGGCTTGGAAACCTCCAGCGGACCCATGAACATCTCATACAGCCGCAGGGTATCCGCGCCGTAGTCCCGGACAACGTCACTGGGATTCACCACAAATTCCGGGTAGCGCTTTCCCATCTTGATGCCGTTCTCACCCAGGATCATGCCCTGGTGTACCAGCTTCTGGAATGGCTCCTTTACCGGGGAAATGCCTTCATCATACAGGAACCGGTTCCAGATCCTGGAATAAATCAGGTGTCCCACCGCGTGCTCCGGGCCGCCCACATACAGATCCACCGGCATCCAGTGCTTCAGAAGCTCCGGGTCACACAGCTGCTTATCGTTTCTGGGATCGATATAGCGCATGTAGTACCAGGAGGAACCGGCGGAGCCGGGCATGGTGGAGGTCTCCCGGGTTCCATGAATCCCATGGCGGTCGTACTTCTTCCACTCGGTGGCGTTTTCCAGAGGAGCCTGGCCATTCTTGCCCTTGTAATCGGCCAGCTCCGGCAGGATCACGGGCAGCTCCTCATCGGGAACAAAGTAGATTTTGCCGTCGTCGGTGTACACGCAAGGAACCGGCTCGCCCCAGTACCGCTGGCGGGCGAAAATCCACTCCCGGAAGTGGTAGTTGACCTTCCGGCGGGCAACACCCATGGCCTCCAGCTTCTGGGTGATGGCTTCCTTGGCCTGCTCCACGGTCAGGCCGTCGAACTCTTCGGAGTTCATAAGACGGCAGCCCTTGCCCAGGTAGTCCTGCTTCTCGAAGGCTCGCTGGCTGACATCCCGACCCTCAATGACCTGGATCATGGGGATCTTGTGGGCAACGGCGTACTCGAAGTCACGCTGGTCGTGGCTGGGCACGGCCATCACCGCGCCGGTGCCGTAGTTGGCCAGAACGAAGTCGCCGATGAACACAGGCACCTGCTTGCCGTTGACGGGGTTGATGGCGTACACGCCCTCCAGCCGGCAGCCGGTCTTGCCCTTGTTCAGCTCTGTGCGATCCATGTCGCTCTTCTTGACGGTCTCGTCAATGTATGCCTGAACCGCTTCCTTGTTCTGCACCCGATCCATAAGGCTTTCCACAATCTTGCCGTCGGGAGCCAGCACCATAAAGGTGATTCCGTAAATGGTCTCGATACAGGTGGTGTAGATGGAGAACGCTCCGCCGCCCACCAGCTGGAAATCCACCTCCACGCCGGTGGATTTGCCGATCCAGTTGCGCTGAATCTCCTTGGTGGACTCAGGCCAGTCGATCTCGTTGAGCCCCTCCAGCAGCTTCTCGGCGAAGGCAGGCTGGTCAATGACCCACTGCATCATGTTCTTCTTCACGACAGGGTAGCCGCCCCGCTCGGACTTGCCGTCGATGACCTCATCGTTACTGAGCACCGTGCCCAGCTCCTCGCACCAGTTGACAGGCATTTCGATCCGCTTGGCGTAGCCCGCCTCGTAGAGCCTCTTGAAGATCCACTGAGTCCACTTGTAGAAGGAGGGGTCGGAGGTGGCGATCATCTTCGACCAGTCGTAGTCGAAGCCCAGCTCCCGCAGCTGCTTGGAGAAGGTCTTGATGTTCTCCTGGGTGAAGCCGTCGGGATGGTGGCCGGTGGTGACGGCATACTGCTCGGCAGGCAGGCCGAAGGAGTCATAGCCCATGGGATGCAGCACGTTGTAGCCCTGCATCCGCTTCATCCGGGACATGATGTCGGTGGCCGTATAGCCCTCGGGATGCCCCGCGTGCAGACCCACGCCGGAGGGGTAAGGGAACATATCCAGCACATAATACTTGGGCTTGGAGAAATCCCAGACATCCGTGTGGAAGGTGTCGTTTTCCTCCCAGTACTTGTGCCATTTCCCTTCAATGCCAGCAAAATCGTAGTTCATTGTGAACATTCCTTCCTAAAAACCGCGTTATTCCGCGATAATAATCTCTCTCAGGTCAACCACTTCCGCGTCTGCCCACAGCCGCTCCAGGGCGTAGAACTTCCGGGCTTCCTCGGTAAACACATGCACCACCAGGGTGCCGTAGTCCAATAGCTCCCAGGCACTGCCCCGGTGTCCCTCCCGCCCCAGCATAGGCTCGCCCAGCTGCTCCAGGGTGTACTCGGCATAGTCGCACAGGGTCTTGACATGGGTGTTGGAGGTGCCGGTGCAAATGAGGAAGTAGTCCGCCAGAGAGCTGACGGAATCAATTCTCAGAAGCTTGATATCCATGCCCTTCTTGGCGTCCAGTGCCTTGGTCACAGCAACGGCGATCTCTTTGGGTGTTAACATAACATCTATCCTTTCTGGGATTCTTGGGATGCTCTGAAAATTCAGCGTTTCTCCTGATTCAGCCAGGCCAATGCCTCCCGGGAGGCGGGAGAGACCTCGACCCCCTGCTCCTTCAGGTGCTCCAGGGTCATTTCCAGCCCCAGCTTCAGTGCCCCGTCCAGATCGGTAAAGGCCAGAACCCGAAGCTTCTCCACTCCGGGGAAGTCCCGGTTTGGCTCCATGTAATCGGCAACGTAAATGATTTTCTCCAGCAGGGTCATATCCGCCTTGCCGGTGGTGTGGGACGCGATGGCGGACACCACCTCCGGGTTCTCCCCGAAAATCCGCTGGGCAACCAGACTGCCCGTCAGCGCGTGGAGGGTTCTGGGGTAACGCTTGGAAAAATCGTCTAATAGTTTACCATAGGCATCGCACAATGTCAATTGCAGGGGGCCGTCGATGGCCTTGGTAATGTCGTGGAGGATGCCCGCCCGGGCGGCGTCGGTGACATTTGCCCCCCAACGCTCCGCCAGAGCCACCGCCGTGTCCCGGCAGCCCAGCACATGGCGTACCCGATTGGGATTCAGAAGGCTCACCACCACCTGCTCTAATCTTTCCATGGGCAGGTTCTTCCAGTTGGCGCGGGTATCATAGAGGTAATTTTCCCGGATGTAGTCCAGCACCCCCGCGGGCAGAAACTCCCCGGCGCAGCGGAAGGCCAGAAGCCGACGCATCTGGGTAGAGGAAATGACGATCACGTCATTGTGAACCAGGACGACCTTTGCGCCTCTTGCTTCCAGATTCTCCTTCTGCTTCAGAGCGGCGGTCTTTTCCCCCTTGTCCCCCCGGTAGAAGACCCCCAGAGTCACCTCTCCCAGAATTCTCTCCGGGTTTTTCCAGGTGTCGAAGGTCAGGAACATGTCCGTACCCATGAGCAGCACCAGCTCCGCTCCGGGGTACAGTCTTTTCACCGTCTCCAGGGTTTCCCAGGTATAGCTGATGCCCTCCCGCTCCAGCTCCAGATCGGAAGCCTCGATCTGGGGGCAGCCCGCCGCGGCAATGCGCAGCATTTCCAATCGCTGTTTCGCCGTGGGAGAATTGGCGGGCAGCACCGCCTTGTGGGGCGGCGCGTAAGCCGGGATCATCAGGAGCTTCGTCAGCCCCAGGGTGCTCACCGCCTGCTTTGCCGCCTGGATGTGCCCAATGTGGGGGGGATTGAAGGTTCCTCCGTAAATGCCGATTCGTTCCATAGTTACCCCTTCCTCTATTCAATCTGTCGGAATTGCGGATATGCTATTGGATCATTCTTCGTTTTTCAGCTGTTTTTCCCGGCTGCGCTCGATGGCCTTCTCAATGGCCTGCTCCCGGAAATACTGGTTGCGCTGCTCCCGGACCTTCCGGGCGGCGGCTCGCCTTGCCCGAACGCCCTTGCCCACCGGGTCGGCCTTGGATTTCGGGGTCTCCTTCCGCTTTGCTCTTCCCGTCTGATTCCTGGCCTGCTGGCACTTTTCGGAAAATCGCCAGATCACGAATTTATTGCCCACGCAGGCGATCCCCTCGGCACCGGTGGCCTGACACAGAGCGTCGGACACCTCCCGGGCGCCCATCAGGGCGGTTTCCAGCACCTTGCCCTTCACCAGCTCATGGGCGGTGAGCAGCCGGTCGGTCTCCGCCGCCACAGCCTCGGTGACCCCGTCCTTGCCCACCATCAGGGTGGTCTCCAGGGAATTTGCCTGGGCCCGAAGCTGCGCCCGTTCCTTACTTGTCAGCATAGCCTGCCTCCTTCAGTTTCTCGTAAAAGCCCTTCAGGGCGTTTGCCCGATGGGACACCCGGTTCTTTTCCTCCGGGGACATTTCCGCCGTGGATTTGCCCAGAGGCGGATAGTAGAAAATGGGATCGTAGCCGAAGCCGTTCTCTCCTACGGGCGCACGGAGCAGCTCCCCGTGAATCTCCCCCCGGGACTGGATGACCTGGCCTTCCGGCGTTACAAAGGTGATCACGCTGACGAATTTCGCCTGACGTTTCCCGTCGGGTACGTTCTGCGTGTTTTTCAGCAGCAGCTGGAGCCTGCCCCAGTCGTCCAGGGATTCATCGAAGCCATACCGGGCGGAGTAAACACCCGGAGCCCCGTTCAGTGCGTCCACGGCGATACCGGAATCGTCTGCCAGGGCCGGAAGACCCGTGGCCTTCATCACCGCGTCGGCCTTGAGGAAGGAGTTTTCCTCGAAGGTAGAGCCGGTTTCCTCCACGTCAATGTCCACGCCCAGGTCGGATTCCAGCACCAGCTCGAAGCCGAATTTTTCTGTAATTTTGCTGATTTCCACCAGTTTGTGAGGGTTTTTGCTTGCCAGTACCACTTTCATGTTAAATCAGCGCCTCCACAAAGGCCTCGGCCTCAAAGGGCATCAGATCCTCCGCTTTCTCGCCCACGCCCACGAATTTCACGGGAATTTGCAGAGCGTCCGCCACGGCGATGACGATGCCGCCCTTGGCAGTGCCGTCCAGCTTGGTCAGGGCGATGGAGGTAACACCGGCGATTTCCTTGAACTGCTTGGCCTGAATCAGGCCGTTCTGGCCGGTGGTGCCGTCCAGCACCAGCAGGGTCTCCCGAGCGGCGTCCGGCAGCTCCCGGTCGATGATCCGGCTGATCTTGTTCAGCTCGTTCATGAGGTTTGCCTTGTTGTGAAGCCGGCCGGCGGTGTCGATGAGGATCACGTCCACGTCCCGAGCCCGGGCGGCCTGAATGCCGTCATAGACCACGGAGGCCGGGTCGGCTCCCTCGTGCTGGCGGACAATGGCCGCGCCGCTGCGGTCTGCCCAGATTTCCAGCTGGTCAGCCGCCGCCGCCCGGAAGGTATCCGCCGCCACCAGCAGCACCCGCTTGCCTTCCTTGGTCAGCTGGGTGGCGATTTTGCCGATGGTGGTGGTCTTGCCCACGCCGTTGACACCGATGACCAGCACCACGCTGGGGGTGGTGCTCAGATTCAACGCCGTGTCCCCCACGTTCAGCATGTCCACGAGAATTTCTTTCAGAGCCGCCTTGGCCTCCTCGGTTTCCTTCAGATGCCGCTCCCGAACGGTCTTGCGCAGACGCTCCACAGCCTTGGTGGCCGTGTCCACGCCCAGGTCGGCCAGGATCAGGCTCTCCTCCAATTCGTCGTAAAAGTCGTCGTCCAGCTGGGAATTGCCGGAAAAGACGCTTCCCAGGGAGTCGCTGAGGGCATCCCGTGTCTTGGCAAGTCCCGCCTTGATTTTATCAAAAAATCCCATACTTTTTTCTCCTTATTCCACAATTCCCAGATACTGCTCCATCTGGTTTAAGTCCAGCCGCAGCAGCTTCGACACGCCCTGCTCCTGCATGGTCACGCCGTAGAGTACGTCGGAGGCCTCCATGGTGCCCCGGCGGTGGGTAATGACGATGAACTGGGTCTTCTTGGACAGATTGTGCAGATAGCCCGCGAACCGCTCCACGTTCCGATCGTCCAGAGCCGCGTCGATTTCGTCCAGCAGGCAGAAGGGCGTTGGCCGCACCTTCAAAATGGCAAAGTACAGTGCCGTGGCCACGAAGGCCTTCTCGCCGCCGGAGAGCAATGTGATGGTCTTCACCTGCTTTCCGGGGGGCTGCACCCGAATCTCAACGCCGCAGGTCAGGGGGTTCTGGGGATCCTCCAGAATCAGCTGACCCTTGCCGCCGCCGAACATTTCCTCAAAGGTCTGGCCGAAATAATGGTCGATTTTTCCAAATTCCTCCACAAAAATCGTGGTCATTTCCGCGGTAATGTCCCGGATGATGGACTCCAGCTCCCGCTTGGAATTGAGCACGTCGTCCCGCTGGGAGGCAAGGTAGCTGTAGCGTTCGTTCACCCGGGCGTATTCCTCGATGGCACCCAGGTTCGGCGTACCCAGGGCGGCAATTTTCCGCTTCAGCTCGGCAGCGCGGCGGTTCCCCGCCGGCACATTCTCGATGTCTCCCCGGAACTCGGCGGCGGTACCGGGGGTCAGGCCGTAGGAATCCCACAGCTTGTCCGTAATCTGCCGCTCTTCCATGGCGGAGGTGACCTTCTTCTGCTCCAGCAGGGCGCAGGAACGCTCCATGGTGAGAATGTCCTTGCTCTTGTCCTGGGCATCCCGCTCCGCCCGGGTCTTTGCAGCCTCGGCCTGGGCACGGCTGTCCAGCACCTGCTGGAGCTGAGCGTTCAGCCGGGCACTTTCCGCGTCGTTTTCCGCCTGACGCCGGCGCAGATTCTCGATTTCCCCCGCCAAGCGGGTGTTTTCCTCCTGGATGGCGGCAATCAAGGCCGCCTTCTTCTCCCGGTCGCCCTCCATATCCCCCTGAAGCTGCCGCAGATCGGCAATGTGAGACATTGCCGTAGCCCGCTCTGCCTCCATGGCCGCCTCGTCGGTTTTCAGGGCGGTCATTTTGTCGGTGATGGCGGTGTTGGCCTGGGCGGCCTCGGACTGGCTGTCCTCCAGGGAAGCCAGCTTGTTTTTCGTATCCGCCAGGTCTTTTCCGTAAAGCTGGATTTTCGCCTGCTGGGCGGCATACCGCTCCCGGTCGCTGCTGTCCCGGACGGCCAGGGTCTCCCGCTCCCGCCGGGCGGAGCTTTCCGCTTCCTCGATGGCGTTCAGCAGAATTTCATGCTGCTTCTCCTGACCCTCCAGGCGAAGCACCTGATCCTCCGCCTCCCGGAGCTGATCCCTGGCGGCGGAAATCTGGAATTCCACCTGGTCACACTGCCGCCGAGCCTCCTGGAGGTCAGCCTCCAAAACCTGCCGTTCCTCCTGGAGCTTCTTTTCCTGCAAGGTCAGCTTTTCCAGCTCATTGGCACGGGAGAGAATGCCCGCGTCCTTATTGACGGAGCCGCCGGTCATGGAGCCGCCGGGGTTCATGACCTGGCCGTCCAGGGTAACGATTTTGAACCGGTTGTGGTATTTTCTCGCCATGGCGATGGCTCCGTCCATGTCCTGGACGATCACCGTCCGACCCAGGAGGTTTTCCACAATGCTCCGGTAGGCGTCCTGGGTTTTGACCAATTGGGAGGCGATGCCCACAAAGCCCCGGCAGTCCTCCAGACCCGTTTCCTGCAAGGCTCTGCCCTGAATATTGCTCATGGGCAGGAAGGTGGCTCGGCCGCCGCCGGTGCGTTTCAGATAGGAAATAGCCGCCTTGCCGTCGGCCTCATTTCCCACCACGATCTGCTGCATGGCTGCGCCCAGGGCAATCTCCACCGCCAGGGTGCAGCTGTCCTCCGTGCGGATCAGCCGGGAAACCGGCCCGTGGATGTTCCGCAAGGCTCCGCGCTGGGTCTCCTGCATCACCATCCGGACGGCCTTGTTGTAGCTTTCAAAATCCCGCTCCATAGCCCGGAACACCCTGGTTTTGGCGGTGACGGCATCCAGCGTGCGGACGGTCTCCCGCATTTTTTCCTCCAAATCCTCCCGGCGTTTTGCCCGGGTGGCCTGGCGGAGGGTGTAGCCGGAAATGGTGTTGTTCGCCGCGGTCACATTCTCCCGGGCAACGCGAAGCTGCGCCCGGCACTCGTCCAGTTTCGCCTTGGCCTCGTCCCGGCGGGACGCGCCGGAATTCAGGTCCGCGTCCAGCTCCTCCAACCGCTGCTTCGACTGCCGGCGGCTTTCCTCCAGACCCCGGATATCCGCCTGGGCACCGGCGATGTCCGCGGAAAGGGCAGATTCCTTCCCCCGCAGCTCCAGATACTGCCGGGTAATGCCCTGGGCGTTGGCGGTCAGAGCCGTCAGCTCCTGCTGACAGGCGGAAAGAGCCTGCCGCTTTTCCTCCAGCAGCTTCTCGATTTCGGTGATCCGGTCGTCAGCCTGCTGAATCTGAGCGGCAATGCCGCCGCTGCGATCCTCCTGCCCCTTCAGCTCTTCCTCGATCCGGGCGATATTGCTCCGGTTGTTGTCCACATTGCCCTGCAAGACCGCCATCTGGCCGTCCAGCTGCTGGTGGGTGGCACTGAGCATATTCACCTTCACCCGGACGGTTTCCAGCTCCCCATCCCGGATGCGAAGCGTCTGGGTCAGCTCCTCAGCCTGCCGGTAAAGTCTGTCCAGGTCATCGTGCGCCTGCTGGAGGACAAAGGAAGCGGAGGCGTAGTCCTCTTCCGCCTTTTTCGCCTGGGCGGAGAGCCTTTCCAGGGTGTCCAGCCACACGGCCACCTCCACGCCCTTCAGCGCTTCCTTCAGCTCCAGGTACTTTTTCGCCTTCTCCGACTGGGCCTTCAGCGGCTCCAGCTGCAGCTCCAGCTCGGAGACCTTATCGCCGATGCGAAGCAGGTTGTCCTCGGTATGCTCCAGCTTCTTTTCCGTATCCTCTTTCCGGTGACGGTACTTGGAAATGCCCGCGGCCTCCTCAAAAATTTCCCGGCGGTCGCCGCTTTTCAGAGAGAGAATTTCATCGATACGACCCTGGCCGATGTTGGAGTAGCCCTCCTTGCCAAGGCCTGTGTCCATGAACAGCTCGTTGATGTCCCTCAGCCGAGCGGACTGCTTATTAATATAGTATTCCCCGTCGCCGCTGCGGTAATACCGGCGTGTGACCATCACCTCGTCGGCATCATAGGCCAGCGCCCGGTCGGTGTTGTCCAGGGTCAGAGTGGCCTCGGCGAAGCCCACGGCACCCCGCTTCTGGGTACCGCCGAAGATCACGTCCTCCATTTTCGCCCCCCGGAGGGACTTGGAGCTTTGCTCGCCCAGCACCCAGAGGATGGCGTCGGAGATATTCGACTTGCCGGAGCCGTTGGGGCCGACAATGGCGGTGATATCGTCACCGAAGCGGATCAGGGTCTTATCCGGGAAGGATTTGAAGCCCTGCAATTCCAGTGATTTTAAGTACACAGCGTAACCTCTTACAGATAATAATTCAGTTTATTATAGTCGAATCCCGCTATGAATGCAAGCATTTCTTTCCGCTGAGCATAAAAAACAGGCACCGGAAGATTGGTGCCTAAAGTGATTGAAAAATTTATCAAAAAGGAACCGCAGAGGGAACTGCTTTCCTATTCCCTTTCGCCTTCTAAGAACTGATAATGCCGGTCCCTCCGGGGGCAATGTTCTTGTCCCGGCAAGAACATTGATTAAGAAGCCGGCTCAAGGGGCGCTGCCGAAAAGCCGCCCCCTTGAGAATCCCCCGGCCGCCCTAACGAACTGCGTCAGAATCTTTCGGATTGCTATTGGACGTTTTGGGGGAAGCCCTCGGATAGAATGAGTGCTTCTTTTTCCGTCCGGGTCAGAGCCTTCACTGCCAGCTCCCGTTTCAGCGCGTCGGAGTGGGTGCCGCATTCCTCCTGATAGCACAGGGTCAGCGGCCCCCGGCCACGGGTATACCTGGCTCCCTTGCCCTGCCGGTGAGCTTCCAGCCGCCGGGAAATGTCCGTGGTGATGCCGGTATAGAGACTGCCGTCTCCACAGCGCAGGATGTATAGATGCCACATAGTACCTCCCAAGGCGAAAAGGCTCCCCTTGTGCAAGGGAGCCTTTTTCTTATTTTCTCCGGAATTTTCTGTCCAGCACCCGATCCAGCAGGAAGAAAATCCCATTTCCCAGGATCAGCTGGACAATCAGCAGAAGCCTTCCGGTCTGCCGGTATTCCTCCGCCAGAGCCGCCAGCCCCAGAACGGAGATCAGCAGCCAGTACATTACAAGAATCGCAACGTTAAAATAGACCGTTTTCCCCAGCCGGGGGTATTTCAGCTTTTCCAGCCGGGGTTTCACGATGGGATAAAAGCCCAGGAAGACGAACACCGCCGCCGCTTCCTTGTCCGGGGACAGCAGGCAGGACAGAATCGCCACCGCCCCGTACCAGGCCCAGGCGATCCGCCGCCCGCAGATTTTCAGCACCACCTGGGTCAGGACGATGCACGCCATGGGGCAGACATAGGTGGCAATGGGGATGAGGGTTCCCAGCCCCATGATGACCACCGCCAGAGCCGCCAGCAGACCGCCCAGGGCAACGGCGTAGGCCGGGCGTTTACTGCCGGCCATTGTGCTTGAGCAGGCCGTACTTCACGTCCCACAGCTTCTGAGAAAGATCCACATAGTAGGTCTGGGGGTTGTCGAACCGCTTGACCTCGTCCCACAGGGTATCCACCTGCCGGGCGCAGTAGGTGCGGATTTCCTCCAGAGAAGGCAGCTTGTACACCAGCTCGCCGTTCTTGAACACCGGCACCTGCAATTCCTTGGCGGTGAAGTTATAGATCCGCTTGGTCTTCCAGGTAGCCTCCGGATCGAAAATCTCCATGTCCTGGGTGTCGTCCACAATTTCGTCGTGGATGGTGATATAGTCGGCAATGGCCTTTCCGCTGTCCTTGGCGAAGAATCGGTAGAGCTTCTTATAGTGGGGGTTCGTGATCTTCACCACGTTCTCGGAAATCTTGATTTTGGGCACGATGGTACCGTCCGGCTCCTCCACGGCGGCCAGCTTGTACACGCCGCCGAAGACCGGTTCGCTCCGGGCGGTGATCAGCCGCTCGCCCACGCCGAACATATCGATCTTCGCCCCCTGGCGCAGAATATCCCGGATGATGTACTCATCCAGGGAATTGGACACGGAAATGGCGCACTCCGTCCAGCCCGCCTCGTCCAGCATTTTTCTTGCCTGCTGGGTCAGATAGGCCATGTCGCCGGAATCCAGGCGAATGCCGCACTTGGTGATGCCCATGGGCTTCAGGACTTCGTTGAACACCCGGATGGCGTTGGGTACACCGGATTTGAGGGTATTGTAGGTGTCCACCAGCAGCACGGCGTTGTTGGGGTACATCCGGGCGTAGGCCTTGAAGGCCTCGTATTCGCTGTCAAACATCTGCACCCAGGCATGTGCCATCGTGCCCCCGGCGTGAACGCCGAAAAGCTGGTCGGAAATGGTGCAGGCGGTGCCGTGGCAGCCGCCGATGTAGGCAGCCCGGGCGCCCAGAATGGCCGCGTCCGCGCCCTGAGCGCGGCGGGAGCCGAATTCCAGCACCGTCCGACCCTCGGCAGCCCGGACGATCCGGTTGGCCTTGGTGGCGATCAGGCTCTGATGGTTGATGCACAGCAGCAAGTAGGTCTCCACCAGCTGCGCCTGGATGGTGGGAGCCCGGACGGTGATGATCGGCTCATTGGGGAAAATGGGCGTACCCTCCGGCACTGCCCAGATGTCGCCGGTGAATCTGAAGTCGGCAAGATACCGGAGAAAATCCTCGGTGAACATTTTCCGTCCCCGCAGATACGCGATGTCCTCCGGGCCGAAATGCAGATCCTGAACGTACTGGACGATCTGCTCCAGCCCCGCCGCGATGGCGAAGCCGCCGTCGTCCGGGCACTGGCGGAAGAACAGGTCAAAGTAGGCGATCCGGTCGGCAAAGCCGGTGGAGAAATAGCCCTGGCTCATGGTCAGCTCATAGTAGTCGCAAAGCATGGTGAGGTTCAGCTTGTCGTTGATAACCATAAACGGTCACCTCTTTCTGATGAATGGGTTCATTATAACATTTTCCCCGGAAAAGGCAAGGTTTTTTCGTTGACATGCAAAAGATTTTGGGCTATAGTGAAGATAAAGAACAAGAAAGGTTGTGATACCCATGGAGATAACCGTCGGAATGAAGGGGCAGGCTTCTACCCAGGTGGAGCGGGAGGACACCGCCCAGCTCGTTGGCTCCGGCGACCTACTGGTCTACGCCACCCCCTGTATGGCCGCCCTGATGGAGGGTGCCGCCTGCGACGCCATTGCCGAGGCACTGCCGGAGGGTCAGACCACCGTCGGCACGATGCTGAACCTGGAGCATCTGTCCGCCACCCCGGTGGGTCTGGAGGTTCGGGCGGAGGCTCAGGTCACGGAGGTAGCCGGTAAGGTCATTTCCTTCTCCCTTCACGCCTTTGACGAGGCGGGGGAAATCGGCAGAGGTACCCACAAGCGGGTAATCGTGAACAGTCAGAAATTTCTGGACAAGGCATATCAAAAGCTCTGAGGAGGTAACACTATGCAAGACTATGGTGCCATGATCCGCAATACCTTTGAAATGGGCAGCGTCCGGGACGCGGAGGCTCTGTTTGAGGCCTGCGTCAGGAACGCCTTCCCTACCTTCAACTTCCGGAAGCTGGAGCTGATCCGCTTCACCCGGAAGGAGCCCTACATGGAAGGGCGCAGCTGGAACCATGTGTTTGAAATCCGCAAGACCCTGCTTCACAAGCAGCCGGTGTGGCAGGTGACCTGCCACCGGGTGACTATGGGCAAAACCCCGGACAAGCAGGTCATGCTCGATTACATGACCCTGGATTTCGTGGAATATGTAGACGAATAAGCGAATCGGAAACGCAGCGCAGGCGCGGGGCAATGCCCCGCGCCTGTTGATTATTTTAGGGAAGCTGTGATTAAATCGGCAAGAGCTGGCGGCGAGAGATTTTGGCACGAATGAAAGTTTGAAAAGTGCAGGAATACTGTATGTATTTCAAGATTTTCAAACTGCACAGTCGGGACAAAAAATCCGCTGCCCAGCCGCAGACGATTTATTCAGAGTTTCCTTAGGAGTACTTTCCGATACCCGTGTCATTGCGAACCAGTGACCGATGTCACTGGTTCGCAATCCCCAGGTCATTCCAAAGGCCATAATAGAATGCGTAGGGGACGATGCCCTCATCGTCCCGGAGAAAAAATTGTGCGTATGGTCGTTCACTTCATAAATATTCAGTGCCGATCCCTCCGGGGGCAATGTTCTTGTCCCGGCAAGAACATTGATAAGAAG
>ERZ808242.1353-NODE-1353-length-14042-cov-3.279331_pt1 | contig 14042 bp, 4 predicted proteins | sample MGYA00521244_ERZ808242 | MGnify/ENA primary metagenome ERZ808242 (study PRJEB31516, sample SAMN03275573) | gut metagenome | biome: mammalia-associated habitat; material: feces | host: Papio cynocephalus | place: Kenya | collected 2012-07-27 ... | reverse complement strand
ACGCTACGCATGACCACTTCGCCGTTGAAATTACCGGCTCTACACAGTACAACTTCGAAAACTGCGCGATGAAAGAAGGCGGTATCGAATTTGTAGTAAAAGCCGTAGCGAAAGGTTATATTACGAGCGAATCTGTTGTCTACAAAGTTGACCGTACTCTTGAAAAAGTAGGCGGATACGCTTATGCGGGCGACTATGTAACGTGGACTGCCGTTAAGGGCGCGACTTCTTACGAAGTAACCATTGTAGTCGGTACGAAAGAGACAAAAGTTACCGTTGAAGAAGCAAAAGTTTACGTAGGCGATTTGACCGGCAAAGCAACCGTTAAGGTTAAACCGTTGTCCCGTAAATATAACAGTGCGGACGAAACTTCTTACGAATTCGACAAGGCTACTCTTGCCGCTCCGTCCGACGTAAAGATTTCCGTTAACACCATATCTTGGTCTGCCGTTACGGGCGCTGCAAGCTATATCGTTAAGATTGGCGATAAAGAAATCCCCGTAGCAAACGGTACTTCTTACACCGTTACCGAAGTCGATATCGTAGAAGGCAAAACCGAATATGAAGTTTCCGTAAAAGCGGTCGCAAGCGATACGGCTAAAAACTCCGGTTTCAGTACTCCGATTAAAGCTACTTACGGCAAGTTTGTAACCGCACCCGTTTACAAGAATAAAATCGTCACTTGGGATGTTGTTCTCGGCGCGGCTTCGTACGGCGTGAAAATCGATACCGCCGCAGAAGTTAAGATTACCGACGGAGCAAGAACCGTTACGACGGCTTTCGATAAAGACGGTAAACACACCGTTGTCGTTACGGCTTACAAAGCGGACGGCACGACTAAACTTGACTCCGCCACGCTTGAAGTTAACGTTTATAAACTTGTTTACGACGTTACCGGCGGCGAAGACGTGAAAGCAACTTATTACTACGCCGATACCGACGTAATGACTATAACTGAAACGAGCCAGAGGTACGGCTATACCTTCGAAGGTTGGTACAACGCAGCTACCGGTAATGCTAAAAAATACGTTACCGGCGACGCTTACGACTTCGGTAAAAACGGAACGCTTTACGCTCGTTGGACTCCGAAGGAATACACCGTTTTGTTCGACCTTTCCGGCTATGGCTCGCTTGATGCAGACGTTGCAACGAAAGGTGTGAAAGTTAAATACGGCGAAGCTTTTGAACTTCCCGTTCCGAACAGAAAGAATTCCGACGGTACCGACGTTGTTGAAACCACATACTTTAGCGGTTGGTATTCCGAAGCTTATATGAGCGGCGTTCAGTACACCGACAAGGAAGGTAAATCTCGTTCCGTATGGGCTAATGCTAAGGATAACGTAGTCCTCATTGCCGGTTGGGCTGAAAAGCTTACGTTTAGAGAAGTAGGTAACTCCGTAATCAAAGATAAGATTGCGTACTCTGTTTCGGCGGGACCTCAGTTCGGTAACGATACTGCCATTAAAATTCCTGCAACCTATAAAGGTAACCCGGTAACCATTATCGAAGCTAATGCGTTCTACTACAAAAGAAACCTCGCCACGATTGAAATCCCGTCGAGCATTCAGACTATAGAAATAGGCGTTGTTGATGATGACGGAAACGAAGTAGGTGCTGCTTTCGGTAAATGTACTTCTCTTAAAGAAATCAAAATGTACACACCGGAAGATCCTACTCTTGCCGCTTATATAGAAGCAAGCAAGTATACGGTTATCGACGGCTCTCTCGTAACGAAAACGGGTACCGGCGATGATATGACCTATGACGCGCTTGTATATGTTCCGACTGCTAAAATAGACGGTTACAAAATCCCCGTAGGTATCAAAACGATACCGCTTAACCTTTTCAAAGGCAGAAGCAAACTTACTAGCGTAACTATTCCGTATACCGTGACGAGAATAGAAGCAAAGGCTTTTGCTAACTGCTCAGGGCTTAAAAACATAATATTTGAAGATGCCCCCGAAGGTACGGCGGAATCCGAAATACAAGAACTTTATATCGATTCCACGGCATTCACTTCTTGCTCCGGTATCACGGAAGTTCACTTCCCCGCTCGTCTTGCACAAGGTATCGATATCCCGACTTTGTTTGCTTCCAGCAAAAAACTTGCGAATATCTATGTTGCCGAAGGTAGCAAGTATTACAACACGCTCGAACTTGTTGACGACTCCGCCGCTAAGGGCGAAGACGGAAAAATAGACGAAAGCAAGGTTAAAAAGGCTAATGTTCTTACAAATCAAGCCGGTAACGAAATAATCTTTGCTCCTATTGCTCTTCCTCTTTCCGAAGTTAAGATTCCTTCGCAGATAACTTCTATCGGGGAAGGCGCGTTCATGAAGAATACCACGATAACCAAGGTTACGTTTGACGCGAGCGTCACTTCGATAGGAAATAAGGCTTTCTATGAAGCTACTGAGCTTGCGGAAATTGTTTTTGCGAAGGACGAGGGTGAGGAAGACCCGCTTACGATAGGCGACAGTGCTTTCGAATCGACCGGAATTGAGGCTCTTATTGTCCCGGCAAGAACTAAAACGATAGGCGTGTCTGCTTTCGATAGTACCTCCATTGCCTCGCTCGAATTCGAAGGTTCGAAAGATGACAATATCACTATTTGTACCGGAGCCTTTGCTTACGTTGACTTGGATTCCTTGGTTTTGGCTCCTTCCGTAAAGAAAATTGAAAGTGGTGCATTTAAAGGTTGTTGGTCACTAAAACAGGTTACGATTAATTGTGAAACCGATGTGAATTTCGAACTTGATGCGTTCCCGTCATATGTTACTAGTCTTACTATCGGTAAACTTGTTCCGACTCTCGAATTAAACGGTATATTCGGTACTAATGTTTCGATAATCACGATTGACGGCGATAATAAAAATTACAAAGTCGACGACAATGTTGTATTTAGTGCGGACGGAACGAAGCTTCTTCTCTATCCGGCGAACAAAGTAGGCTCCTACACTATTCCTTCGACCGTTGAATATCTCGGTTCTAAGGTGTTCTACGGCAAAACTCAAATTTATAGCATCACGATAAGCAAAAACGTTACTTATGTCGGTGCTTATACGTTTAATGATTGTACCGGTCTTACTACCGTTACGTTTGATGAAGGCGGCGAAAAAGACGTTTCTATCGAACAGTATGCTTTCGGCGACTGCTCCAACCTCGTTTCGCTCAACCTTTCTTCCAAGATAAAGACTATCGGTGCTTACGCGTTTAGCGGTTGCTCAAGACTTTCTTCCGTAACTATCCCCGAAGGCGTTACGTCTTTAGGCGAAAGAGCTTTTGAAGACTGCTCTATGCTTAGCACGGTTTCGCTTCCGTCCACTCTCGAACGTATGGGTACGTATGCTTCGAACGGCGATGAAGAATATCTTGCTTCTTATGACGTGTTTAGCGGTTGCAAAATGCTTTCTTCCGTAACGGTTGACTCCGCTAACGAAAAATTCACTTCTATCGGCGGTGTTCTTTATACGAAGAAAGACGGAGACGCTCAGATTCTTTTCTACGCTCCCGTTAACGTTTCCGGCGAAATAACAATTCCTGCTACGGCAACGGAAATCAAAGCCGACGTATTTGCAGACCATCGTCGCGTAACCGCTGTTAAGTTTGCGGGCGCGCTTGAAGGCTCTCTCACTATCGGTGAAAATGCTTTCTCCGGCTGCACTTCGCTCAAAACCTTGGAACTTGTTGAAGGTGTGACTACTATCGGTGCGAACGCGTTCAATAAGTGCTCTGCACTTGTATCTGTTAACATTCCTGCCAGTGTAACGCTTATCGAAAGAGGCGCGTTTAATAGTTGCGCTGCGTTAAGTTCTCTCACGTTTGACAACGGTAACGAAGAGACCCTTGTAATAGCTGATTCCGTAAGCGATTACGGTTATGACTCCGATGCATACGGCGTATTCGCTAAAGACGCCGCGCTTACAAATGTAGTGTTCCCGACCGACAGAGCTTTATCTCTCGGCTCCTATGCATTCATCGACTGTGCTAACCTTGAATCGGTTACCTTTGGTAAAGACGTTGTTGCATTCGGTAGCAATGTGTTCAAAAAGTGCCGTAAACTTAAAACACTGAATGACTTCGATAAGATATCGTCGCTTAAGTCGATTCCCGACAACTTCTTGGCGAATACGGCTATCACGAGTATAGTTGTTCCCGAAGGCGTTGAAACGATGGGCGTCTCCGTGTTTGAAGACTGCACCAACCTTGTTCACGCTTCTCTTCCGGCTTCACTTACCCATATCGGCAAACAATACTCCGCTAGTTCTTCTTCAACCGGTTATTATATAACCTACGAGGCGAGAACGTTTGCCGGTTGCTATGCTCTTGAAAACGTGACTTTTGCCAATGATAGCAAGCTTGAACGTATCAACATGAGTATGTTCTTGGATTGCGTTTCGCTTAAGTCGGTAGAGCTTCCCGATACAATCGAAAGAATTGAACAGCAAGCGTTCTACGGCAGCGGTATCGAAAGTATTACCATTCCTGCTTCCGTCACGAAGCTTGACTTCTTTGCATTCATGAATTGTAAAGACCTTACTACGGTTAACTTTGCAACGGAAGGCGGAATAAGTCAGCTTAGAACGATGGAAAAGAGGGTTTTTGCAAACTCCGGTCTTACTTCGTTCACGTTCCCGACTACTATAGTTCCTATAAGCTTAAACGAAGGGATCTTCGAAAACTGCAAGGACCTTGAAACCATTACGCTTTCAAAAACGGTTACCAATCTCGGTGATTCGCTTTACGGCAATTACTCTATAAAGAATATTATCGTTGCGGATGAAAACAAGAACTACCTTGTTGATTCCGATAGTGAAAGCGGCAAAGTTATTTACAATGTAAGCAAAACCGTTCTTAAAACTTTCGTAGGTGTTTGGAATAGTGATACTTTTGAAATTCCCGAAGGTGTTACCGAAATTTCCTCTAAGGCTTTCGAAGGTCAGTATAGGATTAAAAAGATAATCGTTCCCGCTTCCGTTAACAAAATCGGAACGAGTGCGTTTAAGAGTTGTGTGGGGCTTGAAGAAATCGAGTTTGCCGATTATCCCGAACTTACGGAATCCGGCATCGGTAACTATATCTTCCAGTTCTGCTCGAACCTTAAAACGGTAACTTTACCGTCTACTTTCACAACAATTCCTAAGTACATGTTTAGCTATTCGAACGTTGAAACTGTTAAGATTAGCGAAAAAGTAACGGCTATTGCAGATTATGCGTTCGCTTATGCTTACAACTTCAAAAAGCTTGAAGGTGTAACCGCGGATACTGAAATAAAAGTAAAGACAATCGGAGCAAGTGCTTTCAGAGAGTCTTTGATGACAAGCTTCTTTGTCCCCGATAGCGTAACTTCTCTCGGAAATTACGTATTCTATAAGTGCGCTAACCTTACTTCGGTAACGGGCATGAAAAACGTAACTACTATCGGCGCCGATGCGTTTGAATATACGACTTCGCTTAAAGAGTTCTCTTTGCCGGCAGGTGTTACTACTTTGAGTAATTACTTGTTCTCTCATTCCGGCGTCGAAAACATCAAAAACACGGAAAAAGTAACGTCCGTCGGCAAATATGTGTTCCAGTATTGTGAAAACTTGAAAACAATCGATTTGTCTTCCGTTACGACTATCGGAAACTATGCGTTTAGAGAATCGGGAATAAGTTCTATTGCTTTACCCAAACTAAAAACTCTCGGTACGTATGCTTTTGATGCTTGTGTTGCTCTCGAAAGCGTCGATCTTGGTGCTTCGTCTCTTTCTAAACTCGACAAATATACTTTCCAGAATTGTACCTCGCTTACCGATTTTGTATTCCCGACCACGCTTACCTCGCTTGAATTATATTCTCTCTCTGCGACAAAGATTGTAATTGCCGATTTGAGTAATACAAAATTGACGACGATTAATCCTCAGGTTTTCCGTGATAATAAGGTATTGTCTGTTGTCATATTGCCGGAAACGACTAATAAAGTAGGTGCTTATGCGTTCCAGGATTGCACTTCATTGAAGTATATCAACCTTGCAAAAGTCAAGACTATCGACTACAATGCGTTTATGAATACCGCACTCTATTCTGTCGACCTTGCAAGTTGTACGTCATTAAATTCAAGCGGTTTGCAGTTCTCCGGTTGTAAAGAACTTGTCGAAGTTAAGAACTTTACGGGGACTTCCGTTCCTAAGCAGATGTTTGAAAACTGCACGAGCCTTAGGAGTATAGACTTGTCTAATGTGGTGACTATTAACGCGAATGCTTTTAACGGTTGTACGGCTTTAAAAAAAGCAGACCTTTCGGTCGCCGCTAAGATAGGCGATAAAGCGTTTTACGGTTCCGGTTTGACCGAAGTCACTATTTCCGACGATTTGACAAGCAGAGGTTCTAACATCTTTACCGGTTCAGACATTAAGGAATTTAAGCTCGCTAAAGCTTCTAAAGTTTACTCCGTCAAGGACGGCGCGCTCTATATCGGCGATATGCTTATTTACTATCCGAGTGCAAAAGTTCCTAACGAAGGTAAAGAAAACGAGGGTACTCTCGTTCTCCCCGAATCGTATGCAGACGGCGCGTTTGAAGGTGCAAAAGGCATAAGAAAACTTGTCGTAGGTAAAAACGTTCAGACTATTGTTTCCGGAACGTTTGCAAACTGCGTCAACCTCACCGAGGTTGCCTTTGAAGAAGGTTCAATCCTCGTTTCGATAGGCGATGAGGCGTTTATGGGTTGCTCCGCACTTGAAACGGTAACGCTTCCCAAAACGCTTAACGTTATCGGCGATTATGCTTTTGCCGACACGGGACTTAAGTCTGTTGTAATTCCTTCGTCCGCGTTGGTTCTCGGTGACGGTGCGTTCAGTGGTTGCTCTGCGCTTGCTTCCGTAACATTACCGGAAGGCGTGGTATCGCTCGGTAATGAGGCTTTCCAAAATACGACCTCTTTGAAGAACATAATCCTTCCCGAAAGTTTACGTAACATCGGCGATTACACCTTTAACGGTAGCGGTATTGAATCTATCGTCGTTCCCGAAGGTGTTACCGTTATCGGAAACACTCTTGCTTCCCGCGTTGGCGGTTTCGTATTTGCGAACTGCGAGTCGCTTGTTTCCGTAACGTTTAAAGGCGATATCGTAAGCATTGCTCCTTCTACGTTCGTTAACTCCACATCGCTCTCTACGGTTCTCTTTAGAGGTCAGACCGCTGCGGAAGACGGTTCTGTTGTATTGCCGAATACGCTTGTTACGCTCGGTAATATGGCGTTCAACAACACCGGTATAACCGGAGTTGTGATCCCCGAAAGCGTTATCGAACTTGGCACTCAAACGTTTGCCGAAAACGCAAAACTTAAAAAGGCTGTTATCAATGCCGGCGGTCTTGTAAGCGGTTCTGCTGCGTTCTTGAATTGTACGGCGCTTACCGAAGTTAAATTCGGTGAGAACGTAACTTCTTTGGGCGAAGCTCTTAATAGCAGTAACTACACCGTATATAAGAACGGACACATGTTTGACGGTTGCACGGCACTTTCTAAAGTTGACCTTGGCTCGCTTGAAGTTATTGCAGACTACATGTTTGCCGGTACTACTTCGCTTGAAAGCATAACGCTTCCCGCTAATGCAAAGATAATTAGCGTTTACGCGTTTAGCGGATCCGGGCTCAAGAGTATCAATCTTAACGAAGGACTTTACAGAATTGACGCCTCGGCTTTTGTCGACTGCGCTTCGCTTGAAAGCATAGTTATTCCTTCGACTGTAGGCGATTGGTATACATTTATGTACAATGGTGCGCATAAGACTAATATCTTGCTTAACAGCTTTTCGACTTCCACGTTTAAGGGATGCAAGTCCTTGAAGACTGTCGAATTCAAGTGCTATATGCCGACGATAGGCGGTAGCATGTTCGAGGGTTGTACATCGCTTCAATCGATTAAGTTTACTTCGACTCCCGCGGATAAGACCGGTCTCGTGATTCCCTCTGGTATTGCGATAGGACCGTACGCGTTTGCCGGTATCGGTTCAGATAAGACGCTTGAACTTTTAGGAGACTATAACGAGGCTTGCAAAGGTTCGTATATTTCGACGACAAGAACTTGGTACGATAACTGCGACGCTAAGATTATAATCGACGGAAAAGTTTTTAAAGAAGCCGACGTCGCGTAATCTTTACTAAAAATTGCATTACAACTATACCGAAAAGCCGTAAAAGCCTTTCGGTATAGCGGTATGCAAAAAAATTACTAAAACAAACCTTAAATTTTATACCACAAAAAGGCGAGTCGGTATCGGCTTGTCTTTTGTTTGTTTTTAAGTTTGTATAAGGAGGATAATCGATGGACGAAATTTAGTGTTTTTTTTGTAAATTTATCGTAAATTCTTGAAATATTTAACAATAATTTCTCAAAACGGCGTACAATTGTTTTACATTCACGGACAAAGTTGTTATAATAGACAATAGTAAATTTATTTATAAATAATAGCGTATATTATAAAAATATAAAGCGCGTGCGATAGCACGAAAGACTTTTAAAGGAGGTCTCGATATGAAAATTCAAAAAAACGAAAACTCTACCGAAAGGGGCAAAAAACTTTTTAACAAGTATTATTCGCGCATTCAACGCGAAGGTTGGATAAAAGCCGGCATTTGCGGTTTGTCCGTCGGCGCGGGCGTTATGTTCTTGACTTCACTTGTTATATGGATTTTCTTTGCGAAATTCTTCTGGCTTGCTTTGATTGGCTGGGTTGTTGCTGCTGCAATTACGACTCCGATTTTCTATTTCAAGCTTTACCGTCCAACGACTAAAGCAATTGCTAAGCGCGTAGATGAATTAGGTCTTGAAGAACGTATTATAACGATGACCGAGCTTGAAGGCGACGAATCGTTTATCGCAATGAAGCAACGAGAAGACGCAATGAATGCGATGAAGCTCGTTGACGCGGACCTTTTAAAAACGGTTGTTTCTACGGCGTTGATTGTGACCGTTTCAATAGGTTCGGTTCTTGGTGTGGGTATGACTACAGTTTCCGCTCTTGCCGAATATAAAGTTATAAAAAAGGGTCAAGATATTATTCCTACCGAAGAAATAATTTATAACGTTGTTTATGTTGTCGATGAGGAATACGGCGGCTCAATAAAAGGAAACCTTGACCAGAAAGTCAAAAAAGGCGAAAACACGACCCCCGTTTATGTCGTGACAAACGAGAATTGGGTATTCCTCGGTTGGTCGGACGGCAGCACTGAAACCGAACGTTCCGAAACGGATGTGCAAGAGAATAAGTTGTTTGTCGCACTTTTTTCAGAGCTTGAACTGGACGAGGACGAAAAAGGCGAAGGTGAAGGTGAAGGAGAGGGTGAAGGCGAAGAGGATGAAGGCATGCCTCCCGAACAAGAAGGAGAGTCCGATAATAAAAGCGATAATAACAATAACAGTACCGATAATCCGAATGGTGGCGGAAGACTTACTCCCAACAATCAGATAATCGACGGAAAAACATATTACGGCGATTACTACAAGGATGAAAAGGACCAGGCTATGTCGGATACGACTTCTAATTCGGAAATGACAAAAGATGATAAAACTTCTATTTCCGATTACTTTGACGCTATTGCGACAGACCCGTCCGAAAAGGAAGACGATAGTAAAACTTAATGTTTTACGTTCACGCCAAAACAAATAATTTTACGAAAAACACAAAAAATAATTTTGAGAGATAAACATTATGGTTACAGAAAAAGACATTGAACAATTTTGCAAACAATGCGCGAATATCTTTACGCAGATTTCCCGCGACGTTATCGGACAAAAAGAAGTCGTCGAAGGTACCGTCATCGCGATGATTGCCGGCGGTAACGTTCTTCTCGAAGGCGTTCCGGGCGTCGGCAAGACTCGTCTTGTCAGAAGCCTCGGCAGAGTTTTCGATTTGCCCTTCTCTCGTATTCAGTTTACGCCCGACCTTATGCCTGCGGACGTTACAGGTACGAACATCATCGTCAAAGACGAAGAGGGTAACTCCAAATTTCAGTTTCAGCCCGGTCCTATCTTCGCGAATATAGTTCTTGCCGACGAAATCAACCGTGCTACGCCTAAAACGCAGTCCGCGCTCCTCGAAGCGATGCAGGAACACACCGTAACCGTAATGGGTGTTTCGAGAAGACTTGAAGAACCTTTCTTCGTTCTCGCAACTCAGAACCCGATTGAGCAAGACGGTACCTACCCGCTCCCCGAAGCGCAGATGGACCGCTTTATGTTCAAGCTCATCGTTCCGGATCCTTCGCTTGACGAGCTTATGCAAATCGTCGATATGACTCAAAAGACGATGTCGGAAGTCGCGGAATGCGCTTGCAACGGCGAGCAACTTCTTAAAATGAGGGAAACGGCTAACCAGATTCCCGTAGCGCAAGAAGTTTTGAAATACGCTATGGTTTTAACCGCAGCAACCCACCCGGTAGGCGAATGCTCGGCTGCCGCCGCCAAAAAGTATATAAGGGTCGGCGCAAGCCCTCGTGCGGGACAGGCTCTTATCTCCGCCGCTAAGGTTAAGGCTTTGATAAAAGGTAGATTCAACGTTGCGTATTCCGATATCAACGAACTTGCGCACGCCGTTCTCCGTCACCGTATCAAACTTAACTTCGAAGCGGTTGCCGAAAGAGTTACCGCAGATGACGTCATTACGATGATTGTCGAAGAAGTTTCTAAAAATTACAAAGGTTAAATCAAATTTTCGCGCTAAAAAAGCGCACGGAGCAATACGATGAGAGATACTCTTTTAAACGACTCTTTTTTCAGTCGGCTCGAAACTTTATCGTTAAACTTAAAATCAAATCTTACCGGTTATTTCGGCGGCAAGCACCTCGTCAGCACTTATGGGCAGACGGTCGAATTTGCCGACTTCCGCGAATACCAGTTGGGCGACGATATAAGAAGAATCGACTGGAACTTGTACAGTCGTTTCGAAAAGTACTTCTTAAAACTCTTTACCGACGAACGGCAGATGCAGATACAGATATTCCTCGACTGCTCTGCCTCGATGGGTAAGGATAATCCTAAAAAAGCTTCTTACGCCGTAGCGACCGCCGCGGCTCTCGGCTTTTTAGGCGTGCATAACATGGACAAGGTTACCTTCAATCTTATGAAGGGCGACAAGTCCGAAAATCCGTTCGGTACGCTTATCGGCAAGACTGCGTACTTTAGAGCGGTGGGTGAGTTGGAGAAAACGGAGTTCGATTACGATACGGATATAGAAGCTTGTGTGGCGAGCTGCCCGGACACCTCTTCGGGAAACGGGCTTACCGTTATCGTGTCGGACTTTTTTACGGAAAGCAATTGGAAAAAAGCCGTCGATTATCTCTGTTACAAAAAACGTCAGGTCCTGCTCGTTCAGATACTTACGCCCGAGGAAATCGACCCCGCTTACGACGGCAGGCTTAACCTTATCGATTCCGAATCCGTAGACCTTTCCGACCCCAAGAACATGAAATTAAAAATTACGCGAGGCATGCAGAAAGCCTATGAAGAAGCCTTGAAAGACTTCCGCAGCGAGATAAAAGATTTCTGCACGAGAAGAGACGTCGGTTACGTCACCATAAGAAGCGACGTTCCGATTGAAAAAGTCCTTTTCGGTGAGTTACTGAAAGCAGGTATAATGTCATGAGTTTACTTATCCCTTTGGGGTTGTTGGGTTTGCTCGGCGTGGTCGGCTTGATAATAATTTACATTATCAAGCCGAACTTCCAGCAAAAAATAATTTCCAGCACGTATGTTTGGAAATTAAGCCTCAAATACAGAAAAAGACGGTTGTCCACCAACAAACTCCGTAATATAATTTTAATTATCTGTCAGATACTTATCCTTGTCAGTTGCGCCGTGATTTTGTCGCAACCGGTTTTCGTTATTAAGTCACAGGAAGATAAGCCTGAAAACGTAATCGTAATCGACGCTTCCGCAAGTATGCTTACCGAAGTCGACACGACCCGCTTCGAACGCGCCGTGGAAAAAGCTCGTACACTTGCTATATCTACGTTTGATTCCGACGGGAAAGTTTCTTTAATTCTTGCCGATTCTAAACCGTCGTTTTTAGCTCGTCGCGCAGGTAGTGAATCAAGAAATTCCGTTCTCGAAACGCTTGATTCTCTCGTTGAAGTTTCCCCGGAAACGGGCTTGAACGCTTGTACTTACGGTAAGGGCGATTTAGATGAGTCAATGCGATTATCTCAAGAAATTATCGAAGAAAATCCGTCTGCTAAAGTTACCGTTTTTACAGATAAAAAATTTAATAGTGTTCCGGACGGTGTGAACGTTGAAACAATACGTGACGATACGGAATGGAATGCCGGTATACTTAATGCCGAGGTTTCTCTTTCGGATGGTTTTTACGTTTTAAAAGTAGACGTTGCGTCCTACGGTCATGACGAAAAACTGAATATAGAAGTTGAAGTTAACGGTGCGAATAACGATTCCGTGGATACCGAAGGAATGAATCTTGTTCTGACTGCCGATGGTGTTGTTTGTTCTGAAGAAAAAACGAGGACTGTTATTTTTAAGTATATGCTTGACCTTACGGACCATGACGATGACGTTACTACGTATCGTGAACTTTCCGCAAGCGAACGTTTCTTTTCGTTTAAGAGTATTCTCGTATCTATTGAAACGGATGATAACTACACTATAGATAATAGTTTTTGGATTTACGGCGGTACTAAGGAAAGAATAAAGATTCAGTACGCAAGTACTATTCCTAACCCGTTCTTCCAAGGTATTCTCAATGTTATGAGAAACAGTTATGCCGATAGATATCAGCTTGATATAACTTTCGTTCGTCCGGACGAGGAAGCTGCTACGGAAGGTTTTGACTTTTATATATTCGAACATAAAAATCCTGAAAAATTACCTACCGATGGTGTGGTGTTTATTTCAGACCCTGATACAAGTTCCTCAAACGGCGATTTTACATTGTCATCCAATCTTATTACGGACGCCGGAATGACTTTGTCGGATGCGACCGGCGGGACTGATTCTATTTTGAATAACATAACCCCGGGCGATATAACGCTTAGCGCTATTACCGGCGTGACGTTAAGAGACGATGCTTATACCGTTTTACTGGAAACGAATGGTAAAAAACATCCTGCGCTTATTTATAAAAACGGGGTTACCATGGATAACCACAAACCGGTAAAAGTCGTCTTGATGATGTTCAGTATACACAACTCTAATCTTGCAGTCAAAAAGGATTTTCCTCTTTTGATGACTCATATTTTCGATTATTACTTCCCGACGACCGTAAGCGGTAACGCTTTTGAGGTTTCGGAAGAAATAAAACTCAACAGTCGCGGTAGCGAATTAACCGTTACCGGAGGTTCGTACGGCTCAACCGGTATCGTGATTCAGGAATTCCCTGCAACGATATCTCCGACAATTCCCGGGGCGTACACCATTTCTCAAAAAACTTTCAGGGACCCTAGTGAATCTATAACCGAAGAAATTTATGTAAGAACACCCGCTGCAGAAAGTAACGTTTTCGCGACCGACGACGCGCTTGTTAACCCATATATAAACAAAGATAAGGTTGAATTTTATAAAGATTTACTATTTTATATTGCGCTTGTGCTTGTTGCTCTGCTCTTTATCGAGTGGTGGCTTCAGTCGCGCGATAATATGTAACGGAGGGTAAGGATATGCAGAATTTTGTTATACAATTTACTAATCCTTGGTTTCTTCTGTTGCTTATTCCCGCGGCGTTCTTCACGTTCTTCCCGTACTTTAGATTGGCGAAAAGATACCGCCGCACAAGAAACCGTATAACTTCGCTTGTTCTTCATTCGCTTGTAATGATTATGGCGATTTCGCTTCTTGCCGGTACTACTTTTGCTTACAGTATCCCGAACAAGGAAAATGAGATAATTATTCTTGTTGACGTTTCGGAAACAATGGATAATTCCGCCGATTACGACGGTGAAATTACTGCGGAAAAAATTAAGCAAAGGGATAAATTTGTTTCGGATGTGATAAACGAGGCTGATGGGCAAAACTTTAAAATTGCCGTCGTGACATTCGGTTTTGACCAAAA
>ERZ808242.1350-NODE-1350-length-14063-cov-20.156768_pt1 | contig 14063 bp, 19 predicted proteins | sample MGYA00521244_ERZ808242 | MGnify/ENA primary metagenome ERZ808242 (study PRJEB31516, sample SAMN03275573) | gut metagenome | biome: mammalia-associated habitat; material: feces | host: Papio cynocephalus | place: Kenya | collected 2012-07-27 ... | reverse complement strand
TTTTGGCTGGGCCGCGCTTGCTGATTCGCCCGCCCTTAGCTCCTGCGATTGCGGCGCGCTGCAAGCCCGTCAACCCATCGGCACCAACAACATCGCTGGCGAATCCGCCCGTGTGGCCATTCTGCCCACCACGCCGACCGATGTTCTTGTAGAAGTCGGGGTCACGCGCCTTCAACTTCGCTGCTGCCTTCGCTGCTCCTGCTTTTGTTCCTGCCATTTTCCTTTTCTCCTTTCCGCTGGCCACGCCAGCATTAATCATTTCCTGAGTACACGGCGCCCGCCAGCTACTCGCTGGCCAACTGAGGGCGCCATATCGCCGTCCCCGCGCAATAATCGGCGCGTTGTTCTGAGACAGCGCATGCTAGTAACATTAACCGAATCAGCCACACTCGAGCGGTTGGCTAACACAGTTGCTCTTTGATGTACTGCGACGGCCACCTCTCGGTGGTCTCCGCCATATCGATACGCCCGCGCAATAGCGGCGCGTTTTTTTGGCGTACCGGCCTAACATAACAATATAGACAACCTGACTGCAGGGCGCGGTTCGCACTACCCGTAGCTGTCTTACTTGTTAATTGATATTGATGTGCTGGGCGGGCGGGCTCTCGCCCGTTCGCCCCGTATCGGGCGGTTCTCGCTCCGCCCTGGACTAGCGCAATTTTGGTAATCCGCCGCAGAGATTGACGCTTAACTCTGCATGGCTCCCGCACCGAGGTTTTTGTGTAGTTAACAAGGAGTAAATTTGCTGGTGCGGTTTGGCGGCGTTTGTTTAACTCAGGTCGTCGGCGCTGATTGGCGATGCCATTTCCTGAAGGTTGTCAGCTGGCTTCTCGTGCGCCTGCAGCCAGTCAATTAACTTACTGCAGGTCTCGCTCGTGACGTTGCCGTTGTAGCGAGCTAGAAGTTCCTGATATTTGTCGCCGGCCAAACGCTTCAAATAGTTCAGCTGCTTGGCGCTGGCTGGGCGACCCGTTCGACTTGGCTGGCTCTGGCCTGCCAGGTCTTCCATCTTGGCGTCGTCATCGGTCACGAGGCCGAGGGCCATATAAATTGTGTAGCGTCTGGCGTACGATAGCGCTGCGCCGTACTGCTGGGTCTTACTTCCGAGGTTCGACTGCTCTGGCTCTACGATTCTCGAACCAGTCAGCCAATTTTTGATGTGCTCGTCGTACCATTCCATATACTCGGCGACCAGGTCACCGTTGTTGTTGAATACTGGCTTAACGCGCGTCGCTGGGATTTTATAGCCGGCGGCTACGATGTCGGACATGCTGGCATACTTGAACCGTCCGCCTCCGCCCTGTGCCGTCGCCTTGATGGCTTGACTCTTAACGTTGTCTTCAGTTGGTGTACTCATTCTCGCTCCTTTCCTTAACTTGATATTATCATTCTAGCAAATCGATTGTGCTTTGTCAACACTTTTTTGCTAGAATCTGCCATTCGCCAAATCGTCAGCGGTCGTCTCGTACGACTGGGCCCAGTCGTCATAGTCATCAGCGTGCTGTTCGGCCTCGGCCTCCAACTCCTCGGCGGTCTTGACCTCGATGCGCTTGGCGTGGCTACTGTGGGCAATTCTGGCGATGCGACGCAGGTCGGCCTCGGCACGGCGGTCACGCTCGTCAATGCGTTGCTGTAGCGCTTCGGCGGTTTTTTGCTCATAGGTCTGGCGTCCGAACCTCACGAGCTGGTAGATGTTATCGGCAAGCGCCTTCTGCCAAGTCTCGGCTTGGTCTGCCCAGAATCTGCAACCTGCGCAAAGCTGGTCGCCCGCCTGCTTTAACGCAACGTGGCAGAACTCGCAGGGGTCGGTCGCCTGGCGCTCGTTGTAACCGCAATAGTAATCGGATGCGGTCTGGTCGCCGCCAAGTAGCTCGACCATCTCGGGCTGTGGTGCGTCATACAAACACGCCAGCCGATAATCGGCGTTGTCATAGTTGTAGTTAAAATCTCCGGCGTGGCGGTTGTACTCCGCCCACTTCTTAAACGCGAATTTTGTTGCTGTAGCGCGAACCTTGTCTTCCATTTTGATTCTCCTTTTCCTTAACTTTTGACATTATCAGTATAGCAAACCGCTTGTGTCGTGTCAATAGCTTTTGTGTTTGTTTTTTTGGGGGGGCTGTGGAAAACCGCCTATTCCTCGGGCGCCTCTAAAACTACCGACAAGCAGACGCTCTTGTAGTCCAGCGCCAGTAGTTTCAGCTCGGCACGGCGTGCGTCGTGGTAGTCATTGAAGTACTTAACGTGTTCAAGGTTCTGGTGGTCATAATAGCTGACCTTATAGCTTAAGTTCGCCATTGTTAAATCCCCAACTGCGCGGCCAATCCGCCCGTCGTTTTATCCACACCCCAACGTTGACGTGCGAACAGCGTCGCGCGGTCTTCATACGCTTGCGCCTCCTTGTACGTCATGTAGCCTATGGACGAGTAGTACTCCACGGCCAACGGCTCGTGCCTAGTGGTAAACGCACGAGTACCCGCCTTGTGCTTTTCGAGGATGCTGTCGATATCCGTGGTGACGCCCACGTATCTGTAGCTGTCGCGGCAGACGATGATATAGACCCAATAGTTGCTCATGGGCTCACGTCGGTCTTTTGACGGCTCGAACGCGTCTTTCAGATATTGGCTTGGCTCTCGACCCGCTTGCAATCGTATGGTCTTACAAACATTGGCTGGTAACAGAAACCCGAACAGCATCCCTGCAGGATTGTCCTGATTCGCCACGTAACGCAGCCACTGATGGCGATGTACCTCGTCAAACTCTTCAGCCAATACAGTGACCGCCAGGTCTATCCTTTCTGTACTAACGCCCTCGCACCAGTCCCTCGGAATTCCTAAAGATTCGGCCGCAGCGATTAGCTTCTCACGCTTGTCTGCGTCCCCTTGTGGAACTTCTACTACTGCTTTCTTTCTCTTGGCCAAAATAGCCCCCTTTCCATTAACCCTCTATACCTGGTAATAGCTTACCGGTTTAGGTTTCGTAATCAAATAGTTGTCCTGACTGCTCTGGTTGGTGACCTCGGCTTTGTCTAGGAATGTTGTTTAGTCTCGCACACAGTTGCCGTCCTCTCCATTTCAATCAATCATTGACTCCTTGAGGTTTACGACTTCACCCAAATGGGTACCAGGCACCTGTCGTCAGGTTGGACGTTGCAGGTTTTTTAGCTGCTCACGAGTGGTCATTTGGTTAATTTGCTATGGCCAGCGACTAGGTTCTAGCCACACTATTCGATGTTTGTAGTTCCTAGCGAAATAGCTAGGTACTTTCACTGTAGCACATGTTGTGGTAAAATACAACTGTCACAGATTGTGACGGTGTTTGTAGCCCTAGCGATGCCCTTCCGCTCGACGGAGGGGTGTTCTTTTCCGCCCAACAAAAACAGCCCCAGGGTGGGATTGGGGCTGTTTTTAGTCTAACACGTTGCCGCGGTTTTCGCCAGCGCCACGGCCAGCGATTCTGTGCGGATTGTACGGGTCGGCCCGTCGGACGTAGTAGACGATGCGCAGTTGGTCCTGCAATTGCGCTATTTGGGCATTGAGAGCCGTTTCTAGCGCATTCAACTCGTCGGGCGATAGATTGGCTATCTTGTCGTAATCCGAGCGTTGTAGCGTCTCCTGCGTGGTCTCGTGGGGCTCGTCCTTCACAACCAGGTCGGGGTTGTAGCTCGGGTGGTTCATGCTGCGAAGGTCGGGCATTAGTAGCACTCCCCCCATATTTCTGAATTGTCTAGCTTACGACGGGCAACGTAGACCCTCTTATTGGTGGTATCGCCGATAAATGATATCCAACGGATACCCTCATTATCTACGTAACCATCATAGCTATGGGATGCGCCTTTGTCGAAAGTATCAATTGATTGCGCAGATAGGCTTGGCGCAGTACGAATCTTCATATTGAAGTAAGCCTTGTACGTACCATTCTGCGCTACAAGCCCGTTAGAGCCCGTCTGTGGCGTGTTTGACGCTGGAGCTGATAGATTAACCGTCCCGAGGTCTGGCAAGCCGTAGACACCGCCTGTGACGCTCTCGTGGACGTACTTCTTTGACCTGCTCGAGCGGAGCCACTTGTCCGAGCCGTTCACGCTCTCGCCGTGGACGTAGCCGTCGAACTTGACCCATGCGCCAGCGTCGTACGTTGCGAATACGCCAGACTTGGTTGTCGGCTCGTTCCGCACGTTGCCACGGTAGTCAAACGACAGATAACCGCCGTCGGACTTCTGCGCTGGTGCTGGGGCCGGTGCTGGCGTCGGTACTGGAGCCGAGGTATCAGCTGGCTGGCCCATTAACTCACGGGCACGATTGACCAGCTTGTCGATGTCCAGCCCACCGGGACAGGCGGTCGACCGCGGAACTTCGCTGTGCTTGATGATATGGCCACGGTCGCACGGGATGCCGTAGCGCTGGCAGATGTCGGCGACTAGATGAGCCGACCGCTCAATGGTCTCAGGAGCGACCTGCCACGATGGAGCGCCTGTACTATTTAAGTGTTCAATGCCAATCGAGCGCAAGTTCATCGCCCAGTTGCCCGCGTGCCACGCCGTGTTGTTCTCGTCTACGCACTGGCGGACAGCGGTCGGGGTGACCTGATAGTGCGCCGAACTGGCGCGGGACTGCCAAACGCCAGGAACCACGTCATTCGTGTTGGCGTTGTGGTGAATCACGATGCGGTCGACCTTGTGGCCCTGCCTGCCTGCGGCCATGTGACCGCCAACGTTAAAATTGTACTCAGTTGCGAATTTCGAGCCAGCCATTACTTGCCCTTCTGCTGCTTCGCCTTGATTAGTTCCTGCTGAATCGCCTTGATTAGCTCCTTGGGCGCGTCATCGCCAATAAATTCAGTGTTCATCTCTAGCCCTTGACCTCTTCAGTTGAATCAGCACTTTGTTCGGCCTTGGCCTTGCTAGCGTTCTTGGCGTCGGTGATTTTCTTGCCAGTCCACGCCGCCAGTACGGCGCTGATGAACTGCACCACGATGCCGATGGTCTGGTTAATCTCGTCACCGTACGGCAGATGCCACACCTGCGCAATTCCGACGTACGCCAGCCCAAACGCCGACAGCACACCTGCCACGATAGAGGTTATTCTCGATAGAGTAAATTCGTTGTTCATTAATGTCTCCTTCCACAACCATTTTAACGCAAATACACGTCCAAGGGCGGCTTAAAGCACTAAATTTGTACAATCGGGATTGCCACAATGCGGTTCTGGCTAATGTCGACGGTTGCGCCGCTCCTTGTTTCGACAGCCAGGTTTAGAGGCGTCGCTCCGTCAGAATCAACAACATTAACCTGTATATTTCGCGCTGTTTGTTTCGCACCTAGAACTATTTGCGAATATCCAAAGTCTCCCCTCCAAACTACTCCGCCAGCTGCATCGAATGTGACCTGACAGGAATACTCGACGTACCACCTGCCCGCAGGCAACGTGACTGACTGAATATTGGTTGCACTGCCGCTAAAATTGTTCAAGCCGCTAAAGCCGATGTAACGCAATGCTGTTCGTTGCGTTCCAGAATATACATTTGGCGCCGCTGGCTTGGCGTCCGAGACGTTGTCATCGGTGATGTTGATGACGCCCTGCCCGACCTTGACGTCCGCCCAGCGGTAGAAGCCGCCAACGCCCGTCGGTAGCGCTGCGGTGATTTCGTCGTTGGTCGGAGCGGACGGGTTACTAGCCGCAGTGCCCTGAACGGCGATAGTCTTGACGTACTGCGGCGTACCTGGCGTCTCCTTCGATGCGTCGGCGGAAGTCTTGTCAATATAGCTGACGATTGCGTCAATGCGCGAGCCCGACGCTGGAGCCGTGGCGATTGTAACCTCCTGTGGTGTGCCGTCCGTGGACAGCAGGACTATTGCGCCCGTGTTGCTCTGCTTGAACGCAGCAGAGTCGATGGTGCCGTCCTCGCCTCCGACCAGTACCGACATGCCGACGGGGTCGTTCTGGCGCACCCTGAATCCACTAAAGTACGCCCGTGCCGAGTGGTCGCTGTCTGTTCCTGCTCCACTCACGAACGCGGTTAAAAATGACCAGAACTGCGACTGCGGGTCGAGGTTGACGTCCGCTGGCGCTGTTTTGGTGCCGATACCCATTGCCGTAATTGCCATTTGTTGAATCCTTTCGTTAACCTGTTTTAATTATAACGCATCCGCCGATTCCGTGGCGGTGCATCACGAATTGTTGAGCTTGGCCTCTTTTCGCTGAACAGAGTAGCTGGCGATGCGGTACGGGAACGGACCCAGACTGCTTACGGTCAAGCGCCACGTCCCATCGCCGACTGCCACATTCGTAGGTAGTAGTACGGCCTTGAACGTGATTGTCCCGTCGTCAGCGACGCTGTCTATGATAGTCAAATCCTGCTCGCCACCGTCTGGGACTGCCGCGATGTGGTTTGTCTGAGTGTAGTAGTCCTCGGCTACCTTTTTATAAGTAATCAGATTGACAATTGTGGAGCTGATTCCTGAATAGTCCTTATTGGCTACCACATCAACGGGCTTGGCGACCACGATGGCGGTCGCATACGGGTAGGTCGACCTTAATGACCCGTCCTCAAAGACGACGCCCGTGTCCTTAACAGTCACGTCAACGCTCGCTGTCATTGCGTGCGACGGGATGGCCGAGCCCGGGACAATCTGCGTACTCTTAAGCCGCCGCAGCTCCTGTTTTTGTTCAATCACCTTCCGCCAAATCGTACTAGACATACAGGTTGACCTTTTGGTTAGCGATTACGAACATGCTCACAGTGGTACTATGGGCTGTGCTTTCCGGGTCCACGACCGCGAGGTCGACAACTCTGAATCCAATATCAGTCCCGTCATAATACGGGAGGCTGAATATGAGATGGTCTGAGCCGACGTATTTATCGTAGCCGATGTCGTATTGGACCACAGGACAACACAGGAGCGTGTTGGGGTTCGCCCCGCCCAGTTTGACGAACTTGGCCTCTGGCGTCGCTCCAGCGTTGAGGTCGAACTGCGTTAAAGTAAAGCGTACGACGTTACTCCTGTACGCGTAGACGTTCTTGGCAGCGACGTTCTGCGCCGTTTTGAACGCGCGAATTCCCTGGTCTATCTGCCGAACCTCGCTATCCATTGGTGGGTTCTCCCTTATCCTCATACGTCAACGTCCCAGGTACTAGACTGCTGACGTGGACGCCTACAGTGATGTCGTCCGACGACGTCGTCCCCGTGGATGAGTACGCCGACGGCATCAGGATACGCCAGACTGTCGAATCGAGATAGACGACGGTAGTCTCCGCCAGTAGCTTGTCACTGGAATAGTTAGACATCTCCATCGACTTTATCCACACATTAACCTGAGGGTTTTCCACATAGCCCTCGCTTGGGTGGAACGTGATGTCCACGCTGTGCCAAGGCTTGGTTTTGAACTCGATGTCGACGCCCGTGTTCGCCATCGTCTCGGCGGCGGAGATGGACAGGTTCTGCCCCTTCATAGCCCGCAGCTCGGAACTCATCCGCCTCAGCTCGCGCTCAATCGTCTCAGCCATTCCAAGTCTCCGTCTCTAGCGTTATCGACTCGTTAAAGTTGGCGTCGCAGTTCACCTTGATGGTCTTGATTCTAACCGTGCCAGACGCGCCGTACGAGACCGCCACGTCGTTGATGTAGCGCACCCTGTCGCCGACGTGCAACGTTTCCCAATTGATGAATACGCCATTGACGGCGATGGTCGGCGCTGGGTCTGGGTACAGTGCTTTATCTAGCTCGGCCTGTGCTTTTTGGTTCAGCGTGTTCTGATTGGTAACGCTCGAGAATTGCCCGTATTGTAGGATATAGCCGTACTCATTGATGGCGTCGCTGTTGCTCCTGACGGCGCTGATAGCAGCATCGCCCTGCCCCGACCCAACCGCCAGGTATGACGTCGCAAGGTCTGGCACGTCCTCGTAGGTCGGCATGGACGCCATAGGAATCTCGTTCAGCGCTGGGTTAAACGGATAGTGGAAAACGTAGCCCGTATCGTCGCCTCTTGGTTTAGCAATGTTGACTTTGTATTCGTGGTCAATCCAGACGTCGAACTGTCCCGCTCCAGTCTCATTGTCTAGCATGTCGGCAATAGCTTCGCTGACGGGCTTCCAGTCCGTGTAGGTGCGGTCAATCTTGGGCAACCTTTGCGTATTGCCTCTGGTAAAGCCAAAGCTAGCCCCATTCTGGCGGTTCTGCATCTGAAGAATTAAGTCCATAACCAAGTCATCAGCGTACCACTGGCTATAGTTGGTGTTGTTAGGGATGCGGCTTCCATACTGGAGCTTCATGAATTGGTCGTGAAAGGTGAATTTATAATCGTACGCGTCCGTGTTCTGTTCAATGCTTGGGTACGCGTCCAGGTAGCCCTGAGCGACGCAGACGTTGGGCGCCGTTGGGTTGTCCTTTACCCAAATCTGGCAATCTGTAAATATCGGCTTAATGATGGTCTCGACAGCGACGCCGTGGGACTGGCACCAGTTGCTGAACGCTAGCTGGTCGACCTTAAATGATAGCTCATTGTAGCCGACGGCAGGATTGCGGTTGACTGTCCACGTCAAATCTCGCACCAGACGCCCTAGATTGCCCACGTAAGCGCCGCTACGCCAAATCCTAATCTCATAGACCTTGTCGTCCCATTGACGCCGTACAGAGCTTGTAATAGCCATTATCCGAGCACCCTATTCCACTCCAGCGTCGAGCTGGCAGTATCATTAGCCTCATCAGTATCATAGCGAATCTTGTTCTGGCCGATGTCCAGAGTCAGCCACTCGCCCGACATGAACCGTGTGACGTCGGCGGTTCCAATCATCGCTATTTGGTTTTGACAGTCTACCACTAGCTCCTGCCCTGCGGGTATCGTGCCGTCGTACTGGAGCGCCTTGTTGTTGGTCAGGTTCGTAATCTTCGGATTACTGGCCTGTCCCGTCACTCGCCAGACTGGGTTGATGTCACGGATACTGTCAATCGTAAATACCGGAATCATAACCTTGGCGCCAGCGTACAGATAGCCACCGCCGTAGTAGACATAACCACCAGCCGAACTAGCGTAACCTTGGGCGCTCTCGCTGTCGTCATATTTTGGCACGATAATGGTGTCGGAATAGACCTGGTCGCCGTTCTCGTTCTCTTCATAAGCGTACAGGTACGGGTCGCCGAATGTCAACGTCACGCTGTAGTTTTGGACGTGGTCCAGCTTGCCCGATAGCGTAACCTGTGGCGCTGAACTCACCCAGCCCTTCAGTATCGCCATAGTCACACCGTCTGAGCGCTTGAACACCGCCGTAAAGTTGTGGCGCTTGGCGAAGAACGTCATGAATTTTTGGCGGATTGCCCAGACCTCATTGACTCGTGTTCGCTTCAGGAATCCTGCAAAGGTAATCTCCCACGGGTCGTAGTTCTGGTCAACCATCTGCCCACCGTCGTCACCTGAGTAGGTGAACATCGACGTCCTTAGTGACTTCGCCGGTAAATAGTCATCCGTGGACTTCTCCACAAACCCGTCCGCCAGTGTTAGCGCTAGCTTCTCGCCGTCGTCTCTTATAAATCGCACGTTCATCAGTTCGCCGCTCCTTTCACAACTCTATTGTACTGCCAACGACTATTCGCTTCCTGACTAAACTGATAATAATAGTTCTGAATCTGCTGGCCAAGACCCCCGCCTGCCGCTGGTAGCCGTCCCTCGTTGATTGCGTCCAGAGTGTCGGTGCCGAGCAGGTCGACCGCCCTGGCCCTAACCACGTATTCGCCACGGCTGAGCATATAAGGGTTGCTGTCGCTCGTACTCGTACCTTTTCCAGTCACAAGACCACCCGTCGCCAGTCCTGGCGCACTCAGTCTTCCGAGTCTGCCAATATTAACGCCAGGAATGGCGTTGATGACGCTGATGGCGCCGTTAATCGTTCCAATAAACCCATTGATGATGTTTACAGCGCCACGAATCACGGCGTTGATAGCGCCCCTCACGGACCCGCCAATCGCATTGCCGACGCTAGTGCCAATCCTACCGAACATGCTGACGATGGAGTTCCACAATCCGCCGAAGAACCCCACGATGCCACTAAATGCGCCTCTGACGGCGTTGGCGGCGCCCCTGAACACTCCACCAAAGAACCCCGGCGCACCGCTGACTATCGCTCTAACCGTGCTCCACATGCCACGGAAGAAGTTAACCACGGTGTTGACCGTACCCCTCACCACGCTCAGGATGATGTTGAACACTGCCCGCCAGATTGTCAGATAGAGATTAATGGCCGCAATCAGCGTTTTCCACATGCCTGCGAAGAACCCAACGATGGTGTTGACTACTGCCAGGGTTGCCACCTGAATGCCGTTCCAAATCGCCACGAAGAAGTCACCAATGGCCTTCAGTCCAGCCGTGATGCCGTCCCTGAACCACGCAAACTTGTTCCACAGCAGTACAAATATGGCGATTACCGCCGCAATCGCTGCTACAATCAGCCCAATCGGGCCCAGCGCCATCATCCACCCCGCCAACATCTGAGCGCCTGCGACGAGCGCATTGACGCCGGCCAGCAGGGTCGTCGCTGCAACCTTAATCAGCTGCGGCATCAGTAGCGTCCCGATTAGAATTGCCAACGCTTCAATAGCGGTCGAAATTATCGGGTGGTTTTTCTCGAAGTCTGCCCACATCTGGGCGAAGATATTGATGACGTTGCTGACGATGGTCTTAATGACTGGAACCAGATTCGCTCCGAACTGCGCCGTCGCTGCGATTAGTTCCTGCAGGGTCTTGTCTACATCTCCGCCGCCACCCAGCGCCGCCAAGAAGTTGCCAGCAGCGGCCTTCATCTGGTTAAACGAGCCCTCAACCGTACCGCTAGCCTCTTTGGCGGTCGTGCCTGCAATATTCAGCCGTTCCTGAGTGACGTGGATAGCCTCAATAATCTTGTCAAAGCTGACGCTGTTGATGTTTTTGGCGGTCGCTTTGAAGCTGTTGCCCATCACGCCAGAATCATTGACCAGTCGTGCCATTTCTGCCGCTGTACCGCCATAGCCCAGCTTTAAGTTATCCAGCATCGTATAATTCTGTTTCGCAAAGCCCTGGTAGGTGTACTGAATTGACGCCATTGACGTACCGAAGGTGTTGGCGTTGTCTGACATATCACGAATGGCGGTATCGGCAACGCTCGCCGCCTTAGCGGTGTCGCCCCCGAGCCCCTTAATCAGAGAAGCACTAAAGCCCGTCACCGTGTCCATATAGTTGTTGGCGTCGAGTCCAGCGGTCTTGTACGCATTTTGGCTATTTCGAATCACGGCATCAGCAGCAGACCCGAACAGTTTCTGAACACCGCCCGTCATCTGCTGATAGTCTGAGAACGCCTTGATGGCAAGACTCCCAGTCGCCGCTATACCGCCGCCAAGCACCTTGGTAGCCGTTTTGGCCATATCGCCAATCTTGTCGCCCCAAGTCTTGCGCATCGCCTCGGCTTGTTTGTTGATGCTAGAGATACCAGCATTGAACGCCGCCGCGTTTAGTTTCGCATTAACTACAATCTCGCCAACACTAGTCGCCATAAGCCTCCTGATTCAAAGTTTCGTCAATCTTCTGCAGTGGGCGCTTTACCTTACTACCGCCAACCGCTGCGACGGCGCTGGTTGTAATCACGGCACGAATCAGCTTACTGTCTCGGATAGCGGCGGACTTGCGCAACGCCTTGACGATACTCACAAAGAAGTCCTGTGAGATTTCGCCGTGCCTGAACGCCTCGAAGAAGTCCCAACCGCCGAGGTTGATAGCGTCGGCGTACAGAAGGTCGACGTCATTGACCCGCTTGCTCCACTTTTGAAGGTCGAGCTGAGTCAGCTTGGTCGCCGTCTCCTTGTCGTCGTCTTGGAACGCACGGTTCTTCAGCTTCTTGTTAACTTGCTCATAATAGTTCATAAGTATTGCCTCCTGTGACTCTCGTCATACCATACGGGCAGCCTTGAACTGACTGATAGCGTCGGTTTAACGCGCTCTATGTAGTCCTGTAGTTTCTCGCTGGTGTCGAGCGCCACAATGCGCCAAGTTCTGCCGTCTCGCTCCGCTTTCGCCACGCCGGCGTCGAACGTGCCGTCCGTGAACTCGGGGCACTTTCTGCAAGCTTTTAGACAGTAGAACGTCACCATGCTATTTGTTCTGCGCTCCCTGAATTGCGGCGACCAGACCGCTTAGCACCACCGCCAACTTCTGCATGTCGTTGCGGTTGGTCTCAATCCATGCGCTAGCACTGCCGTCGTCACTCTTGACCTGTTCTTTGAATGCGTCAATCAGACGATTGACCGAACTATTGAATATCGTCACGACCTGCTTTTGTGTCGCCTCGTCTGCCTTCTCGGCTTCGCTCGTGAGCTTCTGAATTTGCATCATCTCGCCCTGGAACCGCAATAGCTCCGACTGCAGGAATGCGGCACCGTTTTTGACGGTCCACTTGTGCTTGCCGTCCTCAAGCTCCACCTCCACGACCGTGTCGGGCTGTTGTCTCATAAAGTCCGTGTATGTTTTCGCCGCATTGAATTGAATTGCCATGAATCGTTCCTCCTTCTGAATCTCCATCGATGGACTTAGCTTGTTCTGTCTATATTATACTAAAAAACCACCCACGAGGGGCGGTCATTTTTGCGACACAGACGTATAGTTATACCTCCACTTTAATGTCGCACAATATCGCTAGGAACTAGCTGCGGTAACGGTGACCTTGCAGGTCGCTGATGCCTCGGAGTTGTCGGCACTCGTGGCGGTGATGGTGGCGGTGCCAGCTGCTACACCAGTCACAGTCCCATCAGCCACGGTTGCCTTCGTCTTGTCTGAGCTAGTCCATACGATTGCCTTGTTTGTCGCATTGTCTGGCTTGACCGTTGCGGTTAACTTCACGGTTTTACCAGCTACGACGCTCGCAGCGCTCTGGTCCAGGCCAACCGACGCTACACTGATTTTGGGTCGCCGATTGTCCAGGTCGTCGGGTCGAACACCTTGCCGGCTTCGGCGTAGCCGAACAGAATTGCCGGTGCGGTTTCGCTTGGGTGTGCGTAAACGCTGAATGGCGCCACGAATGGGTCGCTACCGCCCAAGGTCATGTCGTCGGTACCCACGGCGATATCGCAGTGGTCAATCTTGACCATCTTAGCGGTGTTCTCCGTGTCGCACAAGTCAACGACCACAACGGCACGGTCGGTTAAGGTCGGACAACTCGTGTTCGAACCCCAAGCCATTTGGCCGTGTTTCTTATCGGTCCCCACGGTGCCGCCGTCCAATAGTGCTAGCTCGCCCATGTTTGCGACCTTCAGGTTACCGCTTAGGGTGTGCCCCTCGCGGACGCCAGTCAAATAGGTGAATGTGCCAGCTGGGGTCTCGTCGTCGTAGGTGCGCGGTTGTGCTGATAGAGTCAGACCATCGCTGTCCCAGCGTGACGGACCAATCGCCATGACGCTATTGGTGTCAATGTTACCATCGGCGCCGTAGCTGGCGATATACATCATCGGCTTGTAGAAAATCAAACCGTTCTTCATTGCTGTATCCTTTCGTTAAACTTAATTTGAATTGTAATTGTCTTGAGAATTCTGAACTGGTCGTCAATACCTTGGTTCTGGGTTGCGCCCGTGTGCTGAATACTTACGACATCATAAGTTATCGGCTCATCGGGCTGGTTGGCGTCGAGGTCGTGCGGGTTGACGGATAACATGCACAAGTCTTGGGCGTCGCCACGAATCCAGTTAGTTACGGCTCGCAACCGCATCTCAGTCTCGACCTTGTTAGCGAATCGGGCGTAGATATCCAGACTCATAACCTGGGCGTTGCTGTCTGACCCACCATCTCCACGGCTTACCACCCATATGCCTTCTGATTGTGGACTCTGAGGTAGCTCCTCCCAGAACAAGTCACGGTTGACTGTACCAAGCCCTGCACGCTCCATCTCTAGAACTAGAGCCGGCACAATCATTTTGCGACCTCCTGCAGAATCAAGCGGTAGTGTTCAACTCTTTTTGTTCTGTAGTTCATCGCAGTAGTTACGCCAACGACTTTATAGGTCGTTCCGTTGTAGCTCGGAATCGTCACGCTGTCGCCGACCATTGCGCCCGTGTTCTTGC
>ERZ808242.1349-NODE-1349-length-14067-cov-3.504568_pt1 | contig 14067 bp, 6 predicted proteins | sample MGYA00521244_ERZ808242 | MGnify/ENA primary metagenome ERZ808242 (study PRJEB31516, sample SAMN03275573) | gut metagenome | biome: mammalia-associated habitat; material: feces | host: Papio cynocephalus | place: Kenya | collected 2012-07-27 ... | reverse complement strand
TATGAAAAGAAATCCGAGCGAAAGGAGGTACGTATGAAAATCAAAAAAATACCGATTATAGCGTGCTTAATAGTCCTTTCGCTTGTTTTTGCGCTTTTTAGCGGTTGCGTGGCAGTCGGCAACGATGAAAGCTCCGTTAACGGAACGTATAAGCTTGCGGAAGGGAACGAAAACAAAACCTATTCTTCGCTAACCTTAAAGGACGGCGAATGGACGGCAATATCCGCCGATAAGTCGATTAACGGCACTTTTACGATAAATTCCGCCAAGCTTTCTTTCTATGAAAGCGACAAGGAAGGCAAGCAAACGCTTTGCGCGTACGCTTTTTTAAAGTCATCGGAATGGCTCCGCGTTTACCCCGTGACGGAAACGAGGATGACTTACGACTTCACGAAAAGCGGCGCGGCTCCGTCGGGAGAAAAAACCGATACTACGAATTTGACTTACAAACTTTCCGATAACGGCGAATATTACGTAGTGACGAGCGCGGACGGAAGTTACGGCGAAGTTATCGTTCCGTCGGAATACAACGGCAAGCCCGTCAAAGAAATTGCAAAATTGGCTTTTTATCGCTGTTTGAACGTTGTCAGGGTTATTCTCCCCGACACGGTCGAAAAAATTAACGAGGAAGCTTTCCGCGGTTGCGAATCGCTTTATGCGGTATACCCCGGTAAAAATCTTACGGTAATCTCGGAAAAAGCCTTTTACGGTTGTAGCGTTTTGCGCTTTTTCCATGCTTCTTTTGTTAAAACGATAGCGAAACAAGCCTTTTTCGGCGCGGATATGTCCGGCTTTTCCATTCCCGATACCGTCGAATATATCGGCGAAGAGGCGTTCTCGTATACGAGTATCGTTTCGGTAGAAATTCCCGCCGCAACTTCTTATATAGGTACGCGCGCGTTCGCGAACTGCGCTAATATCGACGAAATTTCCGTCGACGAAAGCAACGCGACTTATTCTTCTTACGGCGAACATTGTATCGTCGATAAGGCGCAAGGTTTGCTCCTTGCGGGTTGCTCCAAAACCACGTTGCCTACGGGCGGAAAAGTCAAAATAATCGGCGAGGGCGCGATGAGCGGTTTAAGCGATTTGACTTCGATAGTTTTCCCCGCGGAAATAACGGAAATTCGCCGCGGCGGCTTCGAGGATTGCAAGGCAATCGAAAGCATATATTATCTCGGTACTTCTCCAAAGGGTTGGATTGCTATTCAAAAGACGAGCAACAACGTGAAATTCTTCCGCGCAAACGTTTATATCTATTCCGAAAACGAACCCGAAATAAACGAGAAAAAAGACGGCTACGCTTCAAAAGACGACTACAAATGCATGTTCTGGCGTTACGTCGGCGGCAAGCCCGCCTTATGGCGTTTTACCGAAGAACACCCGCCCGCAAAAAATTAAGAATAAAGAAATAAAAAAATCACGCGATAACGAGCATATAGCCCGACTTATCGCGTTTTTTTGTATTGGAATTTATTGTTGAATTGTTGAATAGAGTTCTCGCGACAATACGAAACCAGCTTGCGCTCTCGCGCAAGTCGTCCATAAGTCGCTCCTTTAAGTTGGTCTTGCAAGCAAACTCGTTTTTAAAAATAAATAATCTTCTTTTTACTTGTTGTGTTGTCGCGACAATACGAAAATCCGCACACCGAGGTGTGCGGATTTCGTATAAGGAGATTGTCGGAATGAAAAACTATTTCTGCCAGTTTTTCGTGTCCGTTTTGGTGAGAATGTATGATCTGTCTTTGGTGGCGACTCTCGTGAAAGTCGCTTCGTCGACGAGGTCACCCGATTTAACGGTAATCTTCATCGTGCCTTTAAAGGGTACCGAGAAGTTAAAGACCTTATCGCCGTTTTGTGTTTTGACGAGCTTGTCGTCAACGTATAATTCAACCGTAGGCTCGTTGGTGTAAACTTTGATTTTGAGCTTTCCGCCCGTGCGGTTAACAAAGCGTTTGCCGCAGAGGTGAATGAACTTTTCTTCCGACCAGTAAGCTTTGTAGAGATAGAAAGCGTCTTTTCTCGTCTTTCTGTCATACGTTACAAGCCCTTTGTGGTTCATGCCCGGTTCGCCGCCCTGATTGCGCGCGTCCGCCGCAAAGTCGTACATGTTCCAAACATGCGTAGCCCAGAGGTAAGGGTTGCGCGCGAAGAATTTGAGCATGTATTCGTGGTACTTGCACTGATATTCTTCGGTGTTGTCGCCGCGACGGGGCGATACGCTGTGAAGATTCGGCATGCCTTCCGCGCCGTATTCGCTCATACCGATAATGCGTTTCGGGTTAAGCACGCGGTACAACCAGAACCAACCGTCGTTAAGGAAGAAGAACGGCACATACCAACCGAGGTACAAGTTCCAGGAAACGAGGTCGGTTATCTTGCCGACTTTGTTCGTCGGTCCGCACGCCGCATAGCACGCCAAGGTCGTGAGCCTGGACGGGTCCATCCGGTGGCACATATCGTTGAGTTTAACGTGTTCGGCGAGCATGTCCTTTTTATGCTTGTTGAACATCGTTATCTCGTTGGAAACGCCCCAGGTTACGATAGAGGGGTGGTTATACTGCTGAGTGACGAGTTCTTTCATCTGCGATTCGGCGTTGCCGTTTGCCTCGGGCATATGACGTGAAATATAGGGGATTTCCGCCCAGACCACAAGACCGTATTTATCGCAGAGGTCGTAAAAATAATCGTCGTGTTGATAGTGGGCAAGGCGAATGGTGTTCGCGCCGATTTCGAGAATGATTTGCATATCCTCGTCATGCTCGGCTTTGCCTATCGCGTAACCTTTGCCCTTTCTGTCCTGATGACGGCACACGCCGCGTAAAGGATAGGACCTGCCGTTTAAGAAGAAGCCCTTGTCCTTGTCGACCGAGAAGTATCTCAGACCGAAAGGCGCGGTGATTTCGTCCTTAACCGAGCCGCTCGCGGTAAGCGTTGCTTTCGCACTGTACATATGCGGGTCTTTAAGACCGTCCCAAAGGTGCGGATTTTCGATTTCGAACACGCCCGTGTCGTTGTCCGCAACGAGAGTTTCGCCGTCGTAAATATAGTAATGCGCTTGTCCCGCGCCGATAATCTTAGTTTCGAGGGTTACCTTGCCTACGCCGTTTTCGACGGAGGAGTTAACCTTTAAGCCTTGGCTTCCGCAAAAATCGGGGTCGAAGTGCGCGTCGTCTAAAACAATAAGGTTGACGTCGCGATAAATGCCGCCGAAGAAGGTGAAGTCCGCGGTCTGCGGGTAAACCCTTTCGGTCGCTATGTTGTCTACTTCTATTTTGAGTTCGTTTTCGTCTTTAAGTAAGTCCGTGATATCTACGCGGAAAGTCGAGAAACCTCCGTGGTGAACGGTAGCGAAAAGCCCGTTGACGTAAACGCTTGCGGAAGAGTTCGCGCCTTTTACTTCAAGGTAAACGACTTTGCCTTGCGGGCGGGAAAAAGTTTTCGTGTAGGTGCGTTTGGCACGGACGTAATCGTTTCCGCCGTCTGCTCCGTCGATAGCGTTCCAAGTATGCGGCACGCTCACCGTTTCGGTGTTAACGCCGTCAGAAAAAAGCCAATCTTTGTTAAGGTTAATGTAATTCCTCATAAGCAATCTCCGTTGTATCCGCCTTAGCGGAAATAAGTATACCACAATAATACAGCTTTTTGTCACTAAAATCAATTGCAAATTCTTGAAAGTAACATTGCAAAAACAACTTTATTTTAAAATTTTTCCCTAAAAAGTCGTTTTTTACGCGTTTTCGGACTATAAAAATAAGTTTGCAAAAATTTTTGACTTTTTTGCGCCCCTAAAAAGAAAGGAACGTAAAACTAATCGGCAAGGCAAAAAGCTTAAAAAAAACGCCGCCGAAAATTTATTTGAATTTGCATAGCGTTATGGAAAAGTTAAAAACAAAAGCAGCCGCGGTTAAACGGCTGCAAAAATTTTTAGGTTCTGTCGGTCGGCGCATGCCCTATAATTTTAACGTACGAACGGTAGAAGGTCGAGTAGTCGTTAAAATCGAGAAGCTCGGCGACGACGGATTTTTTAGCTCCCGCAAGAATCATCTGGTGCGCGGCTATAATTTTTTTATAGCGAACGTACTGCATGACCGGTATCTTCATGTTGTTCTTGAATTCGTTCGAAATATATGACTTCGAATAGTTGAATTCGCGGCTCAACGTGTCGAGAGAAATGCTCGACTGAATGTTTTCGTCAATGTATTCGATAAGGCGCGCGATAACGTCGTCCGAGTTGGAATCGGCGCGCGTAGGCTCTTTTAACATCATTATAAGCAGTTTCGTAAGCTCGCTTATAAACAAATAGTAAGTTTCTTCGTCGGAAAAGTTGCCGAAGTAAGAGTCGAACTGGTTAAGAAGAATGATGTATTTTTTAACGTTCGTCAAAAACGGGCTTTGCTTTTCGAGCTTGTTCTCCACGAACGGCGGAAGAACGGATACCGGGAATTTGAAAACGTATCTTTCGTACGTTTCGCTTTTCGAAATATTCGCAAAGTGATAAAGCCCTTGCCTTATGATAACAAGGTCGCCTTCCTCTAATTTTCTCGAACGCGATTCCACGTTGTAGGTAACGTCGCCCTTTAAAAAGATAAGAATCTCGTTGAAAGGGTGAAGGTGTTTGCCGAAATCGTCCATAGGTTCGCTTGCGATACCTTTTTTGTGCGAGAAGTCAATTCCGTTATAGGAAAAACTAAACATTTATTATCCGCACCCCCTTTTTGTAAAAAAGCAAAATTTTGCCCTTATAGGGATAAAAAATACACTTCCTATTTTTAATTATACCTATTTTCCGTTCTAAATCAACTAAATTGTAGAGGTTTTGCAATATTTGTTTATTATTTTTGCAATTGACCTGCTTGCAATGGTGTGGTAAAATGTATATAATATAAACAATAAGAAGTAAATTTTGGAAAAAGTCCAAAATTTGCGCTACCGCGCCCGCAAAGTTAAAACTTTGCACTTCTTGTTTCTAAAACCATCAGTTTTGCTTGTGAGCAAGCTCCCGGACAAAACCTTCGGTATTATAATATATTCAGCATTGAAAAAGTTAAACGGCGCAATAGCGGTACAGACTATTATAACTCTTCTCGTTTTTGCGCAAAATATATAACGGAGATTAAAACTATGAAGATGTCATTCAGATGGTACGGCTTGAAAGACTCCATTCCTTTGAGCTATATCAAACAGATTCCTAACATGCAATCCGTAGTAACCGCCGTGTACGACGTTCCCGTCGGCGAGGTGTGGAGCGAAAAGAGCATTAAGGAATTAAAGGACGAAGCCGAAAAACACGGACTCAATATGGACGTTATCGAAAGCGTTCCCGTGCATGAAGATATCAAACTCGGGCTTCCCACGCGCGATAAATATATAGAGGTTTACGCCGAAAATATCCGCCGCTTAGGCAAGTACGGCGTAAAGTGCATTTGCTACAACTTCATGCCCGTTTTCGACTGGCTCAGAACCAACCTTAAAACGGTCAACGACGACGAAAGCACCTGCCTTTCTTACTGCCACGATACGCTATTAAAGCTCGACCCCAACAATTTGCATCTTCCCGGCTGGGACGAAAGTTATACCCCGAGCGAGCTTCACGCGCTTTTGGACGCGTACAAGAACGTTTCGCACGAACAACTCTTCGATAACCTCGTTTACTTCCTTAAAGGCATTATGCCCGCTTGCGACGAAACGGGTATCAACATGGCTATACATCCGGACGACCCGCCTTGGGATATGTTCGGTTTGCCCCGTATTATTTCGAACGAGGCGAATATAGAAAAGCTTTTCGCAGCCGTTCCTAACCCGCACAACGGTCTTACGTTCTGCACGGGCAGCCTCGGCGCGGGAAGATTCAACGACTTGCCTAAAATGGCGGCAAAGTTCGCAAAACGCATTTACTTTGCGCATATCCGTCAGTTAAAGTACATGGGTGAAATTGACTTTAAAGAAGCCGGGCATTTAACCGCCGCGGGCGACCTTAACATTTACGAAATCGTTCGTCAACTCGTTTTAAACGGCTTTGACGGTTACGTCCGCCCCGACCACGGCAGAAACATCTGGGGCGAGGACGGCAAGCCCGGTTACGGTCTTTTCGACCGTGCACTCGGCGCAGCGTATTTGAACGGACTTTTTGAGGCTATTGAAAAATCTGAAAAAGTTTAATTAAATAAATTGAAAGTTATATAATCGACTTCAACTTTCACCTTTCAACTTGAAAAACTCTCTTTTTCGGAGGAAAAAATATTATGGAAAATTTTGAAATCAAAGACTTACAAAACAAAGTAGTGGTAATCACCGGCGCGGGCGGCGTTATCTGCGGCGGTCTTGCACACGCAATCGCTAAAAACGGCGCAAAAGTAGCTCTTTTGGACCTTAACCTTGCGGCGGCTCAAAAGGTTGCGGACGAAATCGTTGCCGAGGGCGGTATCGCTAAGGCTTACGCTTGCAACGTTTTGGACAAAGCAAGCATCGAAGAAGCGCGCAAGGGCGTAAACGAAGGCTTAGGCACCGTGGATATCCTTATCAACGGCGCGGGCGGCAACAATCCGAGAGCGACCACGGTTAACGAATTCGCTTCTTACGAAAGCGTAGAAGGCGACTTCTTCTCCCTCGACCAAAAGGGCGTTGAATTCGTGTTCGGTCTTAACTTCACCGGTACTTTCTTGCCGACTCAGGTATTCGCAAAGGATATGATAGGCAAAGAGGGCTGCTCTATCCTCAACATTTCGTCTATGAACGCTTTCACGCCGCTCACCAAAATCCCGGCGTACAGCGCGGCTAAGGCGGCGATAAGCAACTTCACGCAGTGGCTTGCCGTTCACTTTGCCAAGGTCGGCATAAGAGTAAACGCAATCGCTCCCGGATTCTTCGTTTCCGCGCAGAACCAAAAGCTTTTGTTCAACGAGGACGGCACCCCGACGGCGCGCAGCCACAAGATTTTGAACGCCACCCCGATGGGCAGATTCGGCGACTTTAAGGAACTTGCACCGGCAACGCTTCTTTTAATCTCCCCGTCCTCCGCAAGCTTCATCACGGGCGTTGTTCTCCCGATAGACGGCGGCTTCTCGGCGTACAGCGGAGTCTAAGTTCAATTGAAAATTGAAAGAGGTATCTTTGCCCGCGAGTGAATAAACGAGCGGGCAAAGGAGCCGAATATATAGCGAATTTTTAATTGGTCAAAAATTGCATAAAAACCTCGCGAAGAGGCGACGATTAGTCACTTACAGCCCCTCCGGAGGGGCTTTTGCGCGCAGCGCAAAAGCTTAAACTTTAACTGAAAACGTGCATGTAAAAATAAGATGCATGCACAAAAATAAAATAACGCGCATGCGCGCGAAAAGAAAAAAGAGAAAAACAAAAACGAGAGAAACGAGAAAAAGAGAAGAGAGCGAACAACCAAAAGAGAGCGTTGAGAAAACTTAATAAAAATAAAAGCCGAGAAAGTCGGCAAAGAAAACAAGCCGAAATTAGTCGGCTATAACGGAACGCAAACGGTATCAAGATAGCAAAAAATATTCTTTTTAATCAAGAAAAATCTCTCAGACAAAAAAATCGCAGAAATAAATTCGACCGCGGAAAAGGCAAAAACAAGAAAAACAAACGCCTACCCGGTCTTAAACTCACGGAAATTTTTTCCATGCAAAACCAACAAAATCCAAATTGCGTGGGAGGGAGGATATAGAATGTTTTTAACCTACCTTAAAAAGAGGAGCCCGGGTTATTACGTCTACGTCGGCGCGGCGATATTATCGCTTGCGGCGGCAATAACGTACATAGTCGGGTTCACGGGCGAGAGCATGAGTAAATACATGAGCTTTGCCGTATTCTTTTTATCGCTTGCGGCTTTTTTATGCGTTGCGGCATTGTCCGTAATAGATATAACGATGCCGTTCGCCCCGCTCGTCGGCGGGCTTTTAACGCTTGCTTCTCAATGCGTTTGCATTCGCACCGTTTACATGTACTTCACCGAAGTATTTTATAACGGCGTAAGCGCGGAAGCGATAGCGCAAATAGATAAATCGTTTTTGTGGTTCGTCATCTTGACGGTTATCGCCGCGATTGCGTTTATCGTATCTTGCTTTATGGCAAAAACAAAAACCGAAGAAGAGGGAACCGAAAGATGAAAAAGAGCGTATGGATTACGATAAGTAAAGCTTTCACGGCGGTTTTGACCGTGATAACCGCGTTTTTGTTCACGGGCAGCGCGATAGCGATGGAAAACACCGCGGCTATCTCGAACACGCTCGGCTCAAAAACGCAAATCGTCCTTAACAAGGACACGGGCGAAGAAGTAGACACTTCTTACTATAAAACAAAATTTTCTTCCGTTAAGGAAGTTATCGCAAACTCAGAAAAAGCGGGCGAAAACGTAGTTGCGGAAGGCAGCGTGCTTTTGCGCAACGAAAACAACGCTTTGCCTTTCGCTAAGGGCGACACGATAAGCCTTTTCTCGGCTTCTTCCATCAACCTTGCAGTCGGCGGCGGCGGTTCGAGCGCGACTTCGGCTTCTTCGCTTAACCTTAAAGAAACGCTTACCGACCCGTCCGTAGGGCTTAGCATAAACGAGGACTTGTGGAAGTGGTACGACGATAACAAGGACACTTACGGCAGAAAGGCAAGCACCTCTATCGGCGCTGCGCCGACTATTTCCGACGCTAAGTGGACGGATATTCCCGAAGCTATTAAGACCAAAAAGGCTAAATCCGCGGTATTCGTTCTTGCTCGTTTAGGCAGTGAAAACCTCGATATCCGCCCCAACGCGGAAGGCTTTTCGCAAACGGACGGCTCCGCGGGCGACCCAAACGACCTTAAAAACGGCAACTACCTTGAAATGACGGACAGAGAACTTGACTTTTTACGCGCGTTGAAAGCCGAAAAGGACAAAGGCACGTTTGAAAGCGTAGTGCTTATTCTCAACATGGCAAACCAAGTCGAACTCGACTTTATCGACAAGGAAGAATACGGCATAGACGCGGCTGTCTGGTGCGGCACGCTCGGTTCGACCGGTGCAAAGGCGATAGCGAATATCCTTGTCGGCAGCGTAAACCCGAGCGGCAGGCTTGCCGACACTTTCTGGACGGAACACCGCTTCAACCCCGTTCACGCCAACTTCGGCAGATATAGTTATAGCGGGAACACCATAAATTACGGCGGCACGCACGGTAACAACCCCGCGGGCGGCTCTCCGTCGCGTGCTACGATATACGACCACACCGGCGTATACTACGTAGTTTACCAAGAAGGCATTTACAACGGCTACCGCTACACCGAAACGCGTTACGAGGACAAGGTTTTAGGTACCGAAAACGTGGGCGAATACGACTATAATTCCGTCGTAAAATACCCGTTCGGCTTCGGTCTTTCGTACACTAACTTCGAATATTCCGATTATTCGGTAGCGTATAACGCCGAAACCGACTGCTACGACGTTACCGTAAAAGTTACCAACGTCGGAGCAAAAGCGGGCAAGGAAGTAGTCCAAGTATACTTACAAAAGCCGTACACCGATTACGACAAAGAACACGGCGTCGAAAAGGCGGCGGTAGAACTTGCGGGCTTTGCTAAAACCAAAACGCTCGGCAAGGGCGATAGCCAAACGTTGACAATTAGCGTCGAAAAGAAATATTTTGCTTCTTACGATTCGTCTTGCGTAAACCCGCTCGACGAAACCAAGTTCGGCGCGTACATACTCGAAAAAGGCGATTATTATCTTTCCGTCGGCAAAAACTGCCATGACGCGCTCAATAACATTTTAGCGGCTAAGGGTAAATCGACCGAAAACGGGATGACCTACGACGGCGAAGCGGCTTTTGCGAAAAAGATTGACGACGTGACCGATAACTTCGACGCAAAGACCTATTCCACCGACGATTCTGCTATAAAATCCGGTCTTAAAAAAGCGACGAGCGAAGACGACCAAGGCGCGATTATCTCCAACAAATTCGACGACGTGGACATCAACCGCTACGAAGGCAAAGGCGAAAATCACGTTGAATACACCACGAGAAAGAACTGGACCGGTACTACGTTTTTCGGGTTCGACGAGGACAACAACTTCACTAATCAAAACGTAAAGCTTAGCTGGACGGAAAAAATAGAGTACGACGTTTTTGAAATCGCCAAGGATATTCCCGCGGACGACGTAAAATATCCGACTTACGGCTCGACCGAAACTTCCTACAACCTTATCGACTTGCGCGTCGACGCAGACGGCAACAAGATAGCTTACGACGACCCCATGTGGGACGCCTTGTTAGACCAGATGACGTGGCAAGATTACGTCGAACTCCTCTCTTGCGGCGAACGTATGACGGCGGCGGTAGCTTCGATAGGCAAACCCGTCACGATAGACCATAACGGCGCGGTCGGCGTAAACCAAAAATACGGCGCGAACTCGGGCGCAAACCGCGGATATGCGTTAGCAAACAACGACCCCGACGCGGGCAAAGTTCCGCCTGCATACCCCTGCAACGGGCTTGTCGCGGCGACTTACAATGTAGAGCTTATGGCGGAATACGGCGAAGCTTGGGGCGAGGACGCGCTTTGGGCGGGCTACGCCGGGCTTTACGGACCGGGCATAAACATGCACCGCGGCGCGTACGGCGGCAGAACGTTCGAATATTATTCGGAAGATTCCTACCTTTCGGGCAAAATCTGCGCGCCTATCTGCAAAGGCATAGAGGAAAAAGGCGTTTACGTATACTTGAAGCACTGCTTCTTGAACGAACAGGAAACCAACCGTCAAACGGTATGCACATGGGCTAACGAACAGACCGTGCGCGAATGTTATCTCCGTTCTTTCGAAATCGCCATAAAGGAAGGCGGCGCAAGCAACGTAATGTTAGGTCTTAACATTATCGGCGCAAAATACACGGGCGTTCACGGCTTCTGCAACACCGTACTCCGCGACGAATTCGGCATGACGGGCTTCGTAGTTTCAGACTTCCAGGACACTGCCGCTTGGAGAAGAATGCCGCTCGCGCATATGAACGGCATGGATATCCCCGACAGAAACTACACGAGCTATAAGGATATTTATTCGCCTTATCAAAAGAACCACGGCGCGGTCGCTTGGGCGATGAGAGAATCTGCGCACAGAATACTTTATACCGTCGTTCATTCCGCAACGATGAACGGCATTTCCTCGAATACGGAAATCATAAAGATAACGCCTGACTGGATTAACCTTTTAGGGCTTTTAAAGAGCGTTATGCTCACGCTTACCATACTTTCCTGGGTGCTTCTCGTAACACTTTACGCTTTCCCGTTTATCTCCGACAAGGCAAAACTCGCTTACGCGCTTATCGCCGATAAGATTAAAGATGAAAACCGCGTTCAAAAGGTAAACGAAACGGTAAAAGCTTCCGTCGCGGCGGGCGAAAAGGCTGCGGCAAAACCGGGCAAATTCCCCGCGTATACCGCGCGGAAAGAGGACCTTTCGGCAATCATAACGCGCTCCGTCGCGCTTATCGCCGCGGTTATAGTGCTTATCACAAGCTTCGTCGGCTTTAACGGCGTAGTAATCAAAAACAACGCGCTCATCAAGCTCGAAGAAGAAAACAACGCGCAAAACGCCGTTCTCGACGAAACAAAGCTCGGCGAAGATGACGGCTTGAAAGCTTACCGTTTCGAAGCCGAATCGGGCGACTACGTCGGCTGGCAAAAGTGGGGCGAAACGGAAGAAGAACGCGTAAAACTCACGGCGGAAGCCTTGTATCTCTTCTCGCCGGATTTCTCGGGCGGTATTGCGATGAGTCAGAATATGCGCGCCGCCACGGCGGGTACTAACGCCTTCACTTTCAAGTTCAATTCCGACAAGAAAGTTAAAGTCAATATGCGCGTCAACATAAACTGCGTCGATAACTGGATTACCGAACAAGGCGCGTTAGACAGCGTTTTCAACTTTAAAGTAAACGGCAAAAAGGTTAAGTCCAACGCGATGACTCCGGCAAAAGCCGACTGCGTAAAAAAGAGCGACGGTAACAAAATTTACTACATGGGCAACGCGATAATGCAGCTTACGCTTATAGAAGGCGAAAACGAGATTATCCTCGAAAACTGCGGCGGCGACCAATCTTTCAAGACTTTCGACTATATCGAAATCGTAACTTCGGCGGAAATTACGGGTTACGAGCCGAAATACCTCGATACTTCTAACTTTAACGTAACAAAATACCCGACGTTAACGGACGAGGGCGAAATCGTCGGCTGGTACAAGCACACGCTCCCGAACCTCGAAGCGGGCGTAAGAGCGGGGCTTTACACTTACGAGGACACGGACGACGCTATCGCTTACAAGCTCGTGACCGACGGCAGAGAACTTTCGAAAGTAGAAAAGAACGAAAGAACGCTCACAATAGACAGCGATTACGCGTTCTTTGCCCCCGACGAGGACGGCGTTATAGCTACTTCCAAAACCGTTATAGCAACGACAAAGGGCTTGCCGGACGCTATAATCCGCGCACCCAAGAACCGCCGCTTTACCGGCTGGGCGGAAGTAGGCAACCCGTCTAATTACTTCACGAAGGATACCTTCGTAATGCCGGACAGAGATATCTCCGTTCAACCGTGCTTCGAATATATCAAGTACGCGGAAACTATTACCGACGAATTGCAGAAAGTAAGGCTTATCCCGAAAGCGGAAGATACTAACAACAACACGCCTATCCGCCAGGATAAGGTTAAAGAAGGCGCGTTCGGCAAGTCGGGCAACGGCGTTTCGCAGATTATGGTAGGTAACGCCGCAATGTCTAACCCCGAGGGAACGGAACTTGCAACCGTTTATTCGTACAAAGGCGAAGTTAAAGCGGGCGATTACTTCATGACGATGAACGCGCTTGACTATATGACGGTCGGCGGTATTAAGACGGTAGTCGTAGACATGATGAACTACGGCGACGAGGATATCTCGTTCGAATACTACCTTACGAGCGCGAGCGGCAATCCGAAAGCTCCCGCCAATCCGCACGCTTCCGTATCGCTTAAAGCGGGCGAGTACGCAAGATTTGTCTTGTACACCAACTTTTCCGGCAACAACAACCTTATGGCGCACTACGAATTCAACACCGGTATGAAGAACGGAATGAAGCTCGGCGTTAACCAGTACGTCATCAAGGGCGAACACACCGAATACGAGGGCGAAACGTACGCCGTTACGCTCACGGGCGGCGGAACTTTTGCGGACGGGACTACTTCCGTAAGGCTCAAAGAGGGACAAAGCATACCCGCCGTCACCTTGACGGGCGAAAACGCGGGCAAACTCCTTTACGGCTTTATCGTTGACGACGGCGCGGACAAAAAGCTTGTTTCTGCTTCCGAACTCACCGTCGGCGCTTCCGACTTAGCTTTAACGCCCGTAGCTTACGACGGCGGCGAAGTAAAAGGCTTTATCGTGGAAACGGTTACGGGTACTAAGAGTTACGTTTCGGCTGCAAAGCTCACCATAACTTCCGCAACCAAAAACATAACGCCCGTTTCTTACGTAACCGCGGGCAGCGGCAGAATTTACTGGACCGATTGCGCCGTGTATGCGCAAGTCGACCCGAAAGCAACCGTAAGTAAGCTTGCCGGCGATCAATTCATGGCGGAAACTTCTTCCGTCGGTTCGATAATCTCGGTAAGCGGCTCGGCTAACGATTTGTTCCGCCTCGACAACGCGTTCAACGTCGGTAAGGACGCTACTTACGAGTACACGTTCAACTTCAAGAACGTCGGCACCGAAAAGTTAGAGTTTTCTTTCTGGCAAATCAACGCGGGCAGCTGGATTAAGGACGGAAGCTACACGACCAACGGCTTTGCGGGCGGCAAAGTAACGCTCGAAGCGGGCGAAGTAAAAACCGTAACCGTGACTTTCAGCGGTTTCCAAAACGGCAACTTGATTACGCTCTTCAAGCTCGAATCTGCGGTGAGCGGCGGAAAGCTGCTTGTTTCCGGCAGTATCGTAGCTAAGTAGTAACAAAAATCTTCCTTTTTGCGGGCGGCGGATACATTTCTTTCGTTCGCCCGCTGTAAAGGTCGATATAAAAAAATAGACCAGCTATGAAAAGTCAAGCGAAAAACGGGGGTGAA
>ERZ808242.1347-NODE-1347-length-14079-cov-3.973331_pt1 | contig 14079 bp, 7 predicted proteins | sample MGYA00521244_ERZ808242 | MGnify/ENA primary metagenome ERZ808242 (study PRJEB31516, sample SAMN03275573) | gut metagenome | biome: mammalia-associated habitat; material: feces | host: Papio cynocephalus | place: Kenya | collected 2012-07-27 ... | reverse complement strand
CATGATAAGTTGAAAATTGATAATTGAAAGTCTATATGCGCGCGGAGCGCGCTCGATATTTGCCCGCGTGCGGGCAATCGATATAGCCGCAGAGCGGCTCGATATTTGCGCCAAAGGCGCAATCGATATTCGCGCAAGTGCGAGAGAGCTTAGAGGACGTACTCAATATCCCCTCATCCACCGCCGATGCGACGGCGGTCCCCCTTCCCCACAAGGGGGAATGTCGGTTTTCAACTATCAATATTTTAACATAATTGACTATGTTTGTAAAATGATTTAAAAGCGTTTTGGGAAAAAACGAGAAAGCGGGGAAAATCAAGGGAAACAAAAGCAAAAGGCGGAAGCCGAAGCCGCCGCCTTTTAAGAAGTGAAATTTTTGCTTAGATTACTTCAACACGGAAGTGTCGAAAGAGACTTTAACGATTTCGCCGCCCGAACCCCAACGGCAAACAAGGAAGTAATATTCGCCGTTTATAACGCAGAGCTGCTGAACGTTGTTGCTCTTTTCGGTTGCGATAAGGTTAGGAACGACAACGCCTTTTTTGACGAGGTTGCCCGACCAGTCGTAAACGTTAATGAGCGCGGAACCGAACTGGGAATTCTTCTCGTCGAACGCGTAAATGTAGTTCGCGTCGGAAGCGATACCCATCGGCTTAGTGAGAGAGGAAGCCACGCTCGACTCTACCGTCAAGGATTTTGCGCCCGCAACGTAGACCGTGTTACCCGCAAGAACGGCGATTTTGCCGACCAAAGAGTTATAAGTCATAGCGAACTTGTTAGCCGTTAAACCGCTGATTTTAAGGTCGTAATCTTCGCAAACTGCTTCGGAAGAAGAAGTTATCGAATCGGCTTTAACGCGTTTTACCGCGCCGCTTGAAAGAACGACGTAAACGTAACCATCCATATAGGTGAGATAATCGCCGTTGTTCCAAGCTCCGCCGCGTTCAAAAGTCACCGTTCTGCCGATAAACTTACCGGTTGAGGCTTCGATTTTCGCAATCGACGTATTTCCTTTCGCGGTTGTGTCGTTATACGAAACATAAAGATACTTGCCGTCCGTAGCCAAGCCGTGCGCGTAGCCGGAAACGCCTTGAATAGAACCGAGCGAAGTTTTGATATACGACGGCGTTACTCCTTTTTCTTCGCACGCATCGATATATTCGTACAAGTCCATGTTTTCGGTGACGGGCTTATCTTCCGAAGAGCCGCCGCCCGCGACCTCGACTTTGTAAACGCTCGAATGGTTTCCGCCCGACCAGCGAACCATAGTGAAGTAAACGCTGCCGTCAAGTGCAACTATCGATTGAACGTTAGTGCTTCCCGTAGTCGCAAAGCCCATAATGTCCGCGGTGTTCGTCGGCTGAACGTCGGCAATAAACTTGCCCGACCAGTCGTAAATCGTCATTGCGGGGTTTATGATAGCGTTGTTCTTGTAGCCGACGTAAATATAATTTTCGTCGCCCGTTATCTTCGCTGCCGAAGCGTTACCATTGGAACCGTCCGGCTTTTTAACCGTAACGGAACCTTTTACCGAAAAGCTCGTTTCAAACTCGCCCTTAGCGTTGTAGATAGAAACGTTTGCGCCGGAGAGCGCAGCATACTTTCTCGAAGTCTGGTTGTAATATACGGATTTGAACGTTGCGTTAACGTTTTCGCCTTTTTCGCTCCTCAACGCGAACGAGGGAACGTATTCAACCTTTGCTGTGCCGTTGCCCGTAAAGGAAGTAGGAATACGCATGAACGTTCCGTCGGCAGCTACCGAATAAACGTAATCGTCGCGCGTGAAAATCGAAGCGTTTGTTTCACCCGCGTAGTTCATTGTCGCGGAGTACGCAACGACTTCCTTTTCGCTCGGGTCGTACTTAATAATCGTCGCGCCCTGAGTGCCGATAAGCTTGTCGCCCGAACCCGCACAGTTAGAATAGAAGTAAATATAATCTCCGTCGGTAGCCGCGGCGTAAATCCAGTTGGTGCCAGAAGAAATGCCGAAGCTGCCCCATTCAAGCTCTTTTGTTACTTTGTAAGCTTGGGTCGCGCCGCTTTCCTTGCATTCGACAACGTATTCGCCGAGCGAATTATAGGCGGAAGTCGCAACTTCCGTAGCCGCTTCGAGCTTTTCTATCGCGCCCGCAACGTATTGTCCGTAATAGGCGGTTACGCCGGAAGAGCTGTCCTTGAAGCAAATTCTGACGAGGTTGTCGCCCGCTTTAACGGCGTATGCGCCGATATAGACCTTATCGAAAGTCATAAGTCCGTCGGACATATATTCGTAAGGTCCGCCCGACTTGAAGTCGTAGGAAATCTGTTTAAGCTTGCCGTTGACTGAAACGTAAGCGAAGTCGTTGAAGTTTATGGCTTTAGCGACGAACGCGCCGTTTTCGTAAACGAGGTAGCCGTTGGACATATTGAGATAGAAGTTAACGACGGTTGCCGTTGCCGAATTATAAACGAATTCTATATAGTCACCGCTGTCGAAGTCTTTAACGTAGCCGTCGTAAGCGGTCGCGCCCTTTATGGTAGCTTGCTCAGCCGCAAGGTTTTTAGTCGGATAAAGCGACAATCTCGTGCTAATTTCGGGATAAGCGACGGAAGAAATGACCAAATTGTACTTTTTGCCGAATTCCGCAACGCCTTTAAGCCCGGAAATTTTGTATTCGCTTTCATTAAGCTTAATATAGTTGCCGCTCGAATAGGAAGCGTAAACGACGGGGGTAACGCTCGAAACGTCCTTGCCGACTTCAAGCGAAACGTCGCCGATGACGGTGAGATTTTCAAGTTCGCCGTTGGTGAATTCGTCTTTCGTCATAACGGTAACCGGTACTTCGCCATAGATAACTTCTTCTTCAGCTTCGCCGTACTTGTACGCAAGTTTTACGGTTTTATCTTCCGCGGTCAAAGCTTCTTTAGAAATATCGAGCAAGGAAACGGCTAAGTTTTCAAGTTTGCTTCCGTCGTTATAAACGGCGTTCACCGTCATGCCCGCGCTTTGGAACTTGTCGCCCTCGGCGTAAGCTACGAGATACGGGTTCTTGGTGACTTCGATATGGTCGAGCTTTACGTCTAAAAGTTCGATATTCATAACTTCGGTGAAGTCGTAAATCATGACCGTTTCGGGGATTTTATTACCCTTTTCGTCAAGCTTAAAGCCGTCTTTGTCAACCTTGTCGCCCTTGTCTTTATCGCCTTTTACGTAAACGGTGTTGCCCTCTTCGTCTTTCTTTTCCTCTTCCGTTTTGAAGTTAAACTTCAATTCGCCGCCGTTTTCCACGAAGTCTTCGGGAACGGTGAGAGTATAGTCGGAAGCGGAAAGTTCCTCTTCGTAATCGCGCTTATTGATTTCGTTACCGATAGTGTACAAGCCCTCTACGATAAAGTTTGCTTTATCGGCGGAAGCTTTGCCGTTTTTGAAGAAGCCGACGCCGTCTTTGACGGAAACGCGAATGCCGTTCATCACGGTAACTTCGGGTTCCTGTTCCTTGTCGAAACGCTCCTTTTTTATGAGCATTTGCTTATAATAATCGTTCCAACTCGTATAGGAAGTTAAGAACACAAGCCCCGCGCTCACTAAAAGCGCAACTCCGAGAACGATGAGGGTTATCCTTTTTGCCCAAGTCATAACTTTGTTATTCATAAGTTAATTGCCCTCCTTTTCGTTCTGTTCGCCGGCGTAAGCCGCGGCAATTTCGCCTTGCTCGCTTTGCTTTTTGCCCGTAGGCATAAAGAGCGCGACGAGCCATATTGCGCAACCGAAGTACACGGCAAGGTTCAAGCATGTAAGCGCAGGCTTCCACCATTCCCACGGGTCTATCGTAAACGAGGACATAATCGACTCGTCCTCGGCGGGAACGTATACCGATTTTTGATATTCGATAGTAGTAAAGCCGTAAAGAATGTGTTTTACCGCGTTGCGAATTTGCCACTGAAGCCTCGGGGTCGCGTTTTCCTGTTTGTAGGAATCTTCAAGACCGGGGACGTACTGCGCGCCTACTTCCGTGCCGAAAGTCGTACCCGTGGTAAGAGCCGAAGCCATACCGAGGTCGCCGCCCGCGCGGAGCTGTTCGTCGATGTTTTCGTTCATGCCGACCGTCCAGTCGGTGTCTACGTAACCGTTGAACTTCCATTCTTTGCGAAGTACGCCGGTTAAAAGCGCAACGCTACCGCCCGTCCACTGCGCGCCCGCAAAAGAGTATGCGGACATTATGCCGTTTACGTTTTCTTTAACAACCGCGTCATGGAAAGGCTTCAAATAAGTTTCTCTCAAAGCTTGTTCCGTTAGCCATGACGAAGCTGTACGGGTAGATTCCTTTTCGTTTAACGCAAAGTGCTTTATCTCAACGCCGCAGCCGTAGTTCTGCAAACCGCGGACAAGCGTGCAACCCATAAGGGTTGTGAGATACGTATCTTCCGAAAAATATTCCCAGTTTCTGCCGCCAAAAGGTGAACGGTGAATGTTTACGCCGGGCGCGAATATCGTTTTAACGTTGCAAGTTATCATTTCGTTTGCAAAGTTAGTTGCGTATTCGTAAGCGAGTTTTTCGCTCCAGCACATCGCAAGCACTATCGTGGACGGGTTGCCCGTGCCGCGAGGTAAGTTTGCAAAGCCCTTAACCTGAATCATGGAGTCATAACTCCTATAATACGGCTTGCCAACCGAGCCCAACTCGCTCGTTTTATTGTTAGATTTACCGATAATACGAATTGCTTCGCGATAAGTGATAGAATCGAGAACTTTATCCCAGTCGGAGTCGTTGTAGTCCGCGCCGAGTTTTAAGCCCAATTCCGTGATTTCTGCTTTACCGTTCTTTACTTCCCAAAGCTTATACGAACCGCTGTCCTTGCCCCAAGTCGGGTTTTCGGTCGGAACGGCTTCGCCGAATTCGTCGGTAGTTGCGTTGTTCCAAGCAAGAGCTTCCTGCGCGGAATAATTCTTAGTTGCATTTGCGCCCGCCGAAAGAGAACGGGTTTTAACCTCGTCCGTAAGCGCGGGAATTTGATAGCCGTCCTTAAAGTCGGCTCTCGTCATCCAGGGGATGTTCGCGTTGTAGCCGGATTCGATTCCGTCGAGAGAAAATCCATCGATAGCGTCGTCGCCCGTGAAAAGATTTTTGACTTCCGCGCCCGTGTATTTGTCGGTCGGGAGTTTTATTGTTTCCGCAACGTTGAAAGTGAAAACAGCGTCTTCCGCGGCGGTTTTGCCCGGTAAAATTGCCTCTTTAATATTGTGGCTGTCCGTTTGGAGTTTTATCTCGTAATCGCCCGCTTCAAGCTCGTAGCCTTTGAAGCCGTTGTTGTTTTTGTCGTAGCAATCGTAGGAAATGAAGTCGTAAGCGTCGATTTTGACGGTAACTTCCTGCGTTGCGCCCGGCATTATCGTTTCGGTTTTGGCGTAACCCACGAGCGAAACGTAAGACTTTTCTATTCCGCCCTTGGTGTAAGGCACGGTGACGTAAGCTTCCACCACGTCTTTGCCCGGTTGTTCGCCGATATTTTTTACTTCTACTACAATTTCGAAAGTGGTGTTTTCGGTGATTTTGTTGTTGGCAAGTTCCTTTTCGCCGTCGAAAGATTTGACCGACTTAACCGTCCATTCGAAGTCGGTATAAGTAAGACCGAAGCCGAACGGATACTGCATTATTCCGTAGTAACCTTTAGCTTTTTCGCCGTAAAGAAAAGTGTTGTCTACGGAGTCGTAAACGCCGTCATGCGCCGCCGTTTCGTACCACTTATAACCGACGTAAATGCCTTCGATATAATCAACGCCGTACCAGTTAGGACCTGCTTCCGTCTGGAACCAAGTCGCATAGCTTGCGGGGGAATAATCGAAAGAGTAAGGAACGCTGTCCACGAGCTTGCCCGAGAACTGTTCGTCGCCCCACAAAAGGCGGGGAATGGAAGCCGCGGCTTGCGTGCCGGTAAGACCGACGTAAACGCATGCGTCAAGCCCTTCTATCGTGTCCATAAAGGAACATTCCATTATGTTGCCGGTGTTTATCAAAACTATTGTTTTTTCAAAGTTTTTGCCCACCCACTTGAGCATATCCTCTTCTTCGACGGAGATTTCAAGATAGTGGCGGGTTTTGTCCTCGCTCTGCCCGGGTCCCGCTTTGAGCTGGCGGTTGTCCGCGTCGCGGCTTTCGGCGGTGAAACGGGTAAGAACGACTATCGCTACGTTTGAGTACGCCTTGGCGTTGTCTAAAAGCGTTTGCGAATATTTTGAGAAAGGAGGTTCGCGGAGAGAGAATATTTCGTCCCTATTTTGCGTGTTGGGCGAAGCTATGCCGTTGAGCGGTTCGCACCAGTCTTTATAAAAATCTTGCAATTCCTTGTTATAGGAAATGCCGTAACGGGTAAGAGCCTTGGTTAAGTCGGTTACGTCCTTGACGTTGCCCGTTTCGGGGCTTGCCTGCGCGCTCGTGCCATTGCCGAGTCCGCCATAGCCCCAGTCTACAGAACCGAAACCGAAAATATTGACTTTTTTGTCTTCGGTTTTGGAAAGAGGCAAAACGTTATCGGCGTTCTTTAAAAGCGTTGCGCCGTTGATTTCCACCTTTTTAGCCATTTCGGCTGCAGCGGCTTGAGCCTGGTCCATTTTGCTCGTGTCGACGATAGGCGTCAAAAGATAAGCGTTAAGCTGGTCTTTGTATTCGTAAGCTATGTTCGTGCCGATATTGACTACAACTATAAGCGCGATAATAACAAGCGTGCAAATGCTACGATTGATTATCCACCCTTTGCCGACATGCCCGTAAGCCTTAGTGAAAAAATTATCTTTCTTATTCATATTTTTTCCTTATATTTTTATAAAAGTTTTTTCTTGTTTTGCGCATAATTCCCCCTTACCCCCGTTCCGCCGTTAAGCAAAACGGGGAGAAAAGGAGAGCCAAAAACTTGATGAAAGTTTTGTTATGGACATTTATTTTTTTACGCTATTTTAGAAATATCGAGATAACCGGAAACAACGTATGCGCCTTTAGAAACTTCAATTCCATCACTGGTAGTTCCTTTTTCCCATTGGCAGACAAGGAAGTAAACTTTGCCGTTTGCTACGGACATGCCTTGAACGTTGTTTAACTTAGCCCCGTTCATAGGCTTAATATCGGTGTTCCATGTACTCGTAACGGCAACGCCGTCCCAAGTATAAATCATCACGCGAACAGCTGCGGTTTCTGTTTTACCGTTAGTTTCGGAAAGGACATAGATATAATCGTTGTCGGCGTATAACCCCGTAAGCGTTCCGCTTTCCGTTGTCGCAACCCTTTGTAGCGAATCTTTTTTACCAACGTAAAGGTTTGTTCCTACGCGAACAGCAAATCTATCGTTCGTTTCGTCGTAAGCCACAGCTTCGGCATAAGTCGTAGCCCCACCAAAGAAGCGGGTTACTTCAGTTAATTCTCCGCCTGAAGTCGTGAAGCCGTCAAGAGAAGTTTTATAAAGCTTTTTATCTTGTACGCTTGTAAGATAAATTTCGTCTTTATAAATAAAGAGGTTATGTTTAATTTCCCATACTTGAACGTAAGTTATCGTTTCCGTACCGTCCTCATTCGTTTTCTTGCTTTTTACAAAATAACCGATATCAACGGTTTTATAACCTATCGTTTTTCCGCTTACAAGGTCAAACTTCGTAATGTTTATTTTTAACGGGGTAGGCTTAAATTGATCGCCGCCTGCCGAGGAAGAAATATACCCATAACCGTCTTTTATGACGAATCCGTGCAAATTAGCCGTTATTCCGTTTTCCGTAATTTGTTCTACTAAGCTATTCGCTAATTCAATCTTACCTTTGCTCAATTCGTAACATTCGCCCGTAGACATATTGAAGTTATAAGCGAAAGTCGTTTTGAAAAGCGCGGTGTTGTTCTTACCCGTTTCTACATGACCATTATTCCAACTCAAAATAGTGAAGTAGAGTTCGTTTTTAATCAACAAAACGCTTTCAAGTTTGTGTTGACTATCAGTCTTTTCGTGATAATCGTTTTCTATTTTACCAATGGTAACTAAACTACCGTCAAACGTGCAAGCTACGATAGCGGGAGCAACTCCTCCCTGCGTCCAGTAATTAAGATAGATATATTCGTCTTCGCCGAAAAGGGTTTTATCTTTTGCCTCAGCTGTAGTTCCGTTATATTGAGTTACGGGACGAGAAGACGGAACAGCAAAGGAATATTTTGCCACAAGGTCTTCTCCGCAAACATAAATGTTATCACCCGCAAGCACTGCGTATTGTTTTCTCGTATTCGAATAATAAACGCCTTTTATAGTACCGCTCACGCCCGTAAAACTAAAAGTAACTTCAGTCGCGGTCGCTTTGTTCGAAAAATTCGTCGGCAAACAGAACGTTTTATTTTGCTTAGCCGAATAAGCGTAAACAAAATTGTCTTTTACAAACATATATACGGTTGCTTCGGTTATTTCGCCGATAGGAGCCGAAGTGGCTATTTTTGTGTTAGAAACAACATCATACTTCGTTATAGTAACGGAAGTGGCAGCACCACCGCCAAGAAAATACGCATACGCGCCGTCTGTTGTAGAGGCGTAAACAAAGTTTGCTCCGAGATTGTTGCCATAATCGACAACTCTTTCGGTACCGTAAGTTACGCCATAACCCTTTTCGAGCATTTCGCCGAGATTAGCGGGGGCTTTTGTATTTCCCAACGCTTCCGTATACGCTTTCGCCGCAACGCCGTAGGAATATGCGGCTTCGGCGAGGGCTTTGTCGGCTTCGGGGGCGCGGAGAACGTAAGATTTTACGCTGTAATTTGCCGTTTTGCCTACTTCCGTAACAACGCCTTCCGTCGTTTTGTAAGCGACTCTCGCGCCGATAACCGAGTCGAACTCCGTCACGGAAAGTCCTTCGTAAGTTGCGGAATATTCCGTGTAGCCGTCAACGGTCTCGCCGACTTGCGCCTCGATAAAGCTTTCGCCAACCTTTACGCCGAGCATGCCTTGAGCTTGAAGAGCGGAATCCGCTTTAAAATAATAAATAAGATTGACTTTGTTACCGAACCACAAAGTCGCGCCGCTCCATAAAAGACCTTTATACACCTCGCCCGAGAAAGATAAGTCCGAAGAGGAAGCCTGGGCTTTGAGCGCGGCATTCTTTTGCGCAACGGTAAGCCCCGTTGTAGAGGTAGCCTCTTTACCGACGTATTTTTGAGCCTCGTCGCCGTAAACAAGAAGCGAAGAAGCAAGGGTTTTTAGCGCGTCGAATTTTTCTTGCGCGTCTATTCCGTCCGCTTTGCCCGCCGCGGCGTTTTTAAGGAGCGTTTGACAGTATTCTTTCACGCTCATTTCGTACGTTTCAACGTCCGTTTCGCCGTTTTTGCCGGTGAACGTAACGGTTGCGGTTATTTTGTCCGCCATATTTTGCGGACCTATGTTTTTGAGTTCAAAGGTTATATTCTGCCCTTCCGTTAAGCCGGTTTTCGGCTCGGCGGTTATCGGCGAGCCGCCTTCACCGACGGTGAAGGTCATTTCCGCGCCCGTGTAGCCAGCAGGAACGGTTAAATTATATCTTACCGTTATACTTTCATTCAAGTTGATTTGCGTTGACTTAAAAGCTCTCACGCTCGCAACTGTCTCTTCCGCATGAGCTTCGATTCCGAAAGCAACGCCCGCTCCGAGCGCGCCCGTAAGGCACACCGCAAGAAGCCCCAAAACTATTTTGCGTAAATTTTTAAACATAAATACTCCTCCTTTCGTCAACCGACTTGATGTTCGTTATCGATAAGCCCGTTGTTGCCTTGCTCGTTGGACCAATCGTCCTTGCCGCCCGTAATGCCGCTCGTGACGATGACCGATTGACTTTCAAGCCGAATAAGTTCGGTTTTGCAGTCGGTGAAAGTTAACTTTTTGTTTTCCGTCATGTTTTCCTCTCCCATCGCGGGGCGTTATATTTGCTTTCCCTAAGTTCGGTTTTAGGGCATAGCGCGCCGAGCGATTTATGACGGTACTATTCTATCATAGAACGCAATTTTGTCAATACCCTTTTCACGGAAAGGCATTTTTTCTTCCTGAATAGCATACCTCTTGCTTTTTAAGGCGGTTTAAGTTGCAATATTTTGTGCAAAACATTGCAAATCGTGAAGCAATTTAAAGTTTTAAAAAAATCGCGCGTTTTTCACTTGCGGAAAGCCGATTTTCAAAAAGTCGCTTGAAAAAGTTACGAAATCCGACAAAAGTCCCTTGAAAAAGTTGCGCGATACGGCAAAAAGTCGCTTGAAAAAATTTTTCGTTTGGTGTATAATGGTTATAAGTCACAAAAAGGAGCGGTAAAAATGCTGAAACGGAAAATAGAGCAAACGCTAATCGAATGGAAAAACACGCCAGACCATAGCCCTCTCGTTATTAAGGGCTGCCGTCAATGCGGAAAAACTTTTTCCGTGCGCGCTTTTGCAAAAGGACACTATAAAAACGAAGTTTATTTAAATTTTTTCAAGAACCCCGACTATATTTCGATATTCGAAGGTTCGCTCGAAGTAGACAACTTAATTATTCTTATGTCCGCGCTTTTGCCGGAAGCGGTTTTTGAGCCGGGCAACACCGTTATTATTCTTGACGAGATACAAGATTGCCCGGAGGCGCGAACAGCCCTTAAATTCTTTAAAGAGGACGGGAGGTTTGACGTTATAGGAACAGGTTCGCTTCTCGGCGTTAAGGGCTACGGCAAGCAGCCTAAATCGATTCCCGTCGGGTCGGAAACGTTGGTTGAAATGTACCCGCTCGATTATGAAGAGTTTTTATGGGCAAACGGTATAAGCGAGCAAATTATCGACAAGTTGAAAGAGTATTTAGCCGACGAGCAACCCGTGCCGAAAGCCTTGCACAACAAAATGCAACAACTTTTACTTCAATACACGGTCGTCGGGGGGATGCCCGCCGTAGTCGATACGTTCGTTACGACGAAGCAAATGAACAGCGTATTGGCTATGCAACGCGATATCGTACACTCTTACGAGGACGATATGGTCAAATACGCCGAAGATAGCGACAAACCGCTCATAAAGGAATGTTTTCAATCTATACCCAAGCAACTCAGCAAGGAAAATAAAAAATTCCAATACTCAGTAATCAAAAAGGGCGGCTCGGCTTCTAAGTTTAAGGGGAGCTTACAATGGATTGAAGACGCGGGCATTATTTCGCGCTGTTACAACCTCGAAATACCAGAGTTGCCTCTCGACGGAAATGCGATTGACGACATGTTCAAGGTCTACATGGTAGACACGGGCTTGTTCGTGGCTATGCTCGAAGACGGCACGCAGTACGATATTCTGCAAGGCAATTTGTACGGCTACAAAGGCGCTATCTTTGAAAACCTTATGGCGGATATCTTCACGAAAATGGGGCGAAAACTTTACTATTATCACAAAGACAGCGGATTGGAAGTCGATTTTGTGACGAGATACAAAGGCGGCGCGACTCTGATTGAAGTAAAAGCGACCACGGGCAACACGAAAAGCACAAAAACGATTCTCGCCCACCCGGAAAAATACCATGTAAAAGGAGCAATCAAGCTCGGTGCGTATAACGTCGGCAGAAGCGACAGAATACTCACTCTTCCCTTGTATATGGGATTTTTGCTCACCGAATATTAAAACTCAAACTCAAAAATGCCGACGGAATAAAAGCGTTCCGACGGCATTTTTTGTATTTCGTTTTTATCGCCTTTCACAGACAGTCTTTTCGACGACTTTCTTTTCGACGGGGAAGAGAATGCTCAAATAAAACACGTTGCCGATGACCTTCATTGAAAGCAAACCTTCGTACTTTTTGACGACGGAGCGAATGCTTTTGGTACCGTAGCCGTGAGAATTTATGTCGGCTTTGCTCGTGACGGGCAGACCGTCCGAGCCGAACTTGACTTCGCCGCCGAAGCTGTTGGAAACGACGACGGAGAGCATACTGCCTTTCTTTTTAGCCGAAAGCGAAATTACGCGTTTTTCGCCGTCGGGGATTTTTAGGCACGCTTCGATTGCGTTGTCAAACGCGTTGCCGAAAAGCGAGTACACGTCGACTTCGTTCATAAACGACACGGACGTGCCGTCGGCGATGACGGAGAGAGTTATGCCGTTTTTGTGGCAACGAATGCTTTTTTCGGTGAGGATTACGTTCAACGCTTCGTTGTCCGTTTTGACGAACGAATCGTAAAAGCCTATCGACTCTTCGATTTCGTCAATAGCTTGTTTGGACACGGTCAGCCCGGAGTCGAGCGAGCGTATTTGGTGCTTTAAGTCGTGGCATTTCATGTTTATCAAATCGATATTTTCTTTTGACAAATTGTACTGTTCGCCCGCGCGCTTCCAGAGCGTTTGTAACGTTTCGTTTTCCTTTTTGACTCTTCTCGAGTCTATCATGGTGAAGAGCGCGTAGAGGAGCAGAACGCAACAGAAGCAGTTGTAAAGGTTGTTGACAAGCCCCACGACCACGCCTTTGTCGTCGCCGAACGCAACGACGAGGGAGTTGAAGAGAACGTCTATAAAAAGCCCCGCGCCGACGAGGATAAGCGTGGCGTTGGCTTTTACTTCGAAGTCCTTGCTGCGCTCAATCTTTTTTGCGAAAAGATAATAAAAGAGAACGTTGGTGCCGACAAAGCAGAAAAAGTAAATCCACATATAGAAAAATTCATGCATCGTAAGCGAAGAAAAGGAAAACGCCGTACTGTCGTACACGCCGTATAGGGGCGGGCGATCCCAAGCGATTGCAGACATTATGAAGCTTGAAAGTTCGTAGGAAAAGTGTTGGACGGTGTACGCCGCGAAAGCCGTGAAAGTAACGGTTGAAAGCGAACGGTCGAACGAAAAGTAGAGTACGGGCAGAGAAAACGCGAAGATAACGGGAAAAGTAAGCGTGGAAGCGAACAGAGAGCCGAGCGGAAGCAAGCCGATTAAAAGAGCGAAGCCGACGTTTAACGCTAATCCGCCGATTAACCGAAGCCAAAAGAACGGGCGTTTACGCATCGTCGCGCCGAAAATAAGTTCGCAAATATAAATTTCGAAAACGAAAACTATTTTGTAAAACGATAAGTTTGTCATTTTTTGTCCTTGAATTAGCGCGCCCTTAATTTTTGTCGCCGAAAGCGTAGTAATTGTTGAGTTTTTCCATGAAAGACTTCTTTTTGAGCCTTGACATTTGCAGAGTCACGCCGTGCGCGCGGCATTCGTAGCCTTTAACGCTTTCGACGTGCGCAAGGTTGACGAGGTAGCAACGGTTGCAAAACTCGAACTGCGCTTCGCCGAGGTCTTCCGCCGCCTTTTGCATGGTGCCGTATACGTCAAAGTCGCCGTTTATCGTATGGTAGACGAGCGAATGCCCGATGACTTCGACGTAAACTATATCGGACACGGTAAGCGTTATGACGGAATTTACCGTTTTTAAAACTATCGTCTTTTCTTTCGTCTTTTTTGTCGCTTTGAGTTTAAACATCGCCCGCTCCATTTTAGCGGAAAAGCTATAATAGCTTATGGGCTTGACGACGAAATCGAACGCTTCGACTTCGTAACCCTTGACGGCGTACTGCGCCATGTTGGTGACGAAAATTATCATAACATCGTCGTCTTTTTTACGTAGCTTTTCCGAAACCTTAAAACCGTTGCCGTCGGGAAGCTCTATATCGACAAGCACGAGGTCGCTCTTTTCGTACCCCGCTTCGAAGTCCTTAACGCCTGCAAACGCCTTGACGGCAAAATCAACGCCGTTTTCTTTTGCGTATTGTTCAAGATACTCTTTAAGTCTTTTTCGTTCATTTTCGTCGTCTTCGAGCAAGCTCACGAAAAACCTGTCGTTCGTTAAGTTTTGAGCCGAAGTTTTTTGCGTAGTCAAATTCTTTTCTTCCGTCATATTCTCCACCGCGTTTTTTTGTTTTACAAGGCGCCGAACGCCCTATATTTTTAATATTACGACATTTTCTTCCGTTTGTCAATACCTTTTTTAAAATTTCTTTTTTATATTTTTTCAGCCGATTTTTGAGAAAAAGGGTGGTTTTTTATAAAAAGCGGGGCTATAAGGCGATTATCGGGAAAGTTGAAAGTTGAAAGTTGAAAGTTGAAAGTTGAGAGTTGAAAACGCCGCTAAAAACCGTGCCGA
>ERZ808242.1342-NODE-1342-length-14108-cov-4.607130_pt1 | contig 14108 bp, 11 predicted proteins | sample MGYA00521244_ERZ808242 | MGnify/ENA primary metagenome ERZ808242 (study PRJEB31516, sample SAMN03275573) | gut metagenome | biome: mammalia-associated habitat; material: feces | host: Papio cynocephalus | place: Kenya | collected 2012-07-27 ... | reverse complement strand
TTAGAGAAGCAATAATCCTTTCCGTCATACAGCATAGCCGCCCAATCATTATCGCTGGCGCTGATAGATGTGCGGAGCGTTATTGCGACCTTTTCAAATCCGAATTTATCGGCAAGCTGTTTTGCAACGCTCTTATAGCCCTCTTTATTGAGCTTTCCGCCGTAAATATCGGTGTTCTCTGCCTCAATTCCGAAAACATCCTTTGCGTCCTCTTCATTTGAAATGCAGACATCTACATATTTGCAAAGCTCACTCATAGCCGCTCTCGCCTGCTCTCTTGTCCAGAGCTTGCCGCGGTAATTAAGGTCACAGCTGACCTTTACGCCGTGCTTTTTCGCGGCAATACAAGCTTCCTTGCAGATTTCAACAAGATTTTCGCCTAAAGCGGGAGTAATCCCCGTAAAATGGAACCACTCGGCACCCTCGAAGATTTTATCCCAATTGAAATCATTTTTATCTGCCTTTTGAATTGCGGAGCCTGCGCGGTCATAAATACAAACGCTGCCGCGCTGAGAAGCACCCTTTTCAAGATAATAAATACCTACTCTGTCTCCTCCGCGGACGATATCCTTTGTATCAACGCCGAAATATCTTAAGGAATTGACAGCCGCCTGACCGATAGCATGTGTCGGGAGCTTTGTTACAAATGACGCGTCAAGCCCGAAATTGGCAAGAGATACCGCAACATTTGCTTCTCCTCCGCCGAATGTTGCCTGAAGCTGATCGTTTTGAAAAAATCTGTAATATCCGTTAGGCGCAAGCCTTAACATTATTTCTCCGAAGGTTACTATCTTACCCATTGTTTCTTATCTCCTTTAAAAGCTCTACTGCGGCGGCTGTAAGCTCTTCAATAGCCTTGAAGTCGCCAGACGCGATTTTATCCGAAGGAACCATCCAGCTGCCTCCGCAGGCAAATATTGCCTTGCAGCTTAAATATTCCTTAAGATTTGAGGTGTTAATTCCGCCTGTCGGCATGAATTTAACCATTGTATACGGGGCGGACATTGCCTTTATCATTTTAACTCCGCCTGCCGCCTCAGCAGGGAAAAATTTAAGATATTTAAGACCCATTGAAAGCGCCTTTTCAACCTCTGTAGGAGTGCAGACACCCGGGATTACCGGATAGCCCTTTTCTATACAGTGGCTTACAACATCAGGATTAAGTCCCGGGCTTACTATAAAGCTTGCTCCTGCCGCCATTGCCTTATCCGCCTGAGAACATGTAAGAACCGTTCCCGCGGCAATAAGCATATCGGGGAATTCCTTTGAAATAAGCTTTATCGCCTCTTCGGCAGCCGCAGTTCTGAATGTGATTTCAGCACAGTTTATTCCGCCGTTTCTTAAAGCCTTGGCAAGATTTACGGCGTCCTCAGCGTCGTCAATCTTAACTACCGGCACAACACCGGTGTCACTGATTTTTTTAATTAAATCTTCCATAATATTGCTCCTTGTTACGCATAGTGAAACCGCGTTTCGCAATATGAAACACTGTTTCCTTTTTCCGAAACTATTATAACACTGACAGAAAAAAAGTCAAGGAGTAATTGAAAAACAAACCGAAATATGATAAAATTTTAAAATATAAAGGAGTGATATGCTTGTCTGAAAACTCATCTGTACAATCGGTATCAAGAACTTTTTCCTTGATAGAACTGATTTGTACCCACGGACCGCTCGGAATAACCGAGCTTTCGGTGCTGTCAGGACTGAATAAGACTACTGTATTCAGGCTCCTTTCTACCCTTTGCGAGCTTTCCTATGTAAGAAAAAACGAAAAAACGGAAAAATATGAATTAACCTTAAAATTCTTAAAGCTTTCTTCGAAAACTCTGTGCTCGATAGATATAAGGCGGTATGCCCGCCCGCACCTTGAAAGGCTTTCGGATCTTACGGGGGAAACGGTGCATCTGGTTGAAAGAAACGAAAACGAAATAATCTATATCGACAAATACGAATCAATGCAGAATTCCGTGCGAATGGTTTCAAGAATCGGACTTTCTCTGCCAATGGTTTATACGGCGGTCGGCAAGGCAATAATGGCAAGACTTCCCGTACCCGAAACAAAAAGTATATGGAATTCAACACGGATTGAAAAGAAAACACCCTTTACCGTCACCGATTACGAGGAATTTTTAAAGGAGCTTGAAAGCATAAAAAAATCAGGCTTTGCTACGGATATGGAAGAAAACGAAGAGGGCGTCAGGTGTGTTGCGGCGGCTATTCCCGATATTTACGGAGAATATAAATACGCCCTAAGCGTTTCCGCCCCCGCGTCGAGAATGAGCGAGGGAAAGCTAAAGGAAACGGCAAGACTTGTTCTTGACGCCGCTTCGAAAATTTCGAAATAAAATATTTAACTGCCAAAGAGCATTTATCAAACTAGACATTAGACGCTAGACATTAGACATTAGAAAATACCCCTCAGTCGCGCACAAAGCGCGCCAGCTCCCCTCTATTTTTCGGTTTTACCGAAAAAAGAAGGGAGCCAAAAAGCTTCCCCTTTAGGCAAGGGAGGCAGGAACAGTTACATTTTAAGCAGACAGAAAGCCTCCGATTTCGCAAGAATTTGCGAAATCGGAGGCTTAATTTTATTCAAGCTCAAACGCTCCGGTATAGAGCTGATAGTACATTCCCTTTTCTGCAATCAGCTTTTCGTGATTTCCTCTTTCGATTATCACGCCGTGGTCAAGCACCATTATAACATCGGAATTCTTGACCGTTGAAAGTCTGTGAGCGATAACAAATACCGTTCTTCCCTCCATAAGCTTATCCATTCCGCGCTGAACTATCGACTCGGTTCTGGTATCAATAGAGGAAGTTGCCTCATCAAGAATCATAACGGGCGGATCGGCGACAGCGGCTCTCGCGATTGAAATAAGCTGTCTTTGACCCTGAGAAAGGTTTGCGCCGTTATTCGCGATAACGGTATTGTAGCCGTCGGGCAGTCGGGAAATAAAATCGTCCGCTCCGACAAGCCTTGCGGCGGCTTCGCATTCCTCATCGGTTGCGTCAAGTCTGCCGTATCTGATATTATCGAGAACGCTTCCCGTAAACAGGTTTGTATCCTGCAAAACGATACCGAGCGAGCGCCTTAAATCAGCCTTTTTGATTTTATTGATATTTATACCGTCATACCTTATCTTGCCGTCGTCAATATCATAAAATCTGTTTATAAGGTTTGTGATAGTGGTTTTTCCGGCGCCCGTCGCTCCGACGAACGCAACCTTCTGACCCGGATTTGCATAAACGCTTACATCATGCAAAACATTCTTGCCCTCGACATATCCGAAATCAATATGGTCCATAACAACATCGCCCTTAAGCTCCGTTAAAGTGACGGTGCCGTCATGATGAGGATGCTTCCAAGCCCACATATCGGTTCTTTTATCGGTTTCCTTTAAATTGCCGTCCTTATCCTTTGTGACATTGACAAGAGTTACATAGCCGTTGTCCGCCTCGGGCTCCATATCCATAAGCTTAAATACCCTGTCGGCGCCTGCCATACCCATTGCAACGACATTTATAAGCTGTGTTACCTGATTGATATTTCCGGTGAACTGCTTTGCCATATTTAAAAACGGAACTATTACATCAATTGTCAGCACTCCGAGGCTTCCCGCAAAAATTGCGGAAATCGAGGGGTTAGGAGCCTTTAAAAGAAGTAAAACTCCGCCGACGGTCGCAATGACAACATAAAGCACATTTCCGATATTCTGAATTATAGGTCCTAAGCAGTTTGCGTAAGCGTTTGCCCTGAAGCTGTCGGAATAGAGCTGTTCGTTTATTTCATCAAAGCCCTTTTCGCATTTTTCTTCGTGGCAGAATACCTTAACTACCTTCTGTCCGCTCATCATTTCCTGAATATAACCCTCTGTTTTACCCAAGGACTGCTGCTGACGGACAAAGTATTTAGCAGAGCCGCCGCCGACCTTTTTGGAAACAAAAGCCATAGCTACTACACCGAGCAGGACAACAAGGGTCATCCAAACGCTGTAATAAAGCATTATGAAAAGCACGCACAAAACTATAATCGAAGCCTGCAGAAGTGACGGCAATGCTCTTGAAACAAGCTCGCGCATTGTATCAATATCATTTGTATAATAGCTCATGATATCGCCGTGCTTATTCGTATCGAAGAATTTAACGGGAAGATTCTGCATTCCGTTAAATGTAAGCTTTCTCATTTTGTTAAGGAAGCCCTGAGTTATTATAGCCATTATCTGCGACTGCAGAGTTATACTTATTATCGCAACAATATAAAGCGCGATAAGGATATATACCTTAGGAAGTATGACCGCCTTTGCCGCAGTCCAGTCTCCGCTCTTGCAGAAGGTTACGATATCCACAATAACCTTTTGCTGAAAAATCGCGGGGATTGAGGATACTACCGAGCAAAGTATAGTACATACAGCTGCAAGGGGAACAAGCACAGGATAGGTTTTAAAAAGGAGCTTTAAAAGTCTTTTAAGAGACGCACCGTCAATCCTTTTCTTGCCCATAGGCATGGGCCTTTTTCCGTTAAACTGTTTATTCGCCATCCTTATCACCTCCGCTTGTCTGCTGTTCGTATATTTCTCTGTAAATCTCGCTTGATTTTAACAGCTCTTCATGATTTCCGACTGCGGAAATTCCGCCGTTTTCCATAACTATAATAACATCGGCGTCCTGAACGGAATTGACTCTCTGAGCAATAATTATCTTAGTGGTATCGGGGATATAGCTCTTAAAGCCCTCTCTTATCAGCGCGTCAGTCTTTGTGTCGACCGCACTTGTGGAGTCGTCAAGAATTAAAATCTTGGGCTTTTTAAGAAGCGCTCTTGCTATACAAAGCCTTTGCTTCTGTCCGCCCGAAACATTCGCTCCTCCCTGCTCGATAAAGGTATCATACTTATCAGGGAATGTATTTATAAATTCGTCCGCCTGAGCGAGCCTGCAAGCCTCTTCAATCTCGGCATCGCTTGCAAATTCATTGCCCCAGCGAAGATTATCCTTGATAGTTCCCGCAAAGAGCTGATTTTTTTGAAGCACCATCGCAACGCTTTCTCTGAGCGACTTTATATCATAATCCTTAACATCAACGTCTCCGACCTTAACAGTTCCCTCGGTGGTATCATAAAGTCTCGGAATCAGCTGTACCAAAGAGGATTTACTTGAGCCTGTTGATCCCATAATTCCGACGGTCTGCCCCGATTTTATATGCAAATCAATATCTTTAAGAGCAAATTTCTTCGCTTTCTTTGAATATTTAAAGCTTACATTATCGAAATCTATATCACCGTTTTTAACCTCATAAACAGGGTTCTCGGGGTTATGAAGCTGAGGCTTTTCGTCTAATACCTCGCAAATTCGCTTAACCGATTCAACAGACATTGTTATCATGACATAAATCATTGAAAGCATCATAAGCGACATTAAAATCTGCACGCCGTAGGTCAGCATTGCGGAAATCTGTCCTACATCGAGAGCCGCCGCCTTAGTTGAAACTATAAGCTTTGAGCCGACGATTAAAATAAACGCCATATTAAAATACATACAAAGCTGCATTAAAGGTCCGTTTAAAGCGACAATTCTTTCCGCCTTTGTGAAATCCTTGCAGATATCATCCGCTGCGGCACCGAATTTTTTCTTTTCATATTCCTCTCTTGCAAAGCCCTTGACAACTCTTATCGCTCTTACATTTTCTTCTATCGACTCATTTAAGCGGTCATATTTTTTAAACACGCTTCTGAAAGCCGGCATTGCTTTTCTGCCTATCATAATAAGTCCGAAGAGCAAAACGGGGACTACTACTACAAATACAGTTGCCAGCTTTCCGCCCATGATATAAGCCATAACGATTGAGAATATAAACATAAGCGGACTTCTTATCGCTGTTCTGATAATCATCATAAACGACATCTGAACATTTGTAATATCCGTCGTAAGACGGGTTACAAGCGAAGAAGAAGAAAATTTATCTATATTCGCAAAGTCAAAGGTTTGAATTCTTGAAAAAATATCATGCCTTAAGTTCTTTGAAAAGCCTGCGGAAGCCTTAGAACAGGTATATCCCGCGATTGCACCGCAGCAAAGAGACATCAAGGCAAGAATTATCAAAATTCCGCCTGTTTTAAGAATTACCGAAAGAGCGACTCCCGCTCTTATTTGGTTTACCAGTCTTGCGGTAATAAAAGGAATAACCGATTCAATAACCGCCTCTCCGATAATAAACAGCAGTGTAAGATAAGTCGGCTTTTTATACTCTCTTATACTGCCTATCAGTTTTTTAATCATTTCTATCCTCCAAATTAGATATGATTTTTTTCGATACATTAAAAAAAGTATTCAGTTCTTTTTCCGATATACCCTTTATCATTGCTTTTTCTCGTTTTTTAATATCATCTTCAATAAAGTTTAAGATATCCTCCGCACGGTCGGTTAAAATTATTTTTTTTAGTCTGCCGTCGCTGTTAACGCTTTCTCTTTTTATAAGTCCGTTCTTTTCCATGGTCTTTAAAAACTGCGTTGCCGTTGAACGGCGGATAGCAAATTTTTCTTCGAAATCACGCTGATAAATATCTTTGTCACCGTTATCATGAAAGTATTTAATCGCCCAGCCGTGAACGCCCTTCGCATTGATACCCTTTAATGAATTTGTCCTCTCGATATCCCTGCGGATTGCCGAATTCATCTTCCTTATTGTAAGACCGACTGAATGCTCATCCTCCAAAATTTTACCTCCCTTAATTGTTAGTTTGCTAACATTATACAACTTTGAATTTTTATTGTCAACAAGAAAAATATTAACTTTTTGTTAAGTCGGATTTTAAGGCTGAATATGATTTTTTTAGGCACAAAATCGTTCGGTAACTAAAATCTAAAATAATACTCATCAGCCGCACATAAAGTGCGATAACTCCCATCTGCATTGACGAATGCCATTACAGACGGGAGCCTCTCTTAAAATTTTATTTTTGTCCCATAACGCTTTCGAAATACTCAAAAGCATTATTCTTAATATTATCTATTTCCGATTTTTTATTTTCAAAGGAGTTTTCTTTTTCGGTAGCTAAAAGAATTTCGGATTTTGCAACCTCTGTTTTTCCTAAAATGAGATTTACAAGCTCCTTATTTTCTTCCGATTGCTCTAAAGATAACTTCCCCGAGAGCTCGGTTGCTTTTAAAACTATCTCGCCTATAATATCCGAGCCGTAAGCGGTGATATCGTCAAGAACGATATCCTTAGGTGCTTTTTTAACCGCTTCGCTTTGCTCATTTTCGGGCTTTGCGGGTAAATCGGTGCTTATTTGTTCCTTTGCGCCCTGCATTGCGCTTAATTTCTTTATCTCGGCGTTTTTTTTAGAGATTTCCTTTTTTAAGAGCGCAACCTCAATTTCAAGCTGTTTCATCTGCTCAAAAAGCATGGTGTTTTGTTCAAGAAGCTTTTTCTTTCGCATAATTCTTTTCTCTTTCTATTTTTATAACAATAGTAACTATTATTACCGCAAGCAGAGCCGCTCCCGAATCAATCAGCACATCCCTTATTTCACAGCTTCTGCCCTTAACGAAATACTGGTGGATTTCATCGCTCACCGAATAGAGCGCGCAGAGCAGAAATGCAAAAAGAGAATTATAATAAAACTTAATTCTTTTAACCGAAATAAAGGTCAGCGCCGAAAAAATTCCCAAAACGAAATAAATGCTGAAATGAGCGGCTTTCCTTACGGGAAACGCGAGGCTGTCTACAACCTCCGCCTGCTTTTCCTCGTCAAGGTCATTGAATTTCGAAGAAACGGTGCTTAAGACCTTAACCGTAAACGAATCGCTGGTTTTATCCGACTCCGACGCGTCCTGAGCGCTGAAGCAGAAAATAAGCACCATACAAAAGGCAGTTAAAACCGCAAATATAACTGTTTTTTTCATTACAGCTTAACTTGTCCTCTTATATAAGAAAGAAGTGTTCCGCCTAAAAGTCTGCTGTTATTACGCTTAACCTCAACATGAACATGAGGACCTGTGGAGTTTCCTGTCGAACCTGCATAGCCTATTACCTGACCCTGCTTTACATGCGCGCCGTTAGATACAGCAGTTCTTACCATGTGGGCATAAAGGGTAATATAGGTATTTCCGGTAGGAGTTCTGCCGTGGTCTATAGTTACATAGTTTCCGTAGCTTGCCATTCCGTAGGTTCCCATGGAAGAATTCCATCCGCTTTGACAGCCTACTACTACGCCGTCAGCCATAGCAATAATAGAAACGCCGATATTTCTGTTGGTCGGGATATCATATCCGGTATGACCGCCGTAAGTGGTGGCATTATAATAACCCGGGACAGGCCAGATAAAACGCTCCGCGTCAAGCACGATATTGACATTTGAAGTCAAACTTAAAAGATAATTCTGTCTTTCCTTTATCTGAGATTCAAGCTCCTTATTCTGCTTAACGGTTGAATTCTGCTGAGCCGATAAGCTGTTTAAGGTGTTCTGTTCCTTTGCTCTGTCGGTTTCAAGCTCCTTTTGCTTCTGAACTATGGTTTTCTGGAGCTCGACCTGCTCATTTAAAAGCTTTTCGTTTTCGGCGTTTTTATCCTGCAATTCCTTAATTGCCGCCTCTAATTTCTGCATAAGAGCCTTATCATGAGAGCTTACCGCTTTCATAAGCTGAGAAAGCTGAAGATATTCCGAAAAGCTTTCCGCACCCAAAAGGATTTTTACGCTGCTTTCGGTGTTGCTCATATATGACGCACGGAAACGCTTTTTAAATGTAAGCTTATCGGATTCGATTTCTTTATTCTTAGCGTCAATCTGAGCCTTATTTTCGGAAATTTTAGCGTTTATAGAACTAATCTGTTTATTGCAAGCTAAAACTTGACTTTCAACAACGCTTATCTTCTTTTGAATTGCGCTTACAACCGCCTGCTGATTGTTTTTTTCCTTACTTAAAGCCGCAATCTGTTTTTCAAGCGCTTGCGACTGCTGTTCAAGCTGATTTATCTCGTTCTGAACCTGGGAAGCGGATTTTGCCGCGCTTACAGGAAGAGCAGAAAACACCGAGGCAAAAACAAATATAGCCGATAAAATCACGGAAACATATTTTTTCATTTTCATAAAATCAATTCCTCCGCTTTTAAATAGCCGCAAATTCGCTGCCCTCTCGCCTTAAATACTTACCTATAATAATAACACTGCCTAAAACGCCTGCTACAACTCCGACTCCGAGGAAAATCAATATAAGAAGTCCCGCGAGAGATTTAAAGCTTACCAAGGAATTTGCTCCGAAGGACGAAACAATAGTCTCGGTAGCTACCCTGTAGCAGAAATAAACGAGCGCTTCGGCGATAACCGCTGAAATCGCGCCGATAAGAACACCCTCGACAATAAAAGGAATTCTTACAAACGAATCGGTCGCTCCGACCGCCTTCATTATGCTGATTTCAAGCTTTCTGTTATACATTGTAATTCTGATTGTGTTACAAACTATAACAAGAGATATAACTATCAAAATCGCCATTATTACAACACCTGCAACGGCAATTCCGTTTTTAACCGAGGTTATCATTTCGGCGGTGTCGCTGTTTGATTGAATTGTATCAACGCCGTCAAGCGTTTTTATTTTATCAAGCGTTGCGTCGAAAAGGGACATATCCGACATTGTGACCTTGGCGGCGGCGGAAATCGGATTTCCGTATTCATCGTTCAAAAAGTCAAAATAATCGCCCTGTCCTTCAAGCATTGCGCCCTTTGCGGCTTCAAGACCTGCGGCGCTCGAAATATATTCAACCTTTTTGACATTCGGAATTTTCCCTATTTCCTCGCAAAGCGAATTTGCCTCTTCATCGTTATGTATAACATAATCGCTTGATTTAATTCCGTTTTTATCGGGCTGTTCGGCAGTTTGTCCATCTTCGGAAGATGTGCTTTCCGCAGTTTCGGACGACGCGTCCGTTTTATCGGCATATAAAGCCCAGTTATAGTCCTTCATATAAACCATAACAACATTTTCCTGCTCAAGTCTGCCGATAGCCTTATCGGCACAGGCTGATATAAGAACCGCAAGACCGATAATTACCATACACGCGACAAGAACACCTATTGAGGCAAGCGACATAAGTCTGTTAGCCCAAGTGTTCTTAACGCCTTCTTTTACAAGATATCTGACGCTCTGTACCTTCATCAGTCCATACCCCCTGCCGCATTATCTGCCACGATATGGCCCGAATCGAGCATTATTACCCTATGGTGAAAATCTCTTACAAGATTATGGTCATGGGTGACCATAAGAATAGTAGTTCCGCGCTTATTGATTTCGGTAAGCAAAGAAACTATTTCGTATGACATATTGGGGTCAACATTTCCTGTAGGCTCGTCCGCAATGATAAGCTCGGGAGAATTAACAAGAGCTCTTGCAAGGCCGACTCTCTGCTGTTCGCCGCCCGAAAGCTGGCGCGGCATCGAGCGAGCCTTATCTCCGAGACCCACCTTTGAAAGAGCCTTAGAAACCTTTATTCTTATTTCTCTGTTTGAAGCCCCTACAACATGCATTGCAAAGGCGACATTATCAAAAACATTCATTGTGGGAATAAGTCTGAAATCCTGAAAGACAATTCCCATTGTGCGCCTGAGCATAGGAACCTCGCGGCGGCGCATTTTTGTAAGATTAAACCCGTTCACCCTGATTTCGCCCGTATTTGCCTTTTCCTCGCGCATAATAAGCTTTAAAAATGTACTTTTACCGGCGCCTGAGGAGCCTACGACAAACACGAATTCTCCGCTGTTTATCCTGACATTAAGATCTTCTACGGCGTGAGTGCCCGTAAGATAGGTCTTAGAAACACCGCGGAATTCGATAACGGTTTTCTGATTATCGGCAGGCGGCGCAAAATCCTGCACCGCCTGATTTTCTATAGACATTAAAGAAGCTTCCCCTTCGGCTTAATATTTAACAGGATTGCTCTTAAGATATTTATTTACCATAAGCGCAATTTTAAATACGATTGCATGGTCGAACTCTCTTAAATCAAGACCTGTAATCTTCTTGATTTTTTCAAGTCTGTAAACAAGAGTGTTTCTGTGAACGAAAAGCTTTCTTGAGGTTTCAGAAACATTAAGGTTATTCTCAAAGAAGCGCTGAATTGTAAACAGGGTTTCCTGATCGAGAGAGTCGATAGAGCCTTTCTTGAAGACCTCTCTTAAGAAGGTTTCGCAGAGAGTTGTCGGAAGCTGATAAATAAGTCTCGCAATTCCGAGGTTATTATAAGAAATAATTGTCTTTTCGGTGTCGAATACCTTTCCGACCTCCAAAGCGGTCTGCGCTTCCTTGAAGGAACGCGCAAGGTCCTTAAGGTTATCAACCGTGGTTCCTATACCGATAACGGCGCGGACATAGAATTCGCCAGAAATCGTATCAGCTATAGAGGAAGCAAGGTTTTCTATATCCTTAGCGGAAATTTCGGGAGAGGTCTCCTTGACAAGAGCGATGTCGGTTTCATTTATATTTATAATGAAATCCTTTGTCTTATCGGGGAAAAGATTCTGAAGAACATCATAAACCGAGACATCATTTGGCTCAAGGTTACGGATAAGTATACATGTGCGCATAACATCGCTGTTAAAATAAAGCTCGCGCGCCTTAAGATAGATATCCCCCGGAAGAATATTATCGAGAATGATATTCTTGATAAAGTTTCCGCGGTCATACTTTTCATCATAATAATACTTGATATTAGCGAAAGCTACCGCCAAAACTCCGGCATATTTATTCGAAATTATATCCTCGCCCTCAACAAACACGGTATAATTCGTTCCCTGCTTAATTCCGAGCGACTTAAAGGTAAATCCGTCGGAAGTATAAGCGTCGATATTAACGCCGTAAGGAATGGGAGTGAGCTGATCGCCTATATGACCGAGGTCGCTGCAGGCAATAACGGTATAATTCTCGTCAAGCACTCCGAAGGTTTTGTCAATGGAGTCCTTCATCTGATGAATTACACCCTGAAATAAGCGGTTTGACATTTTATAAACACATCCTGTCTTTTTTTAAATATTATCGATATAATATTATAATACTCGTAATATTATTGTACACAAAAACTCATATTTTTTCAAGTGTATCCGCAAAAAAAGTTACAAAAAGTTACAAATTAAAACTCTCTGCCAAAAAAGGCAGAGAGTTTTTGTGTAATATTACATTACATTTTTAAATTTTACTTTCCGTAAAGCTCAACAAGCTTTTCAAGATGCGCTCTTCTTGCCTTTGCGGTAGCCGCAGCCTTATCGAAAAGAACTTCGGCGCGCTCGGGGAACGAACGGGTAAGAGAAGAATATCTTGCTTCACCGAGAATGAAATCCTTATAATCGGCAGTTGCAGGCTTGCTGTCAAGGCTGAACGGGTTCTTACCCTCTGCCTTAAGAGCCGGATTATAACGGAAGAGATCCCAATATCCGCAGTCAACCGCTCTCTTCATTTCCTTCTGGCAGTTAACCATGCCGCCCTTAATAGAGTGCATTTCGCAGGGAGCATATCCGATTACGAGAGACGGACCGTCATAAGCCTCAGCCTCTTTAATTGCCTTAAGGGTCTGATTCTGGTCTGCGCCCATAGCTATCTGAGCAACATAGATATATCCGTAGCTCATAGCGATTTCAGCAAGGCTCTTCTTGGCGATTGCTTTACCGGCAGCCGCAAACTGAGCAACCTGACCGATATTGGAAGCCTTTGAAGCCTGACCGCCTGTATTAGAGTAAACCTCGGTATCGAATACCATGATGTTTACATTTCTTCCGCTTGCGAGAACATGGTCAACACCGCCGAAGCCGATATCATAAGCCCAGCCGTCTCCGCCGAATATCCAAACGGATTTCTTGGAGAGATACTCTGAGTTATCAACAATATCCTTGCACTTATAGCACTCAGCGTTTGATGCCTTGATTGCCTCAACAAGAGCCTTAGATGCGTCGGCATTAGCCTTAGCGTCATTAAGTGTATCAAGGTAAGCATTAGCGGCGGACTTAACAGCCTCCGATGCCTTTTCGGAATTTGCGATTTCCTTAGCGTCGTCAATAAGGCGCTCTCTTATAGCAGTCTGTCCGAGATACATACCGTAGCCGTGCTCAGCGTTATCCTCAAAGAGTGAGTTTGCCCAAGCAGGTCCGTGACCCTCGGCATTGGTGGTATAAGGAGAAGTAGCGGCAGGACCGCCCCAGATTGAAGAACAGCCTGTTGCATTCGAGATATACATTCTGTCTCCGAAGAGCTGAGTGATAAGTCTTGCATAAGAGGTCTCCGCACAGCCTGCGCAAGAGCCTGAGAATTCAAGAAGCGGCTTTTTGAACTGAGAGGTGATGACATTTGCGTCGGTAGCAACATCCTTTTTCTCGGTTACATTTGCTACGCAATAATCAAATACCTTCTGCTCGTCAAGCTGAGATTCCTGAGAAACCATTTTAAGAGAAGCTGTCGGGCATACGCCTACGCAGACTCCGCAACCCATACAGTCAAGCGGAGAAACGGTAAGAGCATAGCTATAGCCCTTAGCGGCAACCATTTTTTCTTTAACGGCATACTTTGTATTTGCGGGAGCCTTTGCCTTTTCGTCCTCCGAAAGAGCAAACGGGCGGAGTGTGGCATGAGGACAAACAAACGCGCACTTATTACATCCTACGCAGGTCTCATTATTCCAAACAGGAACCATAACGGCAACGCCGCGTTTTTCAAATGCAGATGCGCCCTGCTCGAATGTACCGTCGGCATGGTCGGTAAATGCGGAAACGGGAAGCTCATAGCCGTTCATAAGACCTACCGGCTTCATGATATTATCTACCATTTTAACGAGCTTTTCGGGTCCGTTTTCGGTAACGGAAGTCTTAACATCAGTAGCGTCAGCCCAAGAAGCGGGAACATCGACCTGAACGAATGCGGTAGCGCCGGCATCGATAGCCTTTTCGTTCATCTCAACGATTTCTTTACCCTTCTTCATGAACTTCTGAGCTTTTTCCTTCATATAACCGATTGCTTCACCAACCGGAAGAACCTTAGCAAGAGCGAAGAACGCAGACTGCAAAACAGTATTTGTACGCTTGCCGAGTCCGATTTTTGCAGCTATATCAATAGCATTAACGGTATAAAGCTTA
>ERZ808242.1338-NODE-1338-length-14148-cov-4.983822_pt1 | contig 14148 bp, 9 predicted proteins | sample MGYA00521244_ERZ808242 | MGnify/ENA primary metagenome ERZ808242 (study PRJEB31516, sample SAMN03275573) | gut metagenome | biome: mammalia-associated habitat; material: feces | host: Papio cynocephalus | place: Kenya | collected 2012-07-27 ... | reverse complement strand
GCAAAGCTGTGTAATTATTTGCCGGGCAAACAGGCATGAGCAAGAAGGACGAAAGGAACAGCGGTTATGGACGGAACTATATCAATAGAAAAAGACTGTTATATCAAACCGAAAAAAGCGTGGCGGTTATTAAAGACAGCAGACGATGAAAATGTAACCGCATACATATATGGAGTCAGTGGAACGGGAAAAAGTGCTCTGATCACTCACTATCTGGGAAAGAGAAAGTACAAAATGCTCCATGCAGGGACGATAACACTGGAGGAGCTTCAGATCCCGGAAGGAGCGGTGCGGAAGATCGTAGTGATCGATGATCTGCATGAGCTGATCTGGGAGGACGATGATGCGATCCGGGATGCTGTTTTCCAGTTGATCGTGAGGGAAGATGTCTGGGTGATCCTGTCAGGACGATGCCCGGTTCCGCCGTGGCTTACCACGATCCGGTTTCGGGAAGGCTTCTATATTATAGATGAAACCATGCTTATTATGGACATGCAGGCTATATTAAAATATGTAGAACAGACACAGATGATTTTAACAGAAGCCCAGAAGCAGCGTCTGGCACGGGAGACCGGAGGCATGGCATTTGCATTATGTGTGGCAATGTCCATGTATTACGAGCTGGGATATGCAAAAGGACTAACTGATTCAGAGTATGATGAATATTCCAGAAAAGTAACAGAGCAGATGTGGAATTATCTGGAATTTCATGTATATGACAAGTGGGATATCCGTATGCAGGAATTTCTGATGAAGATATCGATCGTGGATACATTTACCGTCCGGCTGGCAGAGATGATCACGGGAGCAAATGATGCAGAAAATCTGATCGAACATGCCCGCTGGATGGGAAATTTCCTGGATGAGCATGTGGGGGCAAATGGTGAAAAGATCTATATTCTCCGGGATCATATGCGGTTATCCATGCAGCGCAGGATGCACAGAAAGTATACAAAGGAACAGATCAAAGGCATCTATGAAAATGCCGGACTGTTCTATCAGTTAGCTGGTGATCCAATGCAGGCACTTGCAATGTATGAGAAAGCAGATTCAACGGAACGGATGCTTTCTATCCTGATCGACAATGCAAGAAAATCACCAAACAGTGCACATTTTTATGAATTGAAGCAATATTATCTCGCATTGCCGGAAGAGAGCGTAAAAAAAAGTCCGGAGCTTATGTGTGGTATGAGTATGCTGCAGTCTTTATTGCTGAATCCGGAAGAAAGTGAACGGTGGTATCAGGAACTGCGAGCATATGCAGACAGTCATCAGGGCAGCAGCCGGAGGATCGCAAAAAATAATCTGTTGTATCTGGAGATCGGACTGCCGCACAGAGGTTCTGTGGATATGGTCAATATTATGAAGCAGGCATACCGGCTGGTATTTGACCGGCAGGCAACTCTTGGAGAATTTTCAGTTACCTCCAACCAGCCATCGATGATGAATGGCGGAAAAGATTTCTGTGAATGGAGCAAAAAAGACCGCGAACTGGCAGGTAAGATAGGCAAGCTGGTGGAATTTGTCCTTGGCAAATACGGCAAAGGGCTGGTCAATCTGGCATTGGCGGAGAGCTTTTTTGAAAAGGGTGAAGAAAATTATGAAGTTGCTGTCCTTGCAAATAAGGGACGGATGCAGGCAGAAGCAGGCGGCAAGATCGAACAGTGCTTTGTAGCAGATGGAATCCTGGCATGGCTGCATATCATAAATGGAAAGGTTCAGGAGGCAGAAGAGATCCTGCACAGCTTTTATGAAAAGGCGGAAAAGGAAGGTGCGGAAAAGCTGCTTCCGAATATACAGGCATTTCTGATCCGGTGCGCATTGTACAAAGGTGAGTGGTCAGAAGTGAACCGATGGATGGAACAGACGGCAGATGAAAATGTGGAATTTTCAATCTATGACCGTTTCTTATATATAACGAAGGTGCGGGTATATATCCAGCGCGGAAAATATGATCAGGCATATAATCTGCTTGTAAAGCTGCAATATTATGCAGAGGTCATGAAGCGTACTTATATCCGTATAGAATGTAATCTGTTAATGGCGGTCACTCTGTACCGGATGGGAAATGATGACTGGAAGGTGGTTCTTCAGAAAGGTCTGGCAGAAGCAGAGGAGTACCATTTTGTAAGGGTGATATCCAGAGAAGGGGCTGCTATATATCCATTGCTGCAGGCATTTCCGGATGACGAGGGCAAGGCAGAAGGAGATGCAGAACTGGTGAAAACACACCGCCAGTATTACAGACAGGTAATGAAAGAAACGGAGAATGTTGCAAAGTCGTATCCGGGTTACCTCAAGGCAGGAAAGGCTGAGGTCCGGTTAAATGAGACCGGTATCCGTATCATAAAACTTCTGGCAGAAGGATATTCCAGAATACAGATTGCAGAGCAGCTCGATATGACGGAAGCAAATGTAAAATATCATATGGCACAGGCGTATAAAAAGTTAGGGGTAAAAGATAAAGCTGGTGCAGTGCTGGAAGCAAAAAACAGACAGTTGATCTGACTCTGATAAGGGAGCCTGGGTTCAATATATTCCTGAAACGGCTAAAAAACGGTAAAATAAGACATAAAACAGGACATTTTTGCAGGAACTATTGCAAATTGACTGGTATTTTTGTAAACTGATGCTGTATTGGTTTTGGGGACGAGTACAAATGGGTTAAGGAGGAAACAAGAATGGACGAGAGAGAAGTATATGGAAATGAAGTCCGGAAACTTCGAGACAGTATGGGAATGAACCGTAAAAAGTTCTGTGACTATTATGGGATCCCATATCGTACCGTGCAGGATTGGGAGGCAGGAAAAAGAAAGATGCCATCCTATGTGCTTCGGATGATGAAGTACGTTGCAGAGAAGGAACAGATGATAAGGGTATCATAATGTTCTGATTAAATGAAATGATCTGTATACAGGATAGTCAGAAATGACAGACTTGTGTACAGATCATTTTTTGATTTATAATGTCGTATAAGCTGGATTTTGAAATGAACAAGGAGATAAGCAGATTTTTATGAAATTAAAGGAATACATACAGACAAAACGTATCATAGCGGATGGAGCGTTTGGTACTTATTATATGTCGCTATACGGGGATGGAAGCAGGGCAGAAAATGGTGCAGGACTTTCCAATCTACCGGAGCTTGCCAATATAAAAGCACCGGAGCGTGTTATCGGGATACATACAGAATATATAGAGGCCGGAGCACAATTTATCCGGACGAATACATTTGCATCAAATACAAAGAGCCTTTCTGCTGATATGGAAAAAGTGAAAGAAAATATCCGTGCAGCGGTTATGTGTGCCAAAATGGCTGCAGGCAAGGTGGATCGGGAAATCTATCTTGCAGGTGATATCGGACCGATCCCGGTTGAAGGTATGCCGCATTCTGACAGACTGACACAGGAATATATTGCGATCGGAGAAACACTGATCGGTCAGGGAATTGATATCCTGTTATTTGAGACATTTCCGGAATTGGAAACGATCCTGCCAGCGGTTACATATCTGAAAGAAAACCATGACTGCACGATCCTGGTACATTTCAGCGTGAATCAGTTTGGTTACAGTAATACAGGGCTGTCTGCAAAACGTCTGATCACAGAGGCAAATGCCTGTCCATATATTGATGGTACCGGTTTAAACTGTGGTGTCGGTCCCGGACATATGGAGAAGCTGATCCGGAAGATCACACCGGGCGATACGACATTTCTGTCGGTATTTCCAAATTCCGGATATCCGAAGTATCTGAACAATCGTCTGACATTCACAGATAATGCAGAATATTTTGCTGAGAAGATGGAAGAGATCGCAGCTCTTGATGTCGGTATCTTTGGCGGCTGCTGTGGTACAACACCGGAGTATATCCGTAGGATCGCAGCGGGCATATCAGCCGATCATCCGGTTAAGAAAAAAGAAACAGAGGCAGAGAAGGTCACTGTCTCGGAGCAGCCGGCATATGGCTTTATGGAACGCCGGGCGAAAGATCCTGACCATAAACTGATCGCAGTTGAGCTGGTTCCGCCGTTGAATGCAAATGATGAAAAGCTGTTAGATGCAGCACATATATTAAAAAATGCGGAGGTTGATGTTGTGACTTTCCCGGATTCCCCATCCGGAAGAACCAGAGCAGATTCCGTATTGATGGCAGAGAAGATCAGGCTGGAGACGGGATTATGTGTGATGCCGCATATCTGTTGTCGGGATAAGAATGCGATCGCGATCCGTTCTACGATTCTTGGTGCAAGTCTGAACCACATCACGAACTTTCTTCTGTTGACAGGAGATCCGGTTCCGGTATTGTTCCGTCAGACAACAAAGAGTGTATTTAACTTTGATTCCGTTGGAATGATGAAGATCGTTCAGGAGATGAACAGTGATACATTTACCGACCATCCGGTTACCTATGGCGGGGCGATCAATCACAACCGGATGAATACAAAGGCGGAAACAGAACGGATCAGAAGAAAGATGGCAGCGGGAGCGACCTTCTTTATGACACAGCCGATCTTTTCAGCCGAGCAGGCAGAAGTCATAAGACAGATGAAAAAAGAAACCGGGGCAACGATCCTGGTTGGATTGATGCCCCTTGTCAGCCGCAAAAATGCGGTATTTATGAAAAATGAAATGACCGGTATTGAGATACCGGATACGGTCATAGAACGATACCGGGAAGATATGAGCCGGGAAGAAGGAGAAGCCTGCGGTATCCGGATCGCCAGAGAATTTATGGCAATGACGGATGATTTTGCAGACGGATATTATTTCTCATTCCCATTTAACCGTGTTCATATGCTGAAGAAGATTCTGGAATAGAAGCAAACATCTTCTCCGGTGGATTGGACAGGTACATGATCGTAAGCATAAGCGTGCAGGCTGCCCAGATGATCGGTTCCGTGATCGCAACACCGAGATAGCCAAGTGCAGGAGCCAGGAACAGAACGGCAAGGATCTTTCCCACCATTTCCATGGTACTGGAAAGAACCGGAATGATCTTTCTTCCCATACCCTGCATTGCACAGCGGAGAACAAACAAAGGCCCAAGGACATAGAAGCAGCAGACGCTGATCCTTATATACATAACTGCCGGATCGATGACTGCCGGGTCGTTTGTTCCTGCGATCAGCCGGATCAGAAGCGGTGAAGCAGGGAATCCGATCAGAATGATGATCGTGGTTGCGATCGTATTGATAATGATGCCGGCACGGACGCCTGTTTTTACACGGTCGATCCGCTTTGCACCCAGATTCTGGCTGACAAATGTTGTAACTGCATTTCCGATGATGTAGAGAACAACGTCCAGAATATCGAAGATCTTTCTGGCAGCCGTATGTGCGGTAATGATATTTGTTCCTAATTTATTGATCGAGCTCTGTAAGGTGACAGTACCAAAATTAACGATACAGCTCATGAAGCCCATAGCTAGAGCGGACTGTACCAGATCATTAAAATCTGCACGGGCAACATGAAATTCGTCTTTTTCCGGAATAAGGAAACGGCACTTTGTAAATATATAGATAAAACATGCAATTCCTGCGATTGCCTGCGAGATGACGGTTGCGATAGCAGCACCTGCAACGCCTGACTGGAAGACCTGAATGAACAGCAGATCCAGACCGATGTTTAATACAACGGATATGCTCAGGAAGATAAGCGGTGTTTTACTGTCGCCGACAGCACGCAGCAGATTTGCACCAAAATTATAAATAGCGGAGAAGATCAGTCCGGCTAAAATATATTTGACGTAGTTGTCAGCCATATGTATAATTTCCTCAGGTGTATCAAGAAGCACCAAAAGGTCATAGATAAACAGTAATCCTACGATGGTAAGTACAATGGCAGAGGCAAGTGTGAGAATGGCAGAAACGCCGATACATTTTCTCATATTTTTCTTATCCTGTGCACCAAAATACCGGGCGATCGGTATGGACAGACCAAGCGTGGCACTGTTTAAGAAGCCGATCAGGGTGTTTGAAATAACACTGGTTGCTCCGACTGCGGCAAGTGCGTCCGGATTGATACAGTTTCCGACGATAGCGGAGTCACAGAAGTTATAAAGCTGCTGTGCGATCTGTCCCAGGATCATTGGAAGAGCGTAGAGCCAGATCACTTTTATTGGTTTTCCTTCGGTTAAATCTTTCATATATATAAACGGCAGCATATAAAATTGCTGCATCCTCCTTTCTGCTTTATAGAATTATATACATTTTTGAAAAAGTGTAAATAGCTTATATGGCAAAAAGATATGGAGAAAATGATCGAGGTAATTTAGTGAAAATGACGGTTTGTGGAAGAAAATGATTTTTAATGCAGAAAAATGAGTGCGCAGCAAAACCGGGTAACCGGATATGTAAGATAAATTTAGATTTGATAAAATAGTTATATGCTAGAATAAAATAACTGGAAGGTCTGGTCACATATGAAGAAAAAAGGCTTTTTATTTTTTGCAGTCTACATTCTGGTACTGGTGGGTATCGGAGTGATGGCTGTTACAAGAGCAGGAGAAACAAGCAGAAAAAAGATATCCATATATAAAGAAGCAACACCGGAGGATGGAACCGGGCAGGGAACAGAAGCCGTGCAGGAGGTGCTTCATCTGACAAGAGAGGCAGAGATCCTTGAAGTTGCAGAGCTTCCGCAGAAGCAGGAATATAACGGTCTTCGGCTGGATGATAACGGAATGCCTTATGCGATCAGGATCAACCGGACACTGAATATCGTAACGGTATACAGTCTGGATGATGAGGGACATTATACAGTGCCGGTAAGAGCGATGCGATGCTCGATCTCACTGGATGATACAACACCAATCGGATTGTTCACGACGACAGAGAAGCGTCTGGAATGGGCGTTCCTGCAGGGAAATGTATATGGACAATATGCATATCAGATCCATGGAGGAATTTATTTCCATTCTGTACCATATACAGAAAATAAGCATGATAAGCTGGAAACCTGGGAATATAACAAGCTTGGCGAGGGTGCATCCCTTGGCTGTATCCGGTTATGTGTGGCAGATGTCAAATGGATCTATGAGAACTGTCTGCCGGGAACGCAGGTTTATATGTTTAACAGTGATTATCCGGGACCACTTGGCAGACCACAGCAGCCATATACATTTGCAGATGTGTCTGAAACCGGATGGGATCCGACAGATACGGCAGATGGCAGCCCGTACGAAGGAACAGCAGCGATCTATGGCGCAGAGGATCATACGATCGAGATTGGGGAGCCATTTGACAGCAGAACAGGTGTTATGGCATTTTCATCGGACAGACAGAATGTAACAGACAGACTTATGGTAGATGGTACGGTGGATAATCAGACACCGGGAGAATATAAGTTAGCATATTCCTTCTATGACAATGGAAAGAAAATAGAGCGGGATATATTTATCCGGGTTATTGATACAGAACCGCCGGTTATCACGATGCTGCCAGACCGGTTATATCTGGCCGGATATCACGGAGATAAAGAAGAACTGGCAGACCTGATCGCCAGAAATATCACTGCTTATGACAATGAAAAACAGATCGTAAGATACAGATGGACAACAGAGAAGGATACAACAGAGGATGCAGAGCTTGTTATAGATCTTTCCAGGGTGGAGGATGTACCGGGAAGCTATGAGATATCCTGTTACGCAGAAGATGCGGCAGGAAACCGGTCCGAAAGTTATACAATATGGATCGAACTGGAATAAACAATGGTTAAAGATATCCTGATATAAAGGAGAGAAGCATAATTGGAGATTAAGTCAGAAAATGAACAGAAGTCCGGCTACGAGGTTCTGGCGGAAACAGAAGAACGTGTTATCCTGTTTGCTGCAGCGATGGATGGTGTGGAGGTTTCGGAAACGGAAAAGTCGCTGGACGAACTGGAGGAGCTGTTAAAGACAGCAGGAGCACAGACGGTCGGACGACTGATCCAGAGCAGGGACCGGGCAGCCAGTGATCTGTATCTTGGAAGAGGAAAGGTAGAAGAGCTTCGGAGCATGATCGCAATGTATGATGCGACCGGAGTGGTATGTGACGATGAGCTGTCACCGGCACAGTTGATGAATCTGCAGGATGCATTGGAGATCAAGGTCATGGATCGTACAATGGTCATCCTTGATATATTTGCGGCACATGCGGGCAGTTATGAAGGCAAGCTGCAGGTAGAGCTTGCACAGTTGAAGTTCCGTGCGACCAGACTGGTCGGAATGCGGGATTCCCTGTCACGTCTGGGTGGTGGAATCGGAACCAGAGGACCTGGTGAGAAGAAGCTGGAGATTGACCGAAGAGTGATCAGGGATCGTATATCCAAGCTGAAAGCAGATCTGCGGCAGGTGGAAAACCGGCGGACGGAACAGCGGAAGCAGAGAAGCCGCACAGGGATCCCGGTTATCAGCATCGTAGGATATACAAATGCAGGAAAATCCACCCTGCTGAACAAGCTGACGGATGCCGGGGTGTTGGAGGAAGATAAGCTATTTGCAACTCTGGATCCTGCAACAAGGAATGCAGAGCTTCCGGCGGGGCAGCAGGTGTTATTTACGGATACAGTCGGATTCATCCGAAAACTTCCGCATCATCTGGTAGAGGCATTCAAGTCAACACTGGAAGAAGCCAGATACAGTGATGTGATCCTCCATGTGGTGGATGCATCGGATCCGAACTGGGATGATCATGTTGCTACAGTATATGCAACGCTCAGACAGTTGAATATTGATGATGAAAAGGATCGTCCGGTGATCACAGTATTTAATAAGATCGATAAGCTGCCGGAGGATGCCGATCAGTCATCGATCAAGGATCTGAGAGCGGACCGTACGGTTTATATGTCGGCAAGAACCGGAGCAGGTATACCGGAGCTGCTGTCAGTGATCGAAGAAGTTCTCAGGGATCAGAAAACCTATATCCGTCATACATTTTCCTACCAGGAAGCAGGAAAACCGGGACTTATCCGGAAATATGGTGAAATGATCACAGAAGAATATCTGGAGGATGGCATCTTTGTGGAGGCTTATGTTCCGAAAAGCCTGATCGGACAGATCGGACTGTCAGATGAGGATTAAAGGAATATAGATATATTAAAAGTAAATTAAAATCAGGCAAATGCTTTGACAAATCCGGAGATATCTACTAATGTAGGATTTGTCAGGGTTTAAGGCAAATATAAACAGAAAACAGATTTCTGTAACGTATTTATTATGAAAGGAAAGACAAATGGACGAAAACAATATGAATCAGGGATTTCCAGAAAATCCAGATGGTTATCAGGCAGACCCGAATAACGGGGGATATGCCAATTACAATGCAGATCCAAATGGAAACGCATATGGCGGTTACAACGCAGATCCGAGTGGAAATGCATATGCCGGTTATAATGCAGATCCGAATATGGGTGGCTATGCAGATTATAACGCAGGCGCAGGCAATGGCGGTTATGTACAGCCGGAAATGAATGCATATGGAGATCAGGTTCCGTACCAGGCTCCTGCACCAAAGAAGAAAAAGGGCGGCAAGATCGCATTGATCTCCCTTATCGCAGTGGTATTAGTTGCTGCAGTTGTTGCTGTTGTATTCTTCCTTGTAAGAAAGACACCGGAAGAAGTGATCAAGAGTTCGATCAAGAAAACAGTTACTGATACGGTAGATAAATCTCCGATGGAGGAAGCAACCGGTATTTCAGAATTCAGTGACGATAAGATGGATTTTGATGTCAATATGACAGTCAACAGTATCTATCAGGTAGATGGCATTGCAGGTTCCAATCTGGATCTGAATGGTGCGTTTGAGAAGCAGAGTGACAATTCATATAATATGAGCCTGAATGGATCTCTTTCGATCGCAGATCAGGCATTATCCGCAAGTGTATATTGTGTTGACCGGGTGATCTATTTTGAATTGCCAGAATTATACAATGATGTGTTTAAGATGGATCTGGCATCTATGATGGATGCACTTGATACATCTGATCTTGATACAGATACACAGAATAAAGTGAAGGAGCTGTATGAGAAATACATGACTCCTGCAAATGAAGATCTTAAGAAAGCAATCTCTTTTGATAAAGTCGGAAATGCAACAGTAGAGAACCACAATGGAGATTCTGTTTCCTGTAAACAGTATACAGTTACACTCCCAACTGCAGATGTAAAGGCATATGTTACTGCATTATGCAATTATCTGAATGCATATGCATCTGAATTTATAACAGATGAGCAGCTTGAGTCTGCCGACATAACAAGATCAGATCTTGCACAGGTATTTAATTATGTACCAACCTATTATGGTATGCTGTTCTCAAGAGATTTTGTATTAAATGTATATGTAAAGCATAATGAAGTTGTTAAACTGGGTATGGATTACAAGTTTACTGTACTTAATGCAGAGGCTTCACTGGCAGTCGACTTTATGGGTACAGACAGCCCTGCTGATGATATCTATGCAGTGCTTTCTGTTACAAAGGATGAAGAAGAACTTGCATCTGTTACGATCAGTGACAAGAGCGAGAATGGCAAGGGTTCATATACAAAGAAGCTGGAAGAGACAGTTGTTGTAAATGGAGAAACGACTGCAACTCTTACACAGAACAGCTCATTTGTAAAATCAACAAATGCATTTGAGAGCCATATGACAGTTTCAGCAGCAGAACAGCCTGTATTTGCTTATGATCTGACAGGAAGCCTGAAGGATATCAACAAAGGAAAGTCCTATACAGTTGCTGTGGATTCCCTGAAGGTAACAAATGGTGGTTCTACCGTATATGCAGATCTAAGCGGTGAGATCAAGCTGGGTGATCTTGGTACTGAGATCAAAGCACCGGATTCTTCCAAGAATGTGATCGATTATACAGAAATGACAGATGATTACATGCAGAATAATATGAACACAGACAATCTGGAAAAGATTATATCTGCATGGGAAAAGGCTCTTGGTTCTGCATCAGATATAAAGGATGATATCAGTCTTGGAGATCTGACATCTTCCGACATTGATCTTGGAGATATCTCCGACATTGAGGATGATTCCGAGATGGTAGTAGACAGTGCTGATATCGATGATCAGGATTATTCCGGCATCAAGATGTCGGGTGACAGCTATACGATCGCGATCAAGGATCCGTCCGGCTATGACCGTGGATATGCAGATAGTTCAGAAGTTGATATTTACAATGATAAGTATAATGTATACTACACACTGACGCCGGACTGTGATAAAGAAAAGGAATGCGAGAACTTCAAAGCGTATTTTGACTATCTTGGAGATGACGGAAAAGTAACAGATGAAAAGATGGAACAGGTTACAGGTGCAAATGGCCAGACACTGGACTGCTATGTAATAGATTCAGAAGTTTACGGAACAAATACCCGTGATTATTATTACTTCTATCCTGTCAACGACAAGGATTATCTGGTTGTAAATGTTAATGTATGGGCAGACGGGGAAGGCGAAGAAGTAAAGGCAGATATAACAGCCATAGCAGATGAGCTTGTAAATGATCAGGTCATTGATATACAGAAATAGCAGGAGAAAAGGATTCCGGGAGCACAGATAATATGAATGTAGTAGAAGTGAAAAAGGTAAGGATCGGTGAGGGCGCAACTAAGATCTGCGTACCGATGGTTGCACCGACAGACTATGATGTAGATATGCAGATCCGTACGATCAAAAGGTCTAAGACGGATCTGGTAGAATTCCGGGCAGACTGCTTTGAGGACTGTCTGGATATGGATATATTAACAAAGACACTGGAAAAGATTCAGGATAAGTTATCTGAGTTTCCGATCATTTTCACATTTCGTACCAGAAGTGAAGGCGGCAGTCATGATATTACACCGGATCAGTACCGGGAAATGCTGCTGCATGTGATCAAAAGCGGATATGCCGATCTGATCGATGTAGAATATTTCTATGATATTCCATTCGTAGCGGAAGTGATCGAAACAGCGCATGCACATGGTGTAAAGGTGATTGTATCGAATCATGATTTTAAGACCACGATACCGATGGAGCAGATCGTAAGCCGGTTTAAGGATATGATCAATACCGGAACGGATATTGCAAAGATCGCAATGATGCCGGAGGATGGTTCGCAGGTTGTTGATATGATGCAGGCTGCAAAGGAGCTTCAGGAATCTGGAAACCAGACACCGTTGATCGTTATTTCGATGGGTGAGCTTGGAGTATCCACCAGAACGACCGGAGAAATGTACGGAAACTGTATTTCATTTGCAACTGCGGGAATCCCTTCTGCACCAGGGCAGATCGATGTAGAAGCGCTTCGCAGTCAACTGGAAATGATACATAATATAATTGGCAGCTAAAGATGAAGGATGGAGACTGGATGGTTTTATTTGCAGGGAACAGAGATCTTCTGCAGATAAGATTCTCCGGTCTTTCTTCTTATAGAACAGGAGAGATCGCATTTGAAAGAATATATTAATAAATATCTGGACAGATACAGTAAAGGGGATTATTACCCATGGCATATGCCGGGACATAAAAGGCAGGATGTATTTAAAGACGATTTCTGGAAAAATATGTTTCTCCGGGATTTTACGGAAGCAGAAGGGCTGGATGATCTTCATGAACCGGAGCTGTTCATGAAGGACAGTCTGGAACAGATGCAGCGTTTTTATGATACGGAGAAAACCTATATGATGGTAAATGGAGCCACCGGAGGGATCCTGGCCGCTCTGTATGCCTGTGCGCCGGAGGGAGCATCTGTGCTGATGGGAAGAAACTGCCACAAATCGGTCTGCCATGCAGTCAGTCTTCTGAATCTGAAGCCGGATTATATCGTACCAGAGTTGCTGCCGGGAACGGATATATTTGCAGATATCACACCGGAACAGGTGGAACAGGCATTAAATGAACTGAAAGAAATGGACAGACTGCCGGCGGCGGTTGTTATCACATCCCCGACGTATGAGGGTGTGATATCAGATATCTGTGGAATCAAAAATGTGCTTGAGCCATATAATATCCCATTGATCGTGGATGAGGCACATGGAGCACATCTTCCATTTATGCCGAAACGGAATCTGTCAGCAGTGGCAGCAGGAGCAGATCTGGTCATACAGAGTACGCATAAGACACTTCCTGCATTGACGCAGACAGCACTTCTTCATGTGAACCGGAAGGAGCTGATCCCGAAGGTGGAGCGGTATCTGCACATTTTCCAGACATCATCACCTTCATATCTGTTCACACAGAGTATGGAGAAAGCGGTCGTATATGCGGGAAATCATCCGGAAGTATTTGATGCATATAGAAAACGATTAAAGCATTTCCGAAAAAAATGTAAGGAACTGAGGCATATCAGACTGTTACAACCGAAGCAGACATGTTATGCTTATGATAAATGTAAACTTGTATTTATTGTATCAGGTGTGCGCCAGGCAGAACCGGGAACGGACAGCCGGAATGATATTCCGGCTACAGGACCATGGCTTGCGCATGTATTAGTGGCGGAATACCAGCAGGTGGTTGAGATGGCAGGAGCGCATCATGTGATCCTGATGACCTCATTTGCAGATAAGAAAAAAGCATTTGAGCATCTCTATGAGATATTGGAGCATATAGATTCGGAGCTGACGGAAGCATCGAATGAAGCGGAAGCAGACCGAAAGGATGCTGCAGATCTGGGGCTTCCAGAGGAATTGAATGAAGCGGAAGCAGACCGAAAGGATACTATAGATCCGGGACTGCCGGAGATGGGGGCTGCCGTTTTATGCGGCACAGAATTTCATCTGCCGGAGCAGGTTATGACGCCCGGGGCAGCGTGGAGACTGGACAGCAGAAGCAGGAAGCTGACAGAATCGGAAGGCTTCATAGCGGCAGATTATGTATATGCATATCCGCCTGGAATTGCAGTTATAACACCGGGCGAGAAGATTGATGGGCAGGTGATCCGGGATATTACACATATGGTGGAAACCGGACTTAATATGATCGGCGTCGAATATCAGACGGATGGTATTTATATTCCGGTTGCAGAACCTGCACGGTAAAGGAAACATCAAAAGTTCAGGTGTTTAGATGATGATCATTCATTTACAAAATTGATTAAACACATAAAGGAGCATGGAATATATGCAGGGAATATTTATAACGATGGAAGGTCCGGACGGAGCCGGAAAGACAACACAGATCG
>ERZ808242.1336-NODE-1336-length-14158-cov-22.742183_pt1 | contig 14158 bp, 11 predicted proteins | sample MGYA00521244_ERZ808242 | MGnify/ENA primary metagenome ERZ808242 (study PRJEB31516, sample SAMN03275573) | gut metagenome | biome: mammalia-associated habitat; material: feces | host: Papio cynocephalus | place: Kenya | collected 2012-07-27 ... | reverse complement strand
ATACGATGTTGGCGCAGGATGGCTTGCTCATCTATGTTCCTAAGAACGTAAAGGTAGAGCGCACCATCCAGGTCATCAACATCCTTCGTTCGGATGTCGATTTGATGGTAAACCGTCGTGTGCTCATTGTATTGGAGCAGGGAGCAGAGGCAAAGTTCCTCTTCTGTGACCATGCAGCCGACGACAAGAACTTCCTCGCAACTCAGGTTATCGAGGCTTTCGTGGGCGAGAATGCCAGCTTGGACTTGTATTGTTTGGAGGAGACTCACATCAAGAACCGCCGCGTAAGCAATGTCTATATCGAGCAGCAGGCTAACAGCCGTGTCAACCATAATGTGATTACCCTTCATAATGGTATTACTCGCAATCGCCTTGACCTCGTGTTCAAGGGCGAGGGAGCTGAGTGCTTCTTGAATGGTTGTGTCATCGCCGACAAGAACCAAGTGGTAGATAACAATACGCTCATCGATCATCAGGTAGGTCATTGTACCAGCAACGAACTTTACAAGTATGTGCTCGATGATGAGGCACGTGGAGCGTTCGCTGGTCGCGTGTTGGTTCGCCATGGTGCCCAGAAGACTGTTTCACAGGAAACCAACCAGAACCTGTGCGCCACCAAGCAAGCACGAATGTTTACCCAGCCAATGTTGGAGATTTATGCCGATGATGTGAAGTGTGCGCATGGTAGCACGGTAGGTCAGCTCAATGATGCCGCCTTGTTCTATATGCAGCAGCGTGGCGTGAGCCTTGAGGAGGCAAAGTTGCTCCTTCAGTTCGCATTTATCAACGAAGTCATCGACAAGATGGAGTTGGAGCCACTGCGTGACCGTCTCCATCACTTGGTAGAGAAACGCTTCCGTGGCGAATTGAACAAGTGTGAGGGCTGCAAGCTCTGTAAATAGCAGATTGCCTATAAGTAATTGTCAAATAGCAGATTGCTTATAAGTAATTGTCAAATAGCAGATTGCTTATAAGTAAAAAGTCTATAATAGGCTGAAAGCCTTAAAGCACATAGCTCAGGGCAACGCCCTGGGTTTAAGATAAGAAGGGTCTAACGCCCTGAAAGGGCAAAAGCATAAATAAATATGTATGATATAACTCAAGTTCGTCAAGATTTCCCGATTTTATCGAGAACAGTATATGATAAGCCATTGGTCTACCTCGACAATGCGGCAACCACCCAGAAGCCAATGTGTGTGCTGGATGCCATGCGCAACGAGTATCTCAACGTGAATGCCAATGTGCATCGTGGTGTGCATTACCTCTCCCAGCAGGCTACCGACCTTCATGAGGCTGCCCGCGAGACCGTGCGTAAGTTTATCAATGCCCCTAAGGTTGAGGAAATCATCTTTACCCGTGGCACCACCGAGAGCTTGAATCTCGTGGTTTCATCGTTCTGTGACGAGTTTATGAGCGAGGGCGACGAGGTGATTATCTCTACGATGGAGCATCACTCCAATATCGTGCCTTGGCAGTTGCAGGCAGCCAAAAAGGGCATAGCCATCCGTGTCATCCCAATCAGCGACAAGGGAGAGATAAACCTCGATGAATTCGCCCATTTATTCACTGAACGCACCAAAATTGTGAGCATCGCCCAGGTTAGCAACGTGCTTGGTACGGTGAATCCAGTGAAGGAGATGATTAAGATTGCCCATGAGCACGATGTGCCAGTGATGGTGGATGGAGCGCAGAGCACTCCTCACTTCAAGGTGGATGTGCAAGACTTGGATTGCGATTTCTTCGCTTTCAGCGGTCATAAGATATATGGTCCTACTGGTATCGGTGTGCTTTATGGCAAGGAGAAATGGCTCGACCGAATGCCTCCTTATCAGGGTGGTGGCGAAATGATAGAGAGTGTAACCTTCGAGAAAACCACTTTCGAAAAGCTTCCGTTTAAGTTTGAGGCAGGTACTCCTGATTATGTGGCTACTCATGGTCTTGCCAAGGCTATCGATTATGTCTCTGCTCTCGGCATGGATAATATCGCTCAGCATGAGCAGGAGTTGACCAAATACTGCATGGAACAGATGAGAACCATCGATGGAATCAGGCTTTTTGGTGAGCAAGAAGGCAAGGATGCTGTTGTTAGTTTCCTTGTAGGCGATATTCACCACATGGATATGGGTACGTTGCTCGATCGTCTCGGCATCGCCGTTCGAACAGGTCATCATTGTGCCCAGCCTTTGATGGAACGTTATCATATCCTTGGTACCGTACGTGCCAGTTTCGCCCTTTATAATACAAAGGAAGAGGTTGATGCGTTGGTTGCGGGTGTAAAGCGTGTGGCACAAATGTTCTAGAATAATAATAGTTAGTAATAGCGATGAATTCGTATGAAATGAAGAAAAATATGCGATTTCATCGCTATTATTATTTAAATATAATAGGTTATGTTAGAATCTCATTATTATAAGGATATGGTTGAGGCTGGCTGTGATGAGGCTGGCAGGGGATGTTTGGCAGGTAGTGTTTATGCTGCCGCCGTTATCTTGCCTCCTAACTATCAGAATCCCGATCTCAATGATAGCAAGAAACTCACAGATAAGAAACGCAAGGCTTTACGTGAGCAGATAGAGCGGGATGCTGTGGCTTGGGCTGTAGGGATTGTTACTCCTGAGGAGATAGACAAGATTAATATATTGAACGCTAGTTTCTTGGCTATGCATCGTGCCTTAGACCAACTGAAGGTTCGCCCAGAGGCTATCATCGTGGATGGTAATCGCTTCAAGCCTTACGGGGACTTGCCTTATACCACCATCGTAAAGGGTGACGGCAAGTATATGGCGATAGCTGCGGCTAGCATCCTTGCCAAGACTTATCGTGATGACTATATGGATGCCCTTGCCGAGGAGTATCCTCAGTATGACTGGAAAAGCAACAAGGGCTATCCTACGAAGAAGCATCGTGCCGCCATCAAGGAATTTGGCGTAACGCCTTATCATCGTATGAGCTATAATCTCCTAGGCACTGGCGAACTTTCGCTCGATTTTAAAGAATGAGAAGGAATACTAAAAGTAAACTCAACTCCAAAATAAGCTTATTTCGAAACGAGCCAGCTTCGAAATAGGCTTAACTTCGGAATACCTTAACTTCGAAATAACCTCAACTTAAAGACAAAATGAGAAAAATAATCTTAGCAGCATTCCTTTTTCTAGGTACGGCCAGTATGGCCCAGCATATAGACCGGCAAGCTTTGGTCGCAAGAAACAATCCCCATATTGTAGCGATGGACTCGTTAGCCTCCTTGACAGTAGGCAATGGAGGCTTTGCCATGACCGTAGATGGAACGGGCTTGCAGTCTTTCCCGAAATCTTATTCTAAGGGCGTTCCTTTGGGAACGATGAGCGACTGGGGCTGGCATTCCTTCGCTAATCCCAATCAGTATAAGCCTACGGAGAGTTGGCGTGATTACGACTTCGGAAGAGGGTGCAAGGAAACTTACGCTACTCAGATAAAGGACGACAAGCGCAAGAAAGCTGCAGGCGATTGGTTTCGTGTGAATCCTCATCGTCTTCATCTAGGTACGCTAGGCTTGTCCTTGGGAACGAATCCTAAGATGCTAAGCCAGATAGACCAAACTTTGGATATGTGGAATGGCATAATAAAGAGTAGCTTTGTGTATAAGAATAAGCCTTATTCTGTGGAGACCACTTGTCACCCGACGGCTGATATGATAGCTACGCATATTCAGTCGAAGGGAACAATCGCCGTGGATGTTCGTTTTGCTTATCCTACTGGCGGACATAGTGATGATGCTTGCGATTGGACGAAAGATAATCTTCATTCAACCGAGTTGGTGGCTCATACTTCCCATTCGGCAGTATTGAAGCGAACTGTCGATGAAACGGTCTATTTTGTAATGCTAGGATGGCAAGGCTCCGCTCAATTAAAGCAAAAAGGTAAGAACTATTATCAGTTGTTGTCCAAGTCTTCAGATCTGCGGTTGACTTGTGAATATGCCCAGCAAATATCTTCGGCTAGTATGACCTTTGATGAAGTGGTGAATGCTGCCAAAAACTATTGGAATGCTTATTGGCAGAAGGGTGCCGTTGTAGACTTTAGTCATTGCAAGGATACCCGTGCCAAGGAGTTGGAGCGCCGAGTGGTCTTGAGCCAATATCTCTTGGCTGTGCAGGATGCAGGTGATACTCCTCCACAGGAAACAGGACTTACCTACAACTCTTGGTTTGGTAAGTTCCATCTAGAGATGATACTTTGGCATCAAGCACAGTTTGCCCTTTGGGGTCATCCCGAACTCTTAGATCGTTCGCTTTCTTGGTACTTTATGGCAGAAGATAACGCCAGAAAGATAGCTCAGCGCCAAGGCTTCAAGGGTGTGCGCTGGATGAAAATGACTGCCCCCGATGCTGGTGAGGCTCCATCGAGTACAGGTAGTTTCTTGATTTGGCAGCAACCGCATCTCATCTATTTGGCAGAGCTTCTTTATCGAGCCAATCCTACGCCTGCAGTCTTGGATAAATATGCCCGACTGGTAGATGAAACCGCCGAGTTCATGGGCGATTTTGCTGAGTATGACAAGGCGAACGATCGCTACCTTCTTCGTGGTTGTATCGCAGCCCAGGAAACATTGCCAGCTGCAACCACCGTGAATCCTCCCTTCGAATTGAGCCAATGGCATTGCGCCTTGGAGATAGCGCAGCGATGGCGTGAGCGTTTAGGAAAGGCACGTGATGCCCATTGGGATGACATCATTGCCAAGATTTCACCTTTGGCTTCCAAGGATAGCCTATATCTTGCTGCCGAGACAGAACCTGATACCTATAAAAAGGTACGCATGTACAGTGACCACCCTGCCGTGATGGGAGCCATCGGATTGTTCCCTTACAATAGTAGGATGATAGACCTTGCCAAGATGGCGAAGACTGAGCAGTGGATTTGGAAGAATTGGAAATGGGAGACATCCTGGGGATGGGACTATCCGATGATGGCGATGGGAGCGGCACGCATGGGCGAGACCCATAATGCCGTGGATGCCTTGCTGATGAACCAACAGAAAAATACTTATCTCCTCAATGGGCATAACTACCAAGATGCTCGCCTTCGTCTTTATCTTCCTGGCAATGGAGGACTCTTGATGGCTGTCGCTATGATGTGTGCAGGTTGGGATGGTAGCATCCATCCGAATCCTGGCTTCCCGCAAGATGGTAGCTGGAATGTAAGATGGGAGGGACTTAAACCCTTGCTCTAAACGTTTATTGGGGAATTTACATGTAGCGATGCTCTGTGTAAAATATAGTGTTAAAGAAACTAACTCATAGTTTTGCACCTTCTAACCCATCGCTTTCCTGCCGACGAGGCATGGTTCCTTATGTGGCTATTCGTAGAAAGACTGGTAAAAAAGAAAAAAATAACACGGACAAATTCAATTTGTCCGTGTTATTTTTTCTAAAAGTCTAAAATTAGAAATCAAGTGTGATTCCTTTCTCGTCTATCTTCTTGTATTTCTTTCCGTTTACAGAGACATCCTTCGAATTCTTGGCATCGAATGTATGTGTCTTGGCGGAAACCTTGATGTTTTCGAGCGTTACACCTTCTGTGCGGTTGATGACAATGCCTTGCTGGGCATTGTTCACCTCCAAATCCTTGATGTGGATGTTGCTGACTGGCATTTCTGGCAAGCCATTGAAGTAGGCTGCACGGCGAGCTGTACGGCAGATGACGTGGTCGATGTCGATGTTGCGGAAGCAAGGGGTGGTCTCGTCTACCTTGAATTTCTCTACCTTCTGGTTCTTTGCCTCGTCTCCGTCATTGAGTACCTCGACAGCAGACTTGCCACCATAGTAAAGGTCGAAAGTGATGACATCGGTCTGGATGTCGAACATGGACATGTCCTTGATGTAGATGTTCTCAACCACGCCGCCTCTTCCACGGGCGCTCTTGAAGCGCAAGCCCACGTCGGTGCCGAGAAACTGGCAATCGCGAACCATAACATTCTTCACGCCACCGCTCATCTCGCTACCTACGACAAAACCGCCATGGCCCTTGAATACGGTGCAGCCGTCCACAATGACATTCTCGCAAGGCACGCCACGCTTTCTGCCATCGGCATCCTTTCCGCTCTTGATGCAGATGCCATCGTCGCCCACATCGAATGTAGAGTTGACGATGAGAGAGTTCTTGCATGATTCCAAGTCCAGGCCATCACCATTCTGGGCGTAAGATGGGTTGCGCACCAGGACATCCTCGATGAGCACGTTCTCACACATCAGTGGGTGGATGTTCCAGGCTGGGGAGTTCTGGAAGATAACTCCGTTGAGCCAAACGTTCTTACAACCGATGAGGCTGATCATGACAGGGCGGAGATAATCCTTCACCTCGTTCCAGCCTTCCTCGGTAGTGATGCCGAGAGGCACGTTCATGCCCGCTCCCTTTTCATCGGCTTTGAGCGCCGCCTCTGAAGGGAACCAGTAGTCTGGGCGCTTGAAGGCACCGCCACGCGAAGTGATTTCTTTCCATTGTGCGGAGGTAACCTTGGCTTTTTTCAGTGGTCGCCAGTACTCACCGTTGCCATCGATGGCACCTTGACCGGTGATGGCTACATTCTCCAAGTTCCTACCGGAGATAGGAGATTGGCAGCGACGAGTGTCAAGTCCCTCGAAAGAAGTCTCTACGAGAGGGTATAGGTTGACATCGGCTGAGAAGAGGATGATGCCGCCCTTCTCGATATGGAGGTTGATGTTACTCTTCAAGGTGATAGGTCCGGTGAACCAAACACCCTGTGGCACGATGAGTTTGCCGCCACCTTTCTGTGTCAAGGCGTCGATGGCCTTGCTGAAGGCATCGGTACAAAGAGTGGAACCATCGCCCACGGCGCCGAAGTCCTTGAGGTTGACCTCGTTGTTAGGGAACTGAGGACGAGTAACCTTCTCCATTTGGAATGGCAGGCTCTCGTAGAGTGCGTCGTACTTATCTGTATCTGCCGCTTGTGCTCCTAGAGCCAACAAGCAAGCGCATACAAAACTAAAGATTTTCTTCATTGAATGTATTGTTTAAATTGATGAGAATCGTTTGTTATTTGGGGCGCAAATATAAGCATAATATCTCATATTCCCAAAAATAGGATGGGATATTATCCTGAAAACGCTGAAAACGTTTTCGTGCATGATTTTTTTTTTGCAGTATAGTTGATACATAGTGGCTGCGTTGAAACACCGCACGAATTCCCTATCGGATAATTTTCGATAATGCCAAAAACGAGAAAAGGTTAACAATCTTTTGGATTGTCAACCTTTAGTACCCAGACCCGGACTACATATGTTATATTTAGATATTTTCTACTAATATATAAATACTATGATATACAGAGTTTTAACCTTTTTATCTTATTTACTAAATATAATAGAATATATTAAAATATACTAATTATTTCAGTAATATTTCAGTTTACTGAAAAATATTACTATCTTTGCAGCGGATTTAAATAAATATATTATGGCAACAACAAGTAACATTACATTTAATTTTGAGCTGAATTCAAAGCCGAATAGGTTTAATAGATATTCAGTTTTGCTTCGTATCACTGAAAATGGGAAGCTAAAGAGAGTTAAGACTGGGTTAGATATTAACATTCCAGCCAAATCAGCAACAGATAAGGATAAAAGAAAGGCATACTGGAATCCAAACCCAAAGAAATCTGAATATATTTCAAAAAAGGATGTGAATGCTAAAGTTAAGAATCAGATGTTAAACGATATTCTTACTACTTACCAGCAAGCTTATCAGGAATTAAAAAAAGAAGGTAGGGCTACTACTGATAATATTATCAATAAGGTTAAATTAGGTGAAGTAAGTGAGTCATTTCTTGCTTATGCAAAGAATAGAACACAAGAAATATTCAATGCTGGTGGTGTTCGCAACTGGAAGAAATATAATGGCTTCTGCAATAAGTTAGAATCATTTCTTGCAGCCAACAGAAAGAAAGATGTTTTGTTTGCTGATATTACACCTTCTTTCTTATCTGATTTTGATGCTTATCTCCATACATTGCCAAACGAGAGACAGCCTGAAAAACTATTGCATCCAAACACTATTCAGGTTGTGCTTAACATCTTCAAGACCATTATCAATAAGTCTATAAAGATAGATAAGAGGATAAAGCCAGAAGATAACCCATTTTTGGCATTTAAGTACAAAGGGGTTAAGACTGAAAGAGGAAAATTAACATCTGATGAACTGCAAGCTCTTCATGATTTGGAACTTGAAGAAAATAGCTTGATTTGGCATTGCAGAAATTTCTTCTTCTTCTCATTCTATTGTGCTGGCATTAGAGCTGGTGATTTGATGCAACTAAGATGGTGCAACATCAAGGACGGTAGATTAAATTATCAGATGGGCAAGAATCATAAAGTTAGAGATTTGGAACTTGTGCCACAAGCCCTTGAAATTTTAAAGTACTACTTTTCGGATAGTGTTAAGCCAACAGATTATATATTCCCACTGCTGGATAACACAAAGGTGTGGGCATCTTATATCACACAAGAGGATAAAGATAGAATGAAGCCTGATATGAAGAAAGATATGTTTAATGCTATCAGTGCTAAAAATGCTCTTATCAATAAGGAACTGGCAAAGATGCAAAAGTTAGCTGGTATTGATACGAAAATATCATTTCATATTAGCAGACATTCATTTGCTAAGGCTGCAAAGGATAAGGGATTGGATAATTCTGCAATAAAGGAATTGCTTGCGCACTCTAAGCTTACTACAACAGAAAGATATATGGGTGATTTTGATGTAAGCAGAACTGATAAGGCACTTGAATCAGTGTTCGCACCAGCTAATAAGGAAGATGAGGCTGCAAAGGTGCTCAAACAACTTCAAGGCTTATCCCCTGATGTTTTAGCACAAGTCTTGAAACAACTTGATAAGTAATACGGTGGGCTGGATGCTCTATTCTTGATAGGGATAAATATTCTTATCCTTTTTGATACTAATAAAAGGGGTAGGGCATTCAGCCTCAGCAATAAAGAACTAACAAATTAAAGAATAGGAGATTAAAATATGGCTTTTTTAATTGCAATTTGGATTGTAGGTGTGCTATGGGATTGTGCTATGGGCAAACACTAAAAGCAGACCAGATAAGGCATTCAGCCGCAACGATAGTATTAATTTTAAATTCACTATATATGGAAGTAAATGAGTTTTTTAATATGATAGATGCTTGTGATGATGTGAAAACATTACGTAATATTATCAGCATCTTTTTTGATGAGTTAAAAATCAGTGCAAAGGGTGGTGATTTGTTCCATACCTTAAAGAGTGCTTATTCAGAACTGGCAGACCGACATTATAATATAGAGCTGGCACACTTATATTTTAATGCAGCTGGCATTGATAGTAAGATAGAAGATGAGGCTTCAAGTGCTTATCTTTCTTGTGCTATTGGGGATAAATTCCCTGATATAACATCTTCTGACTGGCTTGTGCTTTATGGAAGAATGAGCCTCAACAATACGAACAAGGAATCTATCCTGAATGCTTGCAAGATGTTCCTTGATAATAAGTTTGATGTTTGGACTGATATTAATGTTTGAAATACTAAGGGGTGTTCTTTTATGAATGCCCCAAAATATTATTATGTTATGAAAGAAATAACTGAAGGTGATTATCAATACTTGTGCGAAAAATACCATTTAACCAAATTGCAATTAGATTTGATATTAAACGAAAGAGGGAAAATTCTAGCAAAAATGCAACCTTCATTATCTGCGGAATTGATTTTAGGTGTTCAAACATTGATAACGATAAAGAAAGCACAAGGGCATGATATTGTTATTTCAGAAAGTAAAGAAAATCAGCAAATATTGAAATCTGATAATGGAGGTTACATTCTTAACTTGATGTGCTCTTCTGTTGCTCAATATTTGTTTAATCAATACGATATAATTGTTAAGGGATGGGCATCTAATATGTTTACCAGTGATGCAGACTTGAAAGTTATGCGAGAAATAAACAAAGTAAATTTAGAATGGATGGCTATAAAGAAAGGTTCGAGATTTGATGCTGATGATTATGCAGGTTGGCATTTCCAAAGAATAACCAATGATATGCTATTATTTATGAATAAAGCATTTATGCGATACTCTTTGTATGGCAAATCAAGAGAGCAACAACTATGGGGAAAAACAAATCAGATAATCGGCTTTTATGCCGAAACATATGCCCAAAAATTTGTTGATTTAACTAGTAAAGCTGGTGTTGTTCCGAAGGCTTTTGCTTTTGATTTGTTGTATCTTGCAGAAGTTATCCCCCATACGGATATGCATGAAGGGAAAAATGAATCCTATGTAGATGGAACTAATCAGATATATGCTGGTAACAATTCAGGTAAGGCTCAATACATAAAAGCAAAGATTAAATGCTACAATGATGCAAAACTCTGATAATCAGGTAGGTAAAAACTTTCATTATTATCACTGATTTTTACCCATTTTCCACCAAAGAAATTTATTACCTTTGCAGCAGAAAAAATAACAAAAAAAATATATTTTATGGAAGATAATAATATTTCAATGGTGGTACTACCTAAAACAGAGTGGGAGACCATCAAGAATGCAGTGAATGAAATGAAAGCACTGCTGGAGGGTAAGGCTTCTTTTGAAGCTGGTGAAGAATGGATAGAGAGCACTAAGGCAAGAAAGATGCTCGGTGTATCTCCAAAGACTTGGCAAACTTATAGAGATAACAGACTTATCTCATTTGCCCAGTTTGGTCGTAAAATTATGGTTAAGAAAGCTGATTTGCAAGCATTCTTGAATGCCCACTATATCAGCAGAAAGGAGGTCGTATGATGAGTGCTGAATTTATTGCAAAGGCTTTGCAGAGTGCAGTCTATGTGCGCAAGGATGGCACTGCTTCATCTTACTATTATCAGGAGGGTAGCACTATTCTTCCTAACAGATTGGGAATAACCAAAGGTGATGTTACATCAGTGCAGAAAAAAGGCAGAAATCTCAAACCATCAGTGGGGCAACTGTTGGCACAATTCAAGGTTAGTGAGGATTCCCCACTAAAACAGAATAGACCTTATGTTTTGCGCAGTCAAATTTTCGAGAAAGAAGATTATCCACAATTTATAGGTTATGGCACTTGTGGCATCAGCAATACGAGTGGGAAGGTTACTGCTGATAGTGATACTGGTGATTTGCTTGTGTTCTATTCGCAAGATGTGGACTGGAAAGTAATTAATGTGTTCTTTCTGAAAGGTATGGGCAAGAATTATGACCCAGATGCTCTAACTTGTGTGTTCGACTATCTTTCAGGTATTGTTCAATAAACCAAAATGGGGGTGCTTCTCAGCATCCCCAAATTTGGATTTAAATAAATATGCCTATGATAGATTATCTTTCGGCAACATTATTCGAGTGCAAAGATACACCTTTTTTCGGACATCTGCAAATGGAATCCAAACAATTTTCGAGTGGGTGGGAGATTTATTCACTTCAAGGGTGTGAAAAACTAAAAGTTTGGTGGAAGCCACAACTGCAAATGTTGAGGCTGGAAGGCAGCATCCCTTATTATTGGCAAGGGAATAATTTCTCTTTTTCGAGTACTGATTTTGTAGAGGCAATAAACTACATCAAGGGGCTTCTTCATATTGACTTGTGGAAAGCAAGCCTGAATGCTTTTGAATACGGTGTGATAATGCCCACTGAATTAAGACCAAAGGAATACATCTGGCATCATTCGGCAAAGAATCAGGAGCACTTAACACAAGAAGAAAAAGCCAAAGACAAGGGAAATTTCAGATGGTGGTCGGATAGGAATGCCAGCTTGAAGATGTATGATGCTGGTAGGAATATCAAGAGCAAACAAAGTTTTGATAGGCAAAAAGCCCTTCAAGGTTTGGGCTGGAATCCTGACGGCAACTATCTAAAGTGGGAAGCCCACTATTTGAAGCCTGAAAGCCTCAACAAAGGTGTTGCACTTCATCTTTATGACCTTGCAAACCCAAAATGGCAAGCAAGCATAAAGGAGGATTTGTATTTACAATATCAAAGATTAATTCCTATGAAGAATGTAGTATTACCAACAGATAAGAAAGATTTATCCACTGCTGATATTTTGGCTTTAGCTATCTCGGAGGAATCTATAAATCAGGGGCATCCCCTTGAAGAAGTAAAAAAGATGCTATATGCTAAGATTAATTCCGTACCTGATGAGGTGCTTACGATAGCAGATAAGAAGGCAAGAAAAAGACAGATTAAGCAGTTACTTGATAAAATTCAAGAATCACCTGAAAGTAAGTGGGATTTATCTGCAAAAATTCAGGATGCACTTGAAATTGAAAGCTAATAATTTGGGTGTGGATAGTTAGTGCTATTCATACCCATTTTTTGTGGTAGAAAACCCAAATGTAGATTTCTCAAAAAAAATAAAAAATTATTCTTGGGTGTGGGCTATATTATATAACTTTCCAAAGGGGGAGGGTGGGGTGCTTCTTGTGTGTGGGTGTGTTTATTTTTCGGCAGACGATGGGAAAGTTTTGAATCTGAAATATTCCCCAAAAGTGGGGAAAACTAATATTTTTGTCTATGTTTTTCAGCTATATTTCAGTAAACAAGAAAGGAAGTAGTGTAACTTATTGATTTACAACTACTTCCTTTTCTTAATTGTGTACCCAGACCCGGGATCGAACCGGGATGGATTGCTCCACTGGTGTTTGAGACCAGCGCGTCTACCGATTCCGCCATCTGGGCGATTAGCTCTCGGCTTAATTGCGATTGCAAAGGTACTAATAATTTTTGAACTGACAAACTTTTTGCGAACTTTTTTTCAAAAAAAAGCATTTTATGGGCTAAAAGGCTAAATTTTTGTTGTATTTCGCCCCTCCTTTATTAAATTTCAAGAAAATCTTTGGTACTTTCGGAGATATTTCCTACTTTTACACTTGAATTAGAAACTCATGTAATTATTAAGCCAAAATATGATGAATAACGATAATAACAACTATTGCGTGATTCTCGCAGGTGGTAAGGGTAGAAGACTCTGGCCTTGCAGTCGTAGCAATTATCCAAAGCAATTTATTGATTTCTTTGGCGTGGGGCGCACCCAGTTGCAGCAAACTTATGACCGCATGGCGAAGATTGTGCCTGCCGACCATATCTATGTCAATACCAACGAAGTTTATCGCGACTTGGTGAAGGAACAGCTTCCTGAGGTTCCTGCCGAACGTATCATGGCGGAGCCTATCTATCGCAACACCGCTCCTAGCATGGCTTGGGCCAACCATCGCATCTCGATGCTGAACCCTAAAGCTTGCATCATTGCCACTCCTTCCGACCAGGCCATCTTCAATGAGGATGCTTTTCGCAAGAATGTGCTGGAGGGCTTGGCTTTCGTGGCGGAGAACGACCGTTTCCTCACCATGGGTGTGAAGCCAACTCGCCCAGAGCCAGGCTATGGCTATATCCAGATGGGCGACGGCATAGGCGATGATATATATAAGGTGCAGTCGTTTACCGAGAAGCCTGAGCGTGACTTCGCCAAGATATTCATGGAGAGCGGCGAGTTTTACTGGAACACGGGTCTCTTCCTCAGTAATGTGAACTATCTGCGCGAGTGCTTCACCCAGATATTGCCTCCTGTGCTCCGTGAGTACGACAAGCGATACCCAGAGTTTAGCGTTGAGACGGAGGATGCCTACATGAAGGAGAGTTTTTCTTCCTATCCTAATATCTCCGTTGATTTCGGAGTTTTGGACAAGCCTGCCAATGTATATATGATGAAATGTGACTTCGGTTGGGCTGACCTCGGTACCTGGCACAGTATCTACGAGGCGATGCACAAGGCGGAGAACGACAATGTCATCATCGACAGCGATGTGTTGATGGAAGATTGTCACAACAATGTGGTTAAGTTGCCAAAGGGTAAGCTCGCCGTGCTGAATGGCTTGGATGGTTTCATCGTTGCCGAGAAGGACAATGTGTTGCTCGTATGCAAGAAAGAAGATTCCTCTGCCCTGGTTCGCAAGTATGTGAACGAGGTGCAAATGAAGAAAGGTGAAGAATATATTTAGCATAAAATCAGAAAAGGGCTGCGAATTTCGCAGCCCTTTTCTGATTTTATGCTCTTGTTTGGAGTTCTTGCTTAGAGCTTCTTGAACTCTGTGTAAATCTTGTCGGCGATTTCCTTGAAC
>ERZ808242.1334-NODE-1334-length-14176-cov-5.314567_pt1 | contig 14176 bp, 10 predicted proteins | sample MGYA00521244_ERZ808242 | MGnify/ENA primary metagenome ERZ808242 (study PRJEB31516, sample SAMN03275573) | gut metagenome | biome: mammalia-associated habitat; material: feces | host: Papio cynocephalus | place: Kenya | collected 2012-07-27 ... | reverse complement strand
CAGCCCGGTCAATTCTCTCTTTTTCAAGAAGAAGTGCTGCACACTTATGAAGGATATCTTCATGTGCTTCCAGGATCGCTCTGGCATCTGCATAGCACTCATCGATGATACGCTTCACTTCCTTGTCGATCGTTCCTGCAACCTTCTCACTGTAATTCTTTGCATGACCAAGGTCTCGTCCAAGGAATACTTCTTCCTGATCATCACTCTCGTAATTGATCAGACCAAGCTTCTCGGACATACCATACTTGGTAACCATTGCTCTGGCATACTGGCTTGCCTGCTTGATATCCTGTGATGCACCCGTTGTGATATCTTCGAGTATCATCTCCTCAGCGATACGTCCGCCAAGGCTTACCTTGATATCCTCTAACATCTTCGCCTTTGTCATGAATACGTTATCATTTTCAGGAAGCGGCATCGTATAACCACCTGCACCGTTTCCGGTTGGGATGATGGATACGGTATAAACCGGTCCTACATGTGGAAGCAGATGGAACAGGATCGCATGACCGGACTCATGATAAGCAGTAATTCTGCGCTCGCTCTCCGGCACCAGACGACTCTTCTTCTCTCCACCGATTCCTACTTTGATAAATGATTTATCTACATCTTCTTTTACGATATAAGCACGGTTATCCTTTGCTGCACAGATCGCAGCTTCGTTCATCAGGTTCTCCAGATCAGCACCTGCAAAACCTGCGGTTGTTCTTGCAATATCGTTCAGATTTACATCTTCTGCAAGTGGTTTGTTCTTCGTATGAACCTTCAGGATCTCTTCTCTTCCCTTAACATCCGGACGGTTTACAAATACCTTACGGTCAAAACGTCCCGGTCTTAAGATCGCATGGTCGAGAATATCTACACGGTTGGTTGCTGCAAGAACGATAATTCCTTCGTTTACACCGAAACCATCCATCTCTACAAGCAACTGGTTCAATGTCTGCTCTCTCTCATCATGTCCGCCGCCAAGTCCGGTACCACGCTGTCTTGCAACTGCATCGATCTCGTCGATGAAGATAATACATGGAGCATTCTTCTTTGCTTCGTCAAACAGATCTCTTACACGGGAAGCACCGACACCGACAAACATTTCCACGAAATCGGATCCCGAAATGCTGAAGAACGGTACGCCTGCTTCGCCTGCAACCGCCTTTGCCATCAATGTCTTACCGGTTCCCGGAGGTCCTACTAACAGAACACCCTTAGGGATTCTGGCTCCTACCTTTACGAATCTTCCCGGATTCTTAAGGAAGCTGACGATCTCTTCCAAATCTTCCTTCTCTTCATCCAGTCCGGCTACATCCTTAAATGTAACCTTCTTTCCAATATCTTCATTCTTCTTTGCACGGCTTTTTCCGAAGTTCATCATCTGTCCGCCGGAACCGCCGCCCTGAATACGTCCGATCATAATTGTCATGATAATGACCATAACGATCATAATGATCAGATACGGGATCCACATGCCAAGCATGCTTTCCTTCTGTACATCATACAGATTATACTTTGCCAGTTTTACCTGATCCGATGCGGAAGCTGTCTCATTCTTCTTATTTACTGCCGCCTCATAGTCATTATAGATCTTGATGATCTCATTGACATCTGCTGCATAGAATGTAAGCTGTTTGCCGGAAACAAATTCCACATCTACGGTTGCTGTCGGCACATTTGTATTCTGTGTAATATCTACTGCTGCGATATTTCCCGCATTCAGATCTGCTGAAAATTCCGTATAGCTGTAATTGGTCGTAACATTGCTGTTTCCACCCAGCCATCTGTTGATCAGCAGGAATCCGACAACAAGAATGATCGCATAGATCACAACAGCATTTCTTGCTCTCTTCTTATTCATTGTCTACTCCTTAATCTTGGTCTGTCTTTTTATATAAACAGTCTGTTATCTACTGTTCAATCACTCCGATATATGGAAGGTTTCTGTACTTCTGTGCACAGTCAAGTCCATAGCCTACCACAAAACGATCCGGGATCGTAAATCCTGTCATATATAAATCAACCGGGATCACACGTCTGTCCGGCTTATCAAGCAGAGTTATTATATTCATGCTTGCAGGCTTTCTGTTATTTAATAATTTGATCAGATAGGACAGGGTTCTTCCTGAATCCAGAATATCTTCAACGATGATCACGTCTTTTCCTTCTATGGATTCATCCAGATCCTTATTCAGCTTCACGATTCCTGATGACTTTGTATCATCTCCATAGCTGCTGACTGACATAAAATCCATGGTTACAGGAACTGTGATCTTCTTTGCCAGCTCACACATGAAAAATACGCTTCCCTTTAAAATCCCGATCAGATGAACGGTCTTTCCTGCATATGCTTTATCAATAGCTGCTGCCATCTCTGCGATACGGCTCTCTACCTCAGCTTCAGATATCATGACTTTGATCTGCTCTTTCATCTTCATTTTCTCCTTCTGGTATATATTCTAAACATATTACTCTTTTTGTATCAGGCTGTACCTTGTACTTCTCGCTCAACCGGACACCTACTGCCCAGATGATATCATGACCGGAAGCTACAAGCGGTATCTGCGAACGCTCTGCTACTGGTATCTTACAGGATGAAAATAACCGGTTTATCTTCTTCGTTAAGCCATCTGATGTGATCACCATATAGTCATTTTCCATATATTTCCTGATAGCAATGCCATTCTGTATTCTATCATAATCTGCAAACTTCGTATACTCTTTTTTTGTTAAATCTAAATGAACAGTTTTCTCAAATATTTCAATCTTCATCCTTCCCATTCCGGGCAGGATATATTCACCCGCACCTTCTATGACTGTCTCCTGCCAGTCGACATCGCGTGTGCTCTCTGCCACCGTCTCAAAATACAGATATCCATAATTCTGATATACCATTCCACCATGCGGAAGCATGATCCTGCTTCCCGCCGCTGACTGATACAGCTTCTTCACCTCTCTCACATGGTTCTGACCGATATCCTTTCTTCCGCCGCTAACTCTGCCGATCAGCTCTAAGATCGCAAGATCCTCGATCAGTTCATCCTGTTCCCGCAGCTTACCGATCTCTAATACATATGCAGCACCTTTTCCGGTCTGCTTCCGCATCTCCATATATGCATCCAGAAAATGCTCTGTCTGTTTCGTCACATAGGCATCATACATTGCTGCATAAGAAGCCGCCTGGCTGATATGTGCTGCCGCCTGTGCATTTACGTCTGAAAGTGCCGGAAGCACCTGATTGCGAATCTTATTTCTGGCATAGTCATTTCCCAGATTCGTGGAATCTGTACAATACTGTATCCCCTGCTGTTCCAGATAAGCCTCGATCTCCGGTCTGGTGCATGAAAGCAGCGGGCGCACGATCCGGTCCCGCTTTACCGGTATTCCTGCCATCCCGGCAATTCCGGTTCCCCTTACCATATTAAGCAGCACCGTCTCTGCCACATCGTTTTTGTTATGTGCGACCGCCACCTTATAATCGGCAAGACCATACTTGTCCGCTGTCCGGGCAAATGCCTCATACCGTGCATTTCTTCCCGCTTCTTCCTCCGTCAGCTTCTGTTTCTTTGCAAGCTGCGGCACATCGATATGATAGCTGTCACATGGAATCCCAAGCCCCTTACAATACGCTTCCACATATGCTTCATCCGCATCTGCCTCTGTTCCGCGGATCATGTGGTTTACATGGACGGCATACAGCTTGAGTTTCATTTTCTCCTGAAGCCCTGCAAGAACTGTCAGCAGGCAGATGGAATCCGCTCCACCGGACACACCGACGATGCAGGCATCCCCTGCTTTAAGCAAATTCTGTTCTATTATAAATCGATATACCTGATTTTCTAATGTGTTTCCTGTCATCTGTTTTCCATACCTGTCCATCTTCCATGATTCGGATATTCGACCATCTATATCCATTGCCTGTATCCTTGTATGTATGTTGTATATACATTTTTCATCCGGTAATATATATAACTCCATTATTTTGCATCCAGTCATATATATCTCTCCGTTATTTTACATCTGGTCATATACATTTCTTCGTTATCTTAATACAAGCCCACTGTAAATTTCAAGTAACAAACCGGAAAGTTTATATCATTTCCAGTTTTGCAACGATCACCGTTACATCATCCTCCAGTCTGCCTTCGCAACGCAGAAGCACCTGTGAAATGATATGCTCCAGCGTTTCCTTGCAGTCCTCTGTATCCAGACTATCCAGAATTTCCCGCATATCCTCTTCATCCCTGAATGCTCCGTCGCTCACCATCACCAGACGATCCTCCGGTTCCAGCTCCTGATGGATCACATCACATTCTGCCTCCGGAAGGACTCCGATCGGAAGTGATGCCCCGCGAAGGACCTCGATCCCCTCTGAATGTATAATATACGTCGGTGCTGCACCCTGCTTGTACTGTGTCAATTCCCCGCTGTACAGATCTACGATCCCCATATCAAAGGTTGTAAAACACCGTCCGCTGTTTTTCTCGGAGATACAATTATTGGAAAATGCAATTCCATAGGAAGGATCAAAGCCGGCATCCAGCAGTTCTTCCATCGTGTCGATCATCAGCGTGCTCTCACAGGATGCAAGGCTTCCACTTCCCATTCCATCCGAGATCATCATTACAAGCCTGCCATCCTCATGCTCCTTTACCGAGAAATTGTCTCCCGATACATTGGAACCATATTTCTTGATCCTTCTGACAAAATAACTGCAGCGATACCTTGCACATTCCTCAAATGTGATCACACGATCATTTTCAGATATGATCGCAGAAGTATCCTCGGATGCCCGGATCGGCTTATCAAAAACCTCCGAAAGAATGTCTGCTGCATCCTTTGACAACATGATCTTCTGATTCTTTGTTCTGGCTGTTATATAATACTGTATATGATCCATTTCATTCTTCATCGAAGAAAGATGTGTCATGATCACACCCTGTTCCAGAAAACGCGCCCGCAACTGCTCCTCCCGGTTAAACGGAACCGGTTCTGCCGTTTCCAGATTATCGGAAAATCTTCCGATCATATCTCCGATCTCACCCAGATCCACCCTGGCAGCCGCCGGGCCACATCCGGCAAGTGTATATTCGATCCGTTTAAATGCCCCGGACAATTCCCGTATCTTTTCCGCCGTTATCCGGTTGATCTCCGTTGCCGTCTGAAGACTGTACTGCGACTGGATCCAGCCATCCCTGACAGTAAGCATCCATTTGGGTGTCGCAGCAAATAACAGTACTGCGCTGCCAGCACTTTTTATACCCTCAGGCGTCAGAAAATATGGATCATAGGTAAGTCCGATCAATATACATGCAATCACTACTGACAAAATGGTACCTGTTTTCTTCTTATCCGATAACGCTCTGCCTGCGAGCACCAGGATCGCACAGATAAAAAAACTTCCGACAAATTCTGCCTGTCCGCTTTTGATCGCTGTGATCAGACCGCACACACCCGTTACTGCCATTCCATATCCGGCTCCAAACCGATGCAGCGTATACCACGACAGATACAGACCGGTCATCAGGAGCCAGGTAACAACTCCGCCTATTTTATATGGCATTCCCCAGACGCACACGGTAACGACCACCAGAATTCCAAGCAATTCTTCATTGTAGTGATCCCGCTCTCTTTTCTGCAGCAGGATAACCTCCAGACCTTTACGGAATGCTGGGATCAGTCCGACCGAGATCACTGCCTCACAGCCGGCAGCCGGCAGAACATTCTGTATCGGATCGACCATCAGACCACAGACTGCACTGATTCCAAAAACGATTACCGCACATATACCAGCCAGAATCCACCGGATATCGGTTCCATGTGAGCGTTCCGCTCCTTTTCGTTTCGCCTTTTTTCCGCCTCTGCCTGTGTGTTCGGACAGGCTTCTCTGAACTCCCTCCGTCAGATTCAGACTGACCAGAACGCCGATCAGGATCAGGCTGTATTTTAACAGAAAATATGTAACCGGAAGCTGCTGTTCCCCCATTACATACGGTCCCATCTGGAAAACGTTTCCTGCATTCCAGCCGCCGATCTCATACATAACCGCTCCGCCGAAGAGCATGGCTGCAAACAGACCAAACGTACTCTGCCTGATGCTGTAAACTGCTGCCAGCATCGGAACCATAAACGGATGCATTCCAACAACTGCAGAATGACCGCACAGGAAGCCCAGCAGATACAACAAAACCCGATTCACCTTTTTTTCCTTCATATATATGTCCTCCCTTTTTGCCTTAAGTGTCAGACATTATACGGAGGCTGAACGTAAAAAAAAAGCGAAAGCTGAAAACAGCTATCACTTTTCTTTGACTCTTTTTTATATTTCTGTCTTAATTCTGTGTTTATTCTTCGGGACGAATCACTATTTCGTCAGGATATACCAGACCAAGCTGATTTCTTGCAACATCCTCAACGTATTTCTTCGTCTTCATATAATCTTCTTTTTCTTCCAGCTTCTTATGCTCGTTCTGTGCATCTTCAATCTGGGCAGTGATCTCTGCTGCCTGTACCTGCAGCTCTGCTTTCTGCTCCTTTAACTGAATCGACTTCACCAGCACGACAACAACCAGTAAAAGAAGAGTGATCAGAATAATAGCGGTACTGATCTTCGATTGTTTTCTTCCGGTATTGCTTCTACCCATGGTCCATTTCCCCTGTTTCCTGCTTCTTTTCGAACAGACCTGTTCTGCTATAAAAACAGTTCTTTCGAAGTGTATTGACATAATTTTACCTTCTCGAACAAATTATGTCAACAAGCATTTTTGCCCTTGAAATCACTTTTCTCAACCCTATTTTTATCCCACACAATATGTAGTTCAGAAGTCTGGAAACAGCCCAATTTATAGTAGCAAAATACAACCCGGCTCCCGAAAAAAATCCTAAAAAAATATACAGCCGGATCTCTCCGCTATTATAATAAAACATCACCAGAATAACCGTTGCACATAATGCAAGCCAAAACGTCAGATCAAAAATACCGATCCAGACGCCATGCATCTTTATCACTTTTTTCAAAACATGAAAACAGCTTATTAGAAAACCAATGATCACGCCGCATAATACGCATACAACAAACGCAGTTGACTGTTGTTCCATCATTTCCGTCATTATTTAAACAACCTCTTGAGCGAAAATGTCCCATCCTCTTTATCTGTCATATAACAGACACAGTCAACCTTTCCATTCATATCAAGGATGCCCTTGTCAATATCCAGATTCGTCATATGCATATCTTTTCCGGTCAGCTTCATCTTTCCGGCCTTTGTAAGAAGATATACCAGATCCGGTTCAAACGAGATCACCTTTTCCACTCCGGTTATCTTCGCTTCCTTTCTGGCATCCATGATCAGTTTATGTCCGTCGGAATTTCCTGCGCTCTGTACCTTCTCCATGCATTCCCCTTTTCCAAAAAAGCCTTCAGAAGCTTTCTTAAGTCTGTTAGAACAATATATGAAGCTTATACCTGCAGTAGAACCTGTTCTCAATCCCATATCTCAACAAACAATTCTTCCAGTTTGCCGATATTGATCGGTTTTGACAGATGTCCGTTCATACCGCTTTCAAGCGACATCCGTACATCCTCATCAAATGCATTTGCACTCATGGCAACAATCGGAATTGTCCGGCAGTCCGCTCTCTCAATCGTCCGGATCGTTCGTGTTGCTTCCAGACCATCCATTACAGGCATCATGATATCCATTAAGATCAGATCATAATATCCCGGTGCATGTTCTTTTACTTGTGATACGGCTTCTTCTCCATTCCATGCAGCCTCTACCGTTATTCCATATCCCTTCAGGATCGTGCTTATGATCTCCATGTTCAGTTCATTATCCTCAACCACCAGCACTTTTCTTCCGGTATAATCCTTTTTCTCAACCGTTTTCTCAGCAACCGGTTCTGTATTCTCAAGAACTGACAGACGTATCGTAAACCGGAATGTACTTCCCTTATTCGGACTGCTCTCAAGCTCAATATCAGAATTCATCATTCTCACAAGTCTGCTGCAGATCGCAAGTCCGAGTCCGGACCCCTGTCTTCTCGCATTTGCAGATTCATCTGCCTGTTCAAAGCTTAAAAAGATCAGCTTCTGTTTATCTTCTGCGATTCCTATACCATCATCCTGTACTTCAAAGGTAAGATCTGCATGTCCTTCGTCTACCATCTGTTCCCTGACTGTTAATCTTACATTTCCGCCTGCATTGGAATACTTAACAGCATTGCTTAACAGATTGACAAGAATCTGTTTCAAACGCAATTCATCACAGAGAACCCACTCATGACTGAGCATGATCTCCTGCTCAAAATGCATATTTTTCTCCGCCATCTTCGTTTCAAGCAACACACTGATATTATTCAGCATCTGCCGCAGATTACACTGTCCGACAACCAGTTTCATCTTACCGCTCTCGATCTTTGACATATCAAGGATATCATTCAATAAGCCAAGCAGATAATTCGATGTACTGTCAATCTTCTTCAGGCAGTCAATTCTGCGTTCTTCCGTCTGATTCTCCTGCAGTGCGATCTCCGTCATTCCTATGATTCCATTCATCGGTGTACGGATCTCATGCGACATTCTTGCAAGGAAATCTGACTTTGCCTGCGCTGACAGATCATGCCGTTCCAGATTAATACGGTTCTGAATGATCGTCGTGACCTCATCAAAGCATTTCTGTTCGGCAGAGTCCGTAAGCACCTCCGGATCAATACCGGCAAATATAATGCTGCCGGAATACTGTCCATTATCCTGCATATGATAGATAATTCCTTTTTCCATCTCATCATCTATAAAGCTGCCAAATACCGGATTCTGTCTGATATTCTCTGTAACAGGAACTGCCGTATGCGCATATCCATCCTGCATCAGCTTTTGATATTGTGCCTCTGTACAATGGACAATCCCATCCCACACCTGATACCGCTTTGTCTGCTTCCAGATATAGGCACAACTGTTGACCATGTAATCTCTTCCGAAATTCGTCACGATCAGATTGTCCAGATGATAATATTCCTGAAGTTTCAATGCCAGCATGTCCAGTGCCACCCGCGACTGACCGCCACGGTCAAACAGATTCAGCGCGATCGTCGATAAGCCCATCGTATGCAGACGATCCGATGTATCAATCTCGCCGAATACAACATCGACAGTATCCTTCTTTTCCTCCTCCGGCAGTTCGTCATAAACAATCGTCTCCTGCTGTTCCCGTCTGGCAACAGCAAGTGCATGTTTTGCCCGTTCTATATATATGTCAAATGCATGACCGGAACGTATAACTGACGCAAGACCTACATTAAATCCAAGTTCCAGATAATTATCATCTGTCAGCCCTGCAAATGCTTCTGATACACGATGCAGCATATCCAGAACCACCTGTATCTCTGTTTCAGGTGCCCATATCATGATCTGATCTGCTCCGGCACGGATATATACCACATCTGTCAAATGACTATTCTTACATTCCTTACGAAGCAGCCCTGCAAGCTGTTCCAGAAGGATATCGCCAAATACCAGTCCATATCTCTCATTGATGCCTGCAAACTTACGGATATCAATGACCGCAAGAATTCCGCCTGAACATCTGGATATCGACTGTCTTACCACATCAAGTCCGGGTGTCAGACGATAACAAGATGTAAGTGAATCATATAACTGCTTATTCTTCTGTGCTTCCTCTAAGGACTTCCGCTGCTGTATATTATGCACACTTCCTACGATACGGCTGTAATCACCGGTTTCATCCTGTATCACCGTTCCGATCAGATTTACCCAGTTATAGTCTTCTTCATCCGGCATCCGAAGCCGGAATTCCACATTGATCTCTTTCTTTGCTGTTGTGATCTCCCAGAAGATCCTATCTTTATCCTCCGGATAGATAGAATCGTTTTCTATGAATTCAGGATGCAGGCCACAATCCCAGATACCATCGTATCCTCTGCTGTTTACAAGCTCTAATAACCGTTCTTTTCTGCGGAATGTAAAGAACATGTCCTTGGAGCTTTCTACTGCGATCCTGTAGCGTTCCTTTTCCTCCAGAAGCTGATCTTCCGTCCGCTGCTGTGCATCCGTCAAATCCTCAACGACATCGTGAAGCTCATCCACCTCCAGAATATTTGCTGTCCGGAACTGGTGAATACCATCAACGCCGCCCCGCACACTTTCAACCAGACGGTATACAGGCTTAGTGACGTAACGTACCATCAGATATACCGCGATCATAGCAAGTATTACACAGAAAATGCCAGCCAGTATCATTCGCATATAAATGCTTCTTCCGGCTCCATAAATTGAATTCTCTGTTACCAGGCCACAGAGCGCCCATTCCGTATCCTCGTACGGTGTATTCGGTGCATAGATACCAAGTGGCTTTACAACCGCATAGATCTTCTGCTTTCCAACCGTTGCACCATTTACCAGATACAGGTCCGTCTTGGACTGTTTCTCAAGTGAGATCTTCTCATCATCTCTGGTAACCGCATCATATAATGCACCTTTTCCTGCAACACTTTCATAATAGCCATCTGTTTTCTGTATCATAAGTGAATAACCGGAATTCAATCCGTTATCCAGATCCTTTACCTGAAAATAGTTATTCAGATAATTCACCGACACTTCTACTCCCAGCACACCATATACCACATCATCGTATACCAGTGGAACCGAATAGGCGATCATCTGATGATTATCCATATAATGATCTTCCAGAATAAACGGTTTCGCCCAGTAGCCAAGCTTTTCCGGAGATACATCCCGATATGCCAGTGCAGCCAGATATGGCTGATAATAGAACGAATCTGACTCCCGATTTCCAGATCCTGCCAGACTGAAATCTGTTGACCAGACACTGTCCAGTGATATCGAATATTTCTGTGCAAGCTTTTTATCTCCACGCTCCAGCAGTAAATCCGTATTGGAAGCAGTCTTATTCTGCGGATCCGAATCCCGCACAAAGAAGCCATGATATTTTGCTGCTTCATCTACCGGATTATTATTTGCAAGAATCAGATATACACCTGATGTCGTGTTATATTGAAGGGCATCCACCAGATCCGGGAATACCTGCTCCAGATATTCCTGCTGAAACGCTTCCGACCGCACAAAAAATTCTGCATCGATGCCATTCTTGTTCAATGTTGCTTTCAGCTTCTCGTTCAGAGAGTCGCTTTCTTTATAGATAGAACGCCAATGCTCGATCATATCATTTTCAAGAACTACCTGCCGGTTCTCCACGATATGGTTATCCATATCGACAACATTATCCTCCATCTTCGTTCTTATGCCACTGAATACCAGCATGAAAAATGGCATAATCCCCTGAATCAGGACAACAACCAATACAGGTATAAAAAGGATTCTCAACAAAGTTTTTTTCTTTTTCATAGCGTTCTCTCACCTGCCTCCAAATACCAACATCCAACAGTTCCCCTTCCTCGCTGTCTGTTATTTCCCAACAGACTCATCTAATGCCGCACAGAATGAATCGTACCATTTGTCAAATGCTGCATCTGATATATAAGGTGCCAGTGCTTCTTCTCTGTCAGTTCCGGCTGCAATTGCCTGATCGATTGCTTCCTTATCGGCTGATGCCTGATCGGCCATATTGTATTCCAGAACCTTTCTTGCACTGTATCCATTTTCAAAATTCTTTGTTGTATAGAATTTGGTATTGTCAAAGTCCGTCATAACGCTCTTAAGGCAGTCATATGCCTTCTGGTTCATCTCAATGTTATCTTCCTCTATGATCTTATCAAGTGCCTCAATGCTGTTCGCTTCTTTTAATACAGGCATATAACCGGAATCACACACAAACCGCAGATTCTGCTCATCCTTCGTAAACCATTTTAAGAACAGGCTGGCTGCATATTCATGTTCTTTATCTGACTTGGTAATAGCCATACCTGCGCCCTGCTGAACCTTATAGTTCTCGCCGCCTGCCATGATCGGCGCAGACTGAACGATATAATCGATTGAATAACTGTTGTCTCCATTTTCTATATTATCCGGGAAATAAAACATTGAAGATGTAGAACCTGTATAGGCAAGAATATCTCCGGTCTTTACATCATCAGAACGGAACTTTCCATAGGCTGCAAAATATCCCTTTACATAAGGAACATAATAATTGTCCCACAGACGGCGGACCAGATCTTTGTCTACATTAAAAGTTACCTGACCATCCTTCACCTCGAAGATCTCCTTACCCATCTGCCTCATACCGATAACAAAATAATTTGCCATGGAATCTCTTCCGTAAAATGCCTTACCGTCATTTGGGACATCCGGTGTCAAACTGTCTGTCCAGTCATAATATTTTTCTGCTACCTCTGCTACCCCTTCGATCGTAGAAAGCTGATCAAGTGATACTCCTGTTGCTGCGGCAAATGGTTCCCAGTCTGTCTTATTGAGCATCATGATCTCTGTTGACTTCGCAACCGGAAGAAGATATAATGCTCCATCCTGATTAAAATATCCCTCCTGAACGTAGGAATCTACATATTTGCTGAGTTCATCTTCTGAAAAATACTGAGTCAGATCGGTCAGTTTTCCCTGCTTCTGTACAGAATATGCAGTATCTGCATAAGATGAGAAGATATCCGGAAGCTTCTCACTTCCTACTTCTTCATTTAACGAACTGCTGACCGCCTGTTCCAGATCAGATACAGAACCATAGCTGTATGCTTCTACATAGACACCTTCGTCCTTGCCGACAGAAGCATTAAATTCTTCGATCAGAGAATCGAAGGTTGCCTGCTGTGTGCCATTATAATAGTGCCAGATCGTGAGGGATACCGGATTGTCCGGGTCCAGCTTGACATTAGTTGTTGTTTTTCCGCCATTAGAGCCGCAGCCTGTCAGCGCTGACAGCACAAGTGCTCCTGTTAATAATTTTGTGATCCATTTTTTCTTCATTTGTCTCTCCCCTTAAAATGTTTACAGAGCGCGAATCGCCTCTATCGTTACTGAATACTGTTTCTTCACTTCCTCAAATAAAGCTTCTGTTCCATCAAAGCTTCCGGCTCTAAGCTTTTCTGTCAGTTCTGAGCTTACAGTAAACAGATTGTCAAAACCTAAGTTCAGACATACTCCTTTTAATGTATGTGCTGCACGAAAGGCTTCATCAATGTTTTTCTCTTTCATTGCCTGCTCAAGGCTCTGGAAGCTGGTATCATCCGGAAACTTGGATGCAAAACGCCGGATCAGCGCATCACTTCCCAGACGGCTTAATACATTTTCATAATTGGCTCCCATTCGCTCATAACATTCTTTGATTCCCATCTTCACTTCTCCATTTCTTTTTTATTTATTCCATAATTCGTTATAATTCACCTTTTTAAATATTTATAACAAAATTTTCCTGTTTACGCAAGGTTTTAAACGCTCTCTGCCGAATATTCATGATTGTTTTTGACCGTTTTTTATTGTTTTTGCTCTTTACCATCTCTTAGCCATGAATTTATATTCATTTATATTTGTAAGAGTATAATTTCCCACATTTGCCACATACTAACTCTAAAGCTAAAACCTAGCAAAAAAAGGATGTATTTTTCGCTGTAGCCGGAAAAACATTCTTACAAAATATGGGTATTGGAGGAAAATTAAGTATGAGACCCACAGGAATTGTCAGACGTATCGACGATCTGGGCAGGATCGTTGTTCCGAAAGAGATCCGACGTGTGCTTCGGATACGGGAAGGTGATCCCCTCGAAATCTTTACCGGAAAAGACGGCGAAGTTATCATAAAGAAATATTCCCCGCTTGGCGAGCTTGGAACCTTTGCACAGCAGTATGTAGATTCGATCTCTCAGATCCTCGGCTGTCCGGTCTGTGTCGCTGACCGTGATCAGATCATTGCAGTAGCCGGCATGCCAAAGAAAGAACTGGTCGGCAAATCCATCCACAAGGATCTGGAGGATGTCATCAACGACCGGGAAGCTGTAATTGCCCGCCGCGGTGATACAAAATATGTCAACATCACTTCCGACGACACCGACTATGCCGGACAGGTGATCCAGACGATCATCTGTGAAGGTGACGCAATCGGCGCAGTCATTGTTTTAAGCAAAGATGACCGGATGCGTTTCGGAGAAACCGAACAGAAAACTGCGATTATTGCTGCTAATTTTCTCGGAAAACAGATGGAGAACTAATTCTATGTCATTTGCCTTGAGAAATGGCGAAAAA
>ERZ808242.1332-NODE-1332-length-14194-cov-3.549473_pt1 | contig 14194 bp, 13 predicted proteins | sample MGYA00521244_ERZ808242 | MGnify/ENA primary metagenome ERZ808242 (study PRJEB31516, sample SAMN03275573) | gut metagenome | biome: mammalia-associated habitat; material: feces | host: Papio cynocephalus | place: Kenya | collected 2012-07-27 ... | reverse complement strand
GCCGAGATATTTTATGGCGGTTGCCGTCGGCGCGCTTATCGTGAACAGTTTGCTTGACAACCACATTTTCTACTTTTACCCGATGTTCTTTTACATGTTCAACCTCATCTACGCCGAACGTGATTTGAACATTGCTGTTTTCAACTCTCCGCTATATACGCCCGAAAGGTAAAATACTTTTTTGCATAGAAAAAACGCTTTCCGTTTATTGCTTACGGAAAGCGTTTTTTCATTTAATCGACATATAGACGGACTTATATCAAAATCAGGCTTTGTTTTTTAAGTATTCGTCAATAGCCGCCGCACTTCTTTTGCCCGCGCCCATCGCTAAGATAACGGTAGCGGCTCCCGTTACGGCGTCGCCGCCCGCGTAAACGCCGGGGATAGAAGTTTTGCCGTTTTCGTCCGATGCAATTCCGCCGCGAGAAGTTACTTCAAGCCCCTCGGTAGTCGATTTTATAAGCGGGTTCGGGGAAGTGCCTACGGCGACTATCACGCAGTCGCATTCGATATTAAAGTATCCGTTTTCTACGGGAACGGGACGAGCGCGCCCCGAAGCGTCCGGTTCGCCAAGCACCATTTTTTGGCATTTTACGGCTTTAACGAATTTGTTTTCGTCGCCTATAATTTCCGCGGGAGCGGTCAAGAACAAAAATTCTATGCCCTCTTCCTTTGCGTGTTCGATTTCTTCCTTTCTTGCGGGAAGTTCGTTTTTGGTACGGCGATAAACTATCGTAACTTCCGACCCGAGCCTTTTTGCCGAACGCGCCGCGTCCATAGCGACGTTGCCGCCGCCGAAAACGAGAGTCTTTTTCGCCCTCACGACGGGCGTTTCGGAGCCTTGCTTAAAGCCGCCCATCAAGTTTATTCTCGTCAAAAATTCGTTTGCGGAGAACACGCCTTTCAAGTTTTCGCCGCTAACGCCCATAAAACGAGGTAAGCCCGCGCCCGAGCCGACGAACACGGCTTCATAGCCCTCTTCTTCGAAAAGCTCGGCGATTGTCACCGACTTTCCTACGACGGTGTCGAGCGAAAATTCTACGCCTTTATTTTTAAGTCCCTCAACTTCCGCCGCGACTATCTTTTTAGGCAGTCTGAATTCGGGTATTCCGTAGCTTAAAACGCCGCCCGCGACGTGCAAAGCTTCAAACACGGTAACGCGGTAGCCTTTGTCTGCTAAAGCCCCCGCGCAAGCAAGCCCCGCGGGTCCGCTACCGATAACCGCAACGCGTTCACCGGTCGGCGTGCGCGTTTCTTCTTTCGCTCCGTTTTCGCGCATGTAATCGGCAACAAAGCGTTCTAATCGACCTATAGCAACACTTTCGCCTTTTATGCCGCGTACGCATTTACTTTCGCACTGCGTTTCCTGCGGGCAAACTCTGCCGCAAACGGCGGGCAAAGAACTGTCTTGTTTTATTACTTCGTACGCGCCCGCAAAGTCGCCCTCTGCTACTTTTTTAATAAATTCGGGAATTTTTATTCTTACGGGGCAGCCGGTAGAGCAGGGCATGTTTTTACAATTCAAGCATCTTTTGGCTTCGGCAATCGCCGTTTCCGCGGTGTAGCCGAGCGTGACTTCCTCAAAATCCGAGTTGCGAACGCAAGGCTCTCTTACGGGCATTTCGTGCTTTGTTAAACTCATATCAGCCATTTTCGTTCTCCTTTTTCAAAAGGTTGCAAGTCTTTTCGCGCTCTCTCGTTTCAAAATCGCGATAGATAGACGAACGGCTTATCGCCTCGTCAAAGTCGACTTCATGTCCGTCGAAGTCGGGTCCGTCAACGCACGCGAAAAGCGTTTTTCCGCCGACGGTCAAGCGGCAACAACCGCACATTCCGGTGCCGTCAATCATAATGGGGTTCATACTGACAATCGTTTTTACGCCGTAAGGCTCGGTCGTTTTGCAAACGAATTTCATCATCGGGAGCGGACCTATCGCGAACACTCTGTCGAAATTTTCGCCGCTATCGATTAAAGATTGCAACGCGTTTGTGACAAGCCCTTTTTCGCCGAACGAGCCGTCGTCGGTAAGAGCTATATGCTTATCGCTCGCCTTGTCGAATTCGTCGTTTAAAATAACGAGGTCTTTGTTCCGAAAACCCGTTATCGCAGTAACCCTAACGCCCTCCGAATGCAGTTTTTTTGCAATCGGGTAAGCGATGGCGCAACCTACGCCGCCGCCCACAACGGCAACGTTTTTAAGGTTTTCCGTTTCCGTAGGTCTACCGAGAGGACCCGTAAAATCGTGTATAGTATCGCCGACGGACAAAGCGTTTAGCTTCATCGTCGTTGCGCCGACTATCTGAAAAATAATCGTGACGGTGCCTTTTTCGCGGTCGTAATCGGCAATCGTTAAAGGGATTCTTTCGCCTTTATCCGATACCCTTAAAATGATAAACTGCCCCGGCTGAGCCTTTTTCGCTATTCTCGGCGCGTAAACTTCCATTTTCGTTACGGTCGGGTTAAGCGATTTTTTCGTTAAAATTTCGTTCATTGTCATATCCTTTATTAGTCGATAACGAAGTTATAGCGCGACTTCTTAGAAATTTAAGAATCTTTTTTGCCGCGTTCGTCCTTTAAAATTTGGTCTATTTTGCGCACTAAGTACGCCCTATCGTACGAAAGCTTTTTAACGCTTTCAACGTAGTCTTTTAATTCTTTAAGCCGACGATTTTTCTCTTCTTCGTCAACTTCGCCGATGTTATCGGTCAACGCAAGGTAATACTCCGCTTCGGCTTGAGAAAGTATCGTTTTGTCGAAATCCTTTTTGCGATAGTAGCTTAAAACCTTGTACCGCGCCGAGATAGACTTTTCGAAAGCTTCTTTCGCTTGCTCGGCTTCATCGTAACGCTTATACAAAAGCGCAAGGTTGCGGTATGCGTAAGTTTCGTATAAAACTCCGAAAAGTTCGTTCTTTTCTTTGTCTGCTTCTTCGAATTTATGCGCGGCTTCAATCGCGGCAAGGCATGTATCGCGTTCCTCTTCAAAATCGTTTTCGTTATCGTCTCTGTTCGAAAAATACGTCATTTCGAGAAAAGCCAAGGTCGAATACACCGTCATTTCGAGCATAAGGCGAAAACTGTCGTCTTTCGAAAAAATCATCGCCGCGTCCCCGAGATAACTTTCCAAATCTCTCTTATACCGATTATAGGCGTTCTTCGTAAGATATACTTTTCCGTCGTCGTCCTTTTCAAGGTCGCCTATCGCGTTAAGATACGCCGCGGCGGAGTTTATCGCAAGGAGCATTCTGTCGTCGTCGCCGCAAGAATGAAGCACTTCGTCCAAAAAGTCGGCAGCCGAGGAACAGTTGTCGCAAAGGTACGCCGCGCGGGAGTACATCATGATTATTTGCGCCATTTCGTTTTCGTAGTAAACGGGGCAAACAAGGTGGTCGGCAATCAAATTTTTGAGCCGCGAATAGTCTGCTACTAAATCTATTTTTACGTCTACAAGCCCGTTCGCCTGTTCCTTTAAGAATAGTTCGACTATTTCTGCCGCAAGCTCTTCTTCGGTTTTGTCGTTCTTTTCGACACGCAAATGCCACAAGCCCTTTAAATCCGACGGCGCGCAGTCCGCCGCGTCGCCTATGTAAACGATAAACACGCGGTTAGGCTTTAACGAACCCGTCAAAAAGCCAAGCTCGAAAAGCATATTGCCCGAAAGTATCTTTCCGCCGACCGTTTTTCCGCACTTATTACAGATTGAGTGAACGTCCGAACGGGAAGTGAAAAGCATTATCGCCGCGCTGCTTGAACGCATTTGTTTTATTATCGTATCGCCCACGCCGTGTTCGAGCGAGCTTTCCGCCTTTCCGCCGACAACGCCGTTGTAGTCGTTCTTTTTAAGTTCGGCTTTAACCTTTAAGGCAAGCGAATTGTTACTGCTCCAACCGATAAAAACGTTGCCTTTACCCTTCATTTTTGTCGTCCTCCCCGTTGCCGTCGCCTTTATTTTCTCCGCTTTCTTCGCCGCTACCTTTATCGCCGCTTTCGTCGGTTTCCTTGTCGTTATCGGTGAAAGCCTTTTTGACTACTTCGTCGTCGGTTGCCATGGTGAAGCCCAAAGGCGTTACGAACCCGCTTGTCGTTTCCGTTTTCTTCTCGTCGTTACTCACGGAATTGAGAATTTTTTCGATTTTTCTGACGAGATAGTTTTTGTCGAGCGAAGCGGAATAAGCGTCCTCCAAGTAATCTTCAAGCTCGCGAAGCCTACGCTTTTTCTCCACGCCGTAAACGAGGTCGAGGTCGTCTGTTAAAGCAAGGTAATATTCCATTTTTATCTGTTCGAATATGTTTTTGTCCATATCCTTATTTCGGAAGTACCTAAAAAGCTTGTACCGAGCCGCGCGCGATTTGTCGAAGGCGTCCATCGCCTTTTCTTTTCTGTCCGTCTTTATAAAGTAAAGCGCGGCGTTGCGATATCCGTAAGACTCGTAAAGCGCGGCGAGCTGGTCGTTTTTGTCGGGGTCGAACGAGCGGAATTTTTCGCAAGTTTCAATGCACTTTTCCACGCAGAAATCGCGGAATTCCAAGTCGCCCTCGGCGCCCGCGCAGAGGTAATACATCATGTTAGCGAACGTGACGTAATCGTAATTAAGCATTAAAAACATACGCTTAAATTCGCCGTCGCCTAACTTTTCCACCGTTTCTATCTGAGAAAGAAGCTTCGTTTTGATACCTTCGTACGCTTCCTTAGGCAAGTACAGCGTGCCGTCCTTGTCCTGTTGAAGGTTTTCGCAGATTTCGTAATAGCAAAGAGAGGAGTTTATCGCGAGGATAACGCGGTCGTCACGCACTTCGCCCGAATTTAAAATTTCCGTCAAAAGTTTTTTTCCCTTGCCCATTACGCCGAACATATAAGTCGACTGGCAGTACAAAAGTATAAGCTCGGCGATTTCGCTTTCGAAATGCACGGGGTTTGCGCGGTGCGCTTCGATAAGCCCCCTTAAGCGCGAAATGTCCGTTACAAGCTCTATTTTGTTTTCATTTAACTCGTCGGTCTGTTCGTGAATAAAAAGGTCGACTATCTCCGCGGCAAGCTCGTCCGTAGTTTTACCCTCGGAAAAAACGCTCACGTCCCACATACCTTTTAAGTCCGACGGAGCGGTCGCTTCCGCGCCGTCTATGTACACGGTGAAAACGCGCTTTATTTTGAGCGAGCCGACGAGGAAACCTAATTCGAACAAAAGGTTTGCCGACAGTAAATTACGTTCGGCTTCGCCGCCGCATTCGCATTTCGTGTGCGCTTGCGTTTGAAACAAAAGTATCGCGGCGCAACAACCTTTCATTTGAGAAATAACCGCCGTTCCTTGTTCGAGCGAAACTTCGCCTTTATCCTTTAATATTCCGTTGTAACCGTTTTCTTTGAGCAGAGTTTTTACTTTTTCCGCAAGCGGCAGGTTTTCGTTCCAGCCGATAAAAACGTTTCCGTTCATCTTATCTTTCCTCTTATTGTTTATATAATCGGGAACTTTTTTGTTTTCATTAAACGAGGTTCTCTTCGGGCTTTGAAAGCATTTCGGAAAATTCGTTTATGGCTTTGCAAACTTCGTAGCCGTCTGTTAACGCGTGCGACACGGTGACGGAAAGCGTCATTTTGTAGCGGTCGGCTTCTAAAACGCATTTGCCCCAGTTGAGCCTCGGGATAGCCAAACTCTCTCTATTTTCAAGCGGGAGCGGATTGTAAATTTCCGTCACGTCAAGCCACGGGAGCGCGGAAAGAAACATAACGTCCACTTCGTCCTCGTCGTTAGCCTGTCTTTTCACGCCCTTTTTCGCATTCTCGATGGCTTCGTTCATTTTTTTGCGCGCTTCCAAAGCAAACGCCTCGTAAGAGGAAAAATCGTCCGCGCGAACGAAAGCAAAATCGTTGTTTTCGTCCTTTAAAGCGACGGTAAAAGAGGGGTTTGCAAATTCACAGTCGTAGACTTCTTCTCCGACTATTCTGTATCTGAACCCGGCGTATTTATTCAAAGCCTTACATAAAAGGTAGGTAAACGGGATAAAAAAGCCATTGTCGGCACCGATTGCTTTTAATTTTTCACGATAGGAGTAAAGCTCGGTCACGTCAAGCCGCGTGTTGATTGTAAAGCAAGGATTTGTATACCCGTTAAAAAGCTTGAAAAGCTCCTTGCGGCTCCAATTTTCAATATCGATTTTTTTCATTTTCTCAACCTGAATATTTTTTATTCGGCTTTTATTTTTAAGCGCAAGCTTAATCCAAAACTTCCGTCCAGCCGAATTTATCTTCTGTTTTGCCGTACTGTATGCCGGTAAGCTCGTCGTACAAAGCCATTGCAAGCGTTTTTCCGTCCGACGGAATTATATATTCATCGCCTTTATACGAAAGCTCGCCTATAGGCGAAACGACCGCCGCCGTACCCGTGCCGAAAGCTTCATCGAGCTTTCCGTTTTTCGCCGCGTCGATTAGCTCGTCAACGCTCAAAAGTCTTTCTTCAACGGTATACCCACGGCTTTTCAAAAGCTCTACGCAGGACATTCTCGTTATCCCGGGCAGCACGGAACCCGTGAGCGCGGGCGTAATTATTTTGCCGTCTATCTTGAAAAAGACGTTCATGCTTCCGACTTCTTCAATGTATTTTCTTTCCACGCCGTCAAGCCAAAGAACCTGCGAAAAGCCTTTTAAAGCCGCGCGTTTGCCGGCTCTTAAAGAAGCGCCGTAGTTTCCGCCGCACTTGGCGTAACCCGTACCGCCGCGAACTGCGCGCACGTCTTCCGACTCTATGGCGATTTTTACCGGTTTCAAGCCGCTTTCGTAATATGCGCCGACCGGCGAAAGAATGGTTACGAACATAGCTTCCGTAACGGCATGCACGCCGAGGTGCGGTTCGTTGCCGAAAAGGAAAGGTCTGACGTAAAGCGAAGTTCCTTCGGACTTAGGCACGAAGCGTTTGTCAATCGATATCAGCTTTTTGATTGCCGCAAGAAATTCTTCCCCGTCGAATACGGGAAGAGCAAGCCGCTCGGCGGAATTGTTCATTCTCTTCATATTCTCTTCGGGGCGGAACATTCTCAATTTTCCGTCCGCACCGTAGTAAACCTTCATTCCCTCGAAGATTTCCGCGCCGTAATGAAACACCGTAGAAGCGGGGCTTAACGAAAGGTTTCCGAAAGGAACTATCCGCGCGTTTTTCCAGCCGCCTTCGCTATGCTCTATAATAAGCATGTGGTCCGTAAAATATTTTCCGAAGCCCAAAGATTTTTCGTTCGGCAAAGGCTTGGGAGAAGAAGTCTCGGTAATTTTTATTTCCATAATCAACTATTAAAACAATGCGAAAAGTAAATGTAAAAAAACCGCAAAAATCAACGTTAATCGACTTATTGCGGCGTTTTTGAGATTATTTCTTTCTTCTGAATACGTACTTGTAACGGGAGATGCCTCTTACCTTGTCTATGTAATCCTGTTCGCCCGTGTACTCGAAGCCGTAAGATTCGAGCAAGTCCGAAACGTCGGTCGAAGTGGAGTCCGCCCAAATGAAAACAAGCGTTATCGTGGAGAACTGCTTGATTGCGAATTCCAACATTCTCTGCTTCACGGCGTCGTCGGCAATAGCAAAGTCAATGCAGAGATTTTCTATTTCCGCAGTCGACTTATTGACAGTAACGAGTCCATAAACGACGCTTTTTTCAACGAAGAGGAAGGTTATCGCGCCCGTTTCGTCGCAATAGAGCAAATCCTCTATGGTTTTGTCGTCGGGCATTTCCTTGCCGAGAGCTTCAAAGTATCTCGCTTTGGTCTTTTTATAGACGTTAAGCGCGTCGTTAAGATTCTTTTCGTTAAGTTCAACTATGTTCATAAGATACCTGCCTTTTTTCTCGCGCCGTTAACCGTCGAAGTACCGAACAAACGGTTAAAAAACAGCGTACTTGCATTATACAATATAGGGGGCGGGTTTGTCAAGCAAATTGCCGATTTTCGCCTTAAAGATTTTTTCATCGGCGTTAAGCTTGTCCGCTTATCTCAATTTTTGAGCTTTGCGGGCTTTCTTGCGACGAGAGAAAGAGCGGGTTTTGATATATCGAAGTTGTCGCGAATTTCCGCGTTGATTTTCTCCACGCTCAAAGCGTTTATCATGGCAAGGTTTTTGTCGAAATCGTAAATTTCGTTGCCTAAAAGCAATCTTCTACCATACAAGCACATTTGCGTGGTAGTGGATTCTTGTGCGAAAACGAGCGCGGACTTAATCTGTTCCCTTACGCTCGCGAATTCTTCCGCGCCGATACCCTCTTCCTTTAACCTTTTAACTTCGCCGATTATCGCTTCGTAAGCTTCTTCCTGCTTGTCCGCGCTAAGCCCGGCGTACACGGCGATGTCGCCGCAATCGTCGTAACTTTGTTGATAGGAATACACGGTATAACAAAGCCCCATTTCCTCACGAACTTTCCGGAAAAGTCTACTCGACATGCTACCGCCCAAAACGTTGTTGACGACCGAATAAATATGCCGTCTGTCGTCCTTTGACGAAACCGCCGGGTAGCAAAGCGCAAGATGGGCTTGCTCGATGTCTTTTGTTTTTGCGATGAAGCCCGAAAGGTTTTTAGTGTTCCTTGGCAAAAACTCCGTGCGTTTGGTTTTCGGCAAAACGGAAAGATATTTTTCGGCAAGAGCAAAGCCCTCTTCGGGGTAAACGTCTCCGACAATAGACACGACTATGTTGTCCGTCGTATAATATTTAGCTTTATACGCAAGTATGTCGTCGCGGGTAAAGCGCGCAACGTTTTCCTTTGAGCCGAGGATGGTTTTGCCATAGCCCGTGCCTGTGCCGAAGTACGCCGCGGAAAGGTTCGTGGTGCAAACGTCGTCCGGGGTATCCTCGTACATGTTTATTTCTTCCGTAACGACTCCCCTTTCCTTGTCAAGCTCGTCGGGCGGATAGATAGAATCGACGAACAAGTCGGAAAGAATTTCGAAAGCTTCGGCGGTATGCTCGGATATAGTCTGCGCGTAATAATAGGTGTACTCCTTGCCCGTCGCGGCGTTAAGGTTTATGCCGAGCGAGTCGGAATCCCAGTTTATCTGATAGGAAGTTCTCTTGTTTGTGCCTTTAAAGCCCGTGTGTTCGATGAAGTGGGAAATGCCGTTTTCTTCGTCCGTTTCGGCGGAGCTTCCTACCCCCGCGAAAATGCCTGCGGAAACGGATTTTAATCCGTCGATTCTTTTCACTATTACTCTTATTCCGTTATCGAGCGTTTTGGTTTGTATCATCTTCGATCAGTTCGGCTACGGTTTTTAAGTCCAAGCCCTTCTCCTTGTAAAATTTTATAATTTTCGGCAACGCCTGTAAGGTGTGCTTTTTTGGGTGCATAAGTACGAGCGCGCCCGAAGTCGCCTTTTTCGTCGCGCGCTCGTAAATTAAGTTTTCGTCGTTGTCGCGCCAGTCTATCGTGTCGAGCGTCCACATAATTGTTTTATACCCGAGCGATTCCGCGGCTTTGAGCGTTTCTACCGAGTAGGAACCGGACGGCGGCGCAAAGTAACGCATTTTTTCTCCGGTCAACGCTTCCACCACTTTATGGCAATTTTCTATTTCGCTTGCGTTGCCCGCTTTGTCGAGTTTTTTGCCGTCCTTGTGGAAATACCCGTGGTTTGCGAGCAAATGCCCCTCGGCAACTATTTTTTTCAAAGCTTCGGTGTTATCGTCCGCCCAGCAACCGCCGACGAAAAACGTGGCTTTCGCGTTTTTCTCTTTTAAAACGTCGAGTATGCCGTCGACGACTTCTCTCCCCTCGTAAACGTTGAACATTAAGGCTACGCCATTTTTGTCCGTGCTGCCCGAATAGTACGGCGAATAGCTTTCCTTGCCCGATAGATATACCGTTTTTTCGGGAAAAAAGCAAAGAGCGACGACGAACGAAAGCATTATCGCAAGCGTTATTACGGCGACTTTGCGAGCCGCCCTTAAAGATAGTTTTTTCATTAAAGATTGCCTCTATACTATAAAAATGTATTAAGGCAAACTTTGCTTTATGCCGTTTTATCTGTTTTATGGGCTGTGAAAGGTTTAGGGATAAGAGAAAAACCCCTTTATTCCAACCCTTGGCTTTTCTTCCAAACGCCCGTTTTTATGCCCTCTGGCAGAATTTTGGCGCAGAAAACGAGAAACTTGTTGAACGCGCCGTAAGAACTTACGGTTTTCCCTTTTTCAAGGTCTTTCCATGCGCGCTTAGCGACCTTTTCGGGGTCGTAAACGGCAAAGTATTTTTTTACCGTTTTTCCCTTTTCTCCGTCCTCGGCGCGGTCGAAAAATTTAGTTTTCGTCCAGTACGGACAAACGGCGGTCACTTTTATTCCGCGTTTTTTAACTTCGCTTTTCAATGCGCGAGCAAAGCTCAAAACGTAAGCCTTAGTCGCGGCGTACACGTTGATATACGGTATTGCCTGAAAGCCCGCCACGGAAGCTATTTCCATAATCTCGCTTCCCTTTTTCATATACGGCAAAGCTATATGCGTTATCGCGGTCAAAGCGCGGCAGTTCAAGTCTATCATGCCGAGCGTTTCGTCGAGCGGGATATCTTCGGTTTTACCGAATTTGCCGTATCCGCTGCAATTGACGAGCAGTTTTACGACGGGATTCTCTTCCTTTAATTTATCGATAAGTACGCCTATAGAGCGATTATCGCTTAAATCGAGGGGAATAGGAACAACTTTTCCTTTTGTTGAAGAAAGCTTTTCGAGCTTGTCTTTGCTCCTTGCAATAACCCAGATTTCGTCGAATTTATACCTTGCGGGCATGGTCGAAAAAAGCTTATAGCCTATTCCCGAGGACGCGCCCGTCATTATCGCAATAGTTTTCATTTTTCACCCTCCTTAGCAATTGTACCAACCGTTACAGCGTTATCATCAGTCCGCCGAGCGCGCCGAAAAGCGAAAAGACGGCGGGCAGAAACCCGTATTTACAAAAGTCGGCAAAAGTGAATTTTACGCCGTTTTTGTTGACTATCGAAGAAAACATAAGCCCCGCAAGCGCGCCGAGCGGCGTGAAGAACGCCCCGACGTTCGAGCCTATAACGGTTGCGTAAACCGCGCCCAAACGAACGCTTTCGCCCGCGAAAGAGGAAATCGAGGCGAAAAGCACACTCATAGGTATATTGTTTAAAAGGTTAGCCGAAAGCGCGGAAGTTATTCCGTATTTTAAAATAACGTTACTATCCCCGAAAAACTTTGCGCAAAGCTCGGTAAAGCCCGATAAATCGAGTGCAAGCACGATGACGAACATTCCGATAACGAGCGGAGCCATTTGCCACGGCGCGCGCTTTATTCCGCCCGTCACTACAATCGGTTTCTCTTTTCTTACGGCGTAAACTATAAGCGCGACGACGTATAGCGCGGCGCAACTTATCGCCGAAACGTACCACATTTCAAGCCCCATATAGCTTGATATCGCAACCGTTACCGTACATATTCCAAGCACTATTACGCCTAACATGGCAAGCGGTTTATCTTTCAATTTTATATCGATAATCGACTTATCGAGAGGCTTTTTTAATTTTTTACAGAACAAAATAAGCAACGCTAAAAGCGAGCAAAGCCCCGCAAAAATCGTCGGAAGCCACATTACGGATAGATACGTAAAAAAGTCTATCCCCGCCGCACTCGTTAAGTAAACGTTCGTCGGGTTGCCTATCAAAAAGAGCATGCTCCAAGTGTTCGCCGCGACGAATTCCGCCATAACGTAAGGCTTAGGGTCTATGCCCGCCCTCTTTGCAAATTGCAAAATAAACGGCGTAAATGTAAGAATAACGATATCGTTCGAAGTAAAAACCGTGAGAACGGAAACGGTTATATAAAATGTAAAAAATATTTTGAATTGACTGTTCCCCGCCTTTTTAGCGGCAAAGGAAGCAAGCGCTTCGAAAAACCCCGTTTCATCGAGAAAAACCGAGATTAGCGAAGTCGAGATAAACAAAACCACGACTTTCAAAGGGTTTGCCGCGCTCGGTTCCGTGAGCTTTGAAAATATCGTTTTAAAGCTTATACTGCCGCTAAACGCGAGAACGAGCGCGCCGACAATCGGTACTATGGGGTAAATTTCAAATTTCACGCGCTCGGGTTTTAATAAGACGGAAAGTCCTATTAAAAGAGACGAGCAAAGCGCGACTATTATAGGCAAAACCATAAAAAACGCCTTTTCTTATAACTTTTCGACGAGTTTTCTTAAAAGTTTTCCGTAATCGTCGTTTAGCCGAGCGACAAAAGAAGAAAATTCTTCCGCGCTCCCGGCGTCCGAAACAGCTTTTATAATGAGGCACGGCACGCCCGCGTTTTTTGCGGTGAAGTAAATGCCCGCGGCTTCCATTTCGCAAACGGAAGCGTTAAACTCTTGTTTCAACCCGCTTTTAAAATCTTCGTCGGCGACGAACTTATCGCCCGAGGCGCAAACGCCTTCCTTTATATCGGGAATTATGTTTTTAACGGCTTGGCGCAAGGCTTCGTCTGTCGGATAAACGGGATTAACGCCGTCCTTGTACTGTCCGCGGCAAGTGCCGTCAAGCGCGGAAGTATCGAAGTCGTAATGAACGACTCCCGAAACGAGGTACAAGCCGCCTATTTTGCTTCCGTCCGCAATACCGCCCGCAAGCCCGAAGTTAAACACCGCTTCAGCTCCGTATTTTAATAAAACGTACTGCGTTGCCGCGGCGGCGCAAATTTCGCCCACGCCCGAGTTTATAAAGTAAATTTCCTTATCGTCAACGACGTACTTATTGACCACAAAGTCCCCGTATAAGTCCGTTAACAGCGATTTTCCGAGATACTTGTTTAAAATTTCATACTCTTTCGCCATAGCGGCGACAACTGCGATTTTTTTCATTTTCGTATTTCCTTATGACTATTATTAACGCGCAAACGCTGAAAAACATATAATGTAAAGCGTTAATAAAAAGGGGTAAAAAGTTTGAGCAAGATTTTCGTTTACGGAAAGTATCCGCACCAAAACTATCAAAAAGCCGTAAAAAAAGCCGGATTTACCTTGACGATGAATCCGAACGAAGCCGATTGTTTACTGCTCGGCGGCGGTGGCGACGTTGCGCCCTGCCTTTACGGCGGGGTCGGGATAATCGCACGCGACGTGGATATCGAGCGCGACGTAAACGAACTTTACCTTATACGCAAGTTTTTGGATACTAAAAGATACGTTTTCGGCATTTGCCGCGGCGAACAGATAATAAACGTTTACTTCGGCGGAACGCTTTACAACACGCTCTCCTCTCGGCACGCCTACCGCGGGCGCGACAGACTGCACGCCGCAACCTTTAAAGGCATGCTAAAAAGCGTTTACGGGGACGCGGGAATCGTGAACAGCGCGCATCGCCAAGCCGTGCAGAAATTAGGTTGCTCCTTAAAAGTATCGGCACTTTCCGACGACGGCGAAATAGAAGCAATCGAGGGGAAGAACGTTTTAGCCGTTCAATTCCACCCCGAAAGAACTATCTCCCCCGCAATCGACGGGACTAAGCTTTTCTCGGCGTTTTTAGCCCTTGCCGAGAAAAAAACCATTAAAAACAATCCTATTTCATCAAGTTAAGCCAACCGTCGGCTTTTTGTATAAGCTCGGCGTTGTCTTTCGACTTTTCCATCATACCGATGACTATCTCGGTAGCGCGTTCGTCGTTTGAAAGCCTTCTTCTGATTTTATCCGCGCAGTTAAGCTCTTCTTCCGTCAAAAGGTATTCGTCCTTTCTCGTGCCGCTCTTCAAAATGTCGATAGCGGGGAAAATTCTCTTTTCGGCAAGCGCGCGTGAAAGCGTGATTTCCATATTGCCCGTGCCTTTGAATTCTTCGAATACGATATCGTCGAGCTTACTGCCCGTGTCCACGAGCGCGGTAGAAATTATCGTCAAGCTTCCCGCTTCGGTGTTTCTCGCAAGACCGAAAAACTTTTTAGCCGTCTGCAAAGCCGCGGGGTCGATACCGCCGGACAAAAGCTTGCCGGACCCGGGGACTGAAACGTTACAAGCCCTCGTGAGCTTGGTGATGGAATCCATCAATATCAAAACGTCCTTACCCTCTTCGACGAGTGCTTTACCGCGCTTGAAGCAAAGTTCGGAAAGGCGCAAATGGTGTTCCATAGACTGGTCGAACGTGGAAGCGATGACTTCGCCCTTTACGCAGGACTTAAAGTCGGTTACTTCTTCGGGGCGTTCGTCGACGAGAAGGACCATAAGGTGTATTTCGGGG
>ERZ808242.1327-NODE-1327-length-14263-cov-14.332630_pt1 | contig 14263 bp, 11 predicted proteins | sample MGYA00521244_ERZ808242 | MGnify/ENA primary metagenome ERZ808242 (study PRJEB31516, sample SAMN03275573) | gut metagenome | biome: mammalia-associated habitat; material: feces | host: Papio cynocephalus | place: Kenya | collected 2012-07-27 ... | reverse complement strand
AAGGCGATGTGAACGCCCGTTTTGAGAGGCTGGTAAAAGTGGCCGCCGAGCAGACTGGAGAGAAGGCCGTCATCATCATTGATGAGTACGACGCCCCTCTTCTTGACGTGATGAACGACCAGCAGAGGCTCGCCCCGATGAGACAGATAATGAGGAACTTCTACAGCCCCATCAAGAGCCTCGACCCCTACCTTCGCTTCGTCTTCATAACGGGGATCAACAAGTTCGCGCAGCTCAGCATCTTCAGCGAGCTCAACAACCTGCAGAACATCTCCATGATGCCCGAATACTCCGCCATCTGCGGCATATCCCAGAGCGAGCTGGAATCTCAGATGAAAGAATCCGTCAGGAGAATGTCCGAAAGCCTCGGCCAGTCCTGCGAAGAGACTCTAGAAGAACTCAAACGCAACTATGACGGCTACCACTTCTGCGCCGGGTCAGAAGACATCTACAACCCGTTCAGCCTCATCAAGTCGCTTGACGCCAAGGACTTCGGCAGCTACTGGTTCGACACAGGCACTCCGACTTTCCTCCTTGAGAGACTGAGGAACTCGGATATTGATGAAACCACCCTCGACAGCATGCCGATGATCCCGGAGTCGGACTTCGACGTCTCTCCGGAGATCAGCGACAACGTCCTCCCGATGCTCTACCAGACCGGCTATCTCACCATCAAGGACTACGACCGCAACCTGCACCTCTACACCTTGGGCTACCCCAACAGGGAAGTCAAGATCGGATTCACCCAGGGGCTTCTGGCACAGTACCGCAGCAGGATGATGACCGGCAGCGGCTTCGTTGCACAGTTCTTCGTCGCCATGTACCGCCACGACATCGACAAGGCCCTCACACTCCTCCAGTCCTTCCTCGCCGGCATACCTTATGACCTCGAGAACAAGACCGAGAAGCACTTCCAGACCATCATCTACCTCATCTTCTCCCTCTTGGGCTACTACACCCGAGCCGAGGTCAAGTCAGCCGCCGGCAGGGCCGACGCCGTCTGCTGGACAAAGGACAGAATCTATGTATTCGAGTTCAAGCTCGACGGCTCCGCAGAGCAGGCCCTCCGCCAGATCGACGACAAGGGCTACCTCATCCCGTACAAGGCGGACGGCAACTGCATCAAAGTCGGCGTCAACATCTCCTCCCAGGCCCGTACCATCGAGTCTTGGAAGATTGATTCCCAATCATAGAAACAAACGTCTTAATCCCAAAAATGACAAAAGTTTTGGGATTAGCATTTCAAAGGGTGGCGGCTAACAGACAGACTGTCAAGCAGAAAGCCTACTTGCCTATACTGAATTCGCGGTAGGCTTATCATATAACACGCTATAATTCAACGTATTATCCGCCACCACACCATGGCATAGTTCCCACCGCACCATGGCATAGCTGCTGCCGCCGTACGGCAGGCCCGTCAAAATCCGACTTTCACCCTGCCCGAGCGGCCGATCCTTTCTTCGGAGCAGAGACGTTCCAATGAGACGAAATCCGGAGCAGTGCCGTCAAGCACTTCCTGCAAAGTGGCCTTGCGGACGATATTGTCGATTTCGCCACCGCTGAAGTCGTATGCCGAAGCGAGGCAGCCGGCCTGCTCGACTGACAGGGACGGCATCTTGTCCCGCCAGATGTTCCTCTTGGCCTCAAGTCCCGGTTTGCCCAGCTTTATCTTGAAAAGGAAACGGCGCTCGAATGCGGCGTCGAGGTTACTCTCAAGATTTGTCGTGGCCACGAGGATGCCGTCCAGCTTCTCCATCTCTTCGAGGAGGATGTTCTGGATCGTGTTCTCCGTCTGGTCAACAGCCGCCCCGGCACTGATGTCCTTGCGTCTGGAGAAGAGGCCGTCGGCCTCGTTGAAGAGAAGTATCGGCTTGAGGGTGCTGCGCTTGCAGAGATTGCGGTAGCGGGTGAATATGCCCTTGACGATCTTCTCGCTCTCCCCGTACCACATGCTCTTGGACGCGCTCAGATCCACATGCACGATGTCCCTGCCCGTCTCCCGCGCCCACTGCATCACGGACTCAGTCTTTCCGGTGCCAGGAGCTCCGTAAAGCAGGACGGCCAAACCTTTGGAGAGACCCTTGGCTTCAAGACGCGCCGTCAGCGACTTGTAATTCTCCTCCTTGAGAGACTCTGCGACCATCGAGAGCTGGCGCTGCTCGCCGTCTGCAAAGAACAGGTGTTTGGCAACGATGCCGGACGGACGGATCATGTCCTTGGACGACACCTGCTCGATGAACAGTTCGGCATCCTCCTCGAAAAAGAGTTCCTTGCCCTTGTCCGTCAGGCACAGCATCGTCCGCTCTCCGAAAAAGCTGCTCTCGCTGCGCACTTCCACAATCCCGAGTTTCTGAAGGACACTTTTCTCGTCCCGGTATTTTTTCGCCTCCACAAGCCGGTCTCTTTCAGGGAAAAGCGTCCTGAGTTCCCTCGACAGGTCGATACCCTCTGAAGGCTCCTTGCAGGCGAAATAAAAGACGACCCTGTCCACGGCATCCTTGATGATGTCGCTTAGTTTTGACACACAGGAGAGATGCCTGTTACTGATTTCCATCATAGCGACATGACGATACAGACGGTTCAAAGATGACATCTGGCCAGAATCATATACGCTCTCATCATGCAGTTTCCTCCAGACCATATTGATGAATGCGTACCGGTCCGCGCTCTCAAGTTTCTCCCCGAACGAGCCGAAATCATCTTCCAGCAGCAGCTTGCGGCCCTCCTCGGAGAGGGTGGCCTCGGTATTTTCAAGATTCATCTCCACCAACCCCTTGACTATCAGCGGGCTGGTTCCATCGACAAGTTTCTTCCTCTCGGAGATGCGTTCCCCGAACGAGGAGTACATGTCTTCGAGAGCAGAATCCACATCCGTTTTCTGGTTGCGGCGCGCACCATTATAAAAGTCATAGCAGACTTCATAGAAAAGAGCCCTGTCCCGTATGTCCGGAATCACCGTCTGCGAATTGCGGACGAATTCCATCCCGGCATTCGTGTTCTCCATGTCTGCGACCAGCTGCATCAGGGCAAGCGCGGAGACGTTTTTATCCTGGATTGCATTGTCCACAAGCTTGCAGAAATCGTAACGGTCGAACCCTTTGACATCTTCACTCTTTTCATAAGAAGGCATGCGGTTGTCAAGAATGCTGTTCATCACGGGTGACGGGACTGTGAAGTTCTGGCTGACGATATTGCACTCGCCCGTGTCCCACAACGCGATGAGGCCCTTCTGCATAAGGGAACGCAGAGCCGCGGTATACTCCATCATGTCAAGGACGGTGCAGTCGAAATACCTTGCCATGTCGTCAAGATCGGCCGACCTGCCCATGCAACTGTTCTCAAACACGGCGATGAAAACAACCGCCTCATCCCTTCCCTTGAGAGCGAGCCGGGACACAAGCTTGTCGAGATCCTCAGAGATTTCCTTTCCGCCCAGACGGGAGAGTTTACTGCCACGAAGACGCTGCGCGCAGGCTTTGATAAGCTGAATGATAGTACGTGCCATAATCTATAAAACTTTGTCAACTATTCCATATTCCACTGATTCGCGGGACGACATCCAGAAATCCCTGTCCATGTCAGACATGACCTTCTCCGACGGCTGACCGCTGTGCTTTGAGATGATCGAGCATAGTTCCGATCTGAACATCTCTATCTCCCTGGCAGCTATGAGGATGTCGCTCGCCTGCCCCTGAATGCCGCCGTGAGGCTGGTGGATGAGCACCCGGGAGTGGGGCAATATCGACCTTTTGCCTTTTGCGCCCCCGCATAGAAGCACGGCTCCCATGGAAGCGGCGGTGCCGGTGCAGACAGTGGAGATGTCCGGAGACACCATCTGCATCGTGTCATATATCCCCAGACCGGAACTGACCTGCCCTCCAGGGGTGTTGATATAGATGAAGATGTCCGATTTGCTGTCCACAGAAGAAAGATAGAGAAGCTGGGCCTGTATGATATTGGCCACAGTATCGTCGATCGGGCATCCCAGGAATATGATCCTGTCCATCATCAGACGGGAAAACACATCCATCTGTGCCACATTCAACTGCTTCTCCTCGATAATGCAGGGATTGATCATAGAGTCGGTCACTCTACGATAAGAGTCCAGACCTGTCAATCCCACTCCTCTGCCGCGAACGGCGAATTTTTCAAATTCGTTCATCATTGCATCATTTTTTAATGATGCAAAAATAATATGACTCACTGCAAAAAAGTGGCAGTGAGTCAAAAATCAAAGAATCTTCAACGCGATAGCAGCGCAGGCCTCCGCATCAGCAAGGGCATGATGATGCTGCGAAAGATCGTACCCACAAGCGGCAGCGACCGTAGGCAGCCTATGGTCGGGCAGAGCACAGCCGAAGTGACGGCGCGACGCCGCGAGGGTATCAAAGAATTCATAGTCCGGGTAATCCATCTGATATACCTGAAAAGCGGCCCGAAGGCAGCCCTCATCGAAACGGCTGTTGTGCGCCACCAGAGGAAACCCTTCGATCATAGGCTCGATCTTCTCCCATACATACGGAAACACCGGCGCTTCCTCCGTATCCTCCGGACCGAGACCGTGCACGTCCTGACAGAACCACTTATAGTACTCCGGCTCCGGATGTATCAGGCTATAGAAACGATCCATAATCTGACCGCCACGGACCATGACGAGCCCTACCGAGCATACGCTGCTCGGACATTCGTTGGCAGTCTCGAAATCTATGGCTGCAAAATTATCCATTGTAGATAGAATTCATTTCCGCGGCGACACGCGAGATCTGTTCCCGAAGCCCCAGAGGGGACAGAACCTCCACTTCGCTTCCATGCGAAAGCAACTCCTGGACAAAATCAAAAGTCGGTGCCAAATGATAGAAAAATATCGAACTACCATCTGCCTGAGGCTCCTCCCTCTGCGAAGAGTGCAGCGGAAGCGTCCGGAGATAGTTCGCCTGTTCATGGGTGACGGCGATCTTGATATTCTCCGCCTCCTCTCCGACGATAATGCCGAAATAGTCCGAGAAATATGCCTCCGCATCGAAAGACTCAGGAAGTTCAAATGACTCCCCTATCTCCTCCATGTCCTCAAATCTGTCAAGCGCATAGAGCCGGAGGCCTAGCTGACTCTCCCCAAGCATGTACCACCTCTGCCGGAAGTGCTTGACGCAGTACGGCTTGACATCAAAATCGCTCACCTCCTCACGCCGGAAACTCTTGTAATACAAGTGTATAACCTTTGAGCTACGCATTGCGCTGATGACTTCCACAAGGAATTTCTCACTCGACGGGACATTGTCTATAAGGATACGGTCTCTCATGTCCGAATTTTCATGGATGACATTGTTGAGACAAAGCATGTGAAGCATCCAGCTCTCTGTAACTTCGTTGCTCTCACCTCCTTTGATACTGAAACCAAGTGTCCGGTCATTGACTATCTGAATCCCGAAAATATCAAAGATGGCATCTTTATGATTGAAAAAAGTCCTCTCGCTCAGTCTTTCACCTTTGGTGTTGAGTGCACTGCAAAACCAAGCATCGCTGATCTCACGAAACGATACCGGTCCTCTGCGTCTCAAAAGGTCGATCAGCCAAATGTAGCGTTTAAAGTAGTTCTTTGCCATATTTTTTATTGTTTGCCACAAATATAGCACATGTCAATGAAAAAATATGGCAGTGACACGCTCGGAATATAGAAATTCAAAACAACTTCTTATCTTTGCGTCCGGATTGCGGTAAACCGGGATCGTGAAAGTGGCCCGGTTTCAGAAGTTGCCACGGGCCCGGAGAGCTGAACTCATGGGACCGAGCAGTTTCTCCAAGAGGGAAGCCGGTCGAAAGCCGGCGCTGTGCCCGCAGCTGTAGATCCCATAACGGCCACGGAACATGCCATTGCCGACAAAGAGCAGACACTCAATGAGGTGAGAAGGCCCGTGATCGGGGATAAGCCAGAAGACCTGCCGCAATCAAGTCAAATCCGGAGGCTCGGGGGCAAGCCGCCATTTGAGCGAAGCTATAGATGAACATCGCAGCAATACTGTCTGCGCTGTGGCTCTGTGCCATACCGTCAGACCTTACCCGGCAGCCATCCGATGCTGCACCGGGCTGCCATGCCATACCATGCGCGGAAACGGCCGCAGCAACAATCGCAGAAACGGCCGCAAACCAGGCCGGAACCGGACCGGAATCCGACACCCTTGAAGTCGCCCGCATCACGGCAGAGCGCGACAGGACAGCCAGAAGCACAGTCCCTCTGCAGACCGCCAGCCGGAAAGCCATCGAGCGCAGCGCAGCCACCGACCTCGGAGGAATCCTCCGCACATTCGCCGGAGTGAGCGTGCGCGACTACGGCGGCATCGGCGGACTCAAGACCGTCTCCGTCCGCAACCTCGGTGCCCAGCACACGGCAGTCAGCTACGACGGCACCATCATCCAGGACGCCCAGACAGGTCAGGTGGACATCTCACGCATCAATCTGGACAACCTGTCCGAAGTCTCCCTGGAGACCGGAGCCTCGGACGACATCTTCCGCAGCGCAAGGCTTCTGGGCGCTGCAGGCATACTCAACCTCCGCTCCACACAGGCAGATGATGCCTTCACTGCCAGCCTCCGCTACGCCAGCTTCAACACCTGGAACCCGTCCCTTACCATAAATAAAACTCTCGGACAGGGCTGGAGCGCAGGTGCATCAGCCGCATGGCTCAGTTCCGATGGAGACTACCCTTTCACCCTTGTCAACGGTGACCAGACGACAAGAGAGAAGCGGCTCGGCGGCGACGTGAAGACCCTCAACACAGAAGTCAACCTGCGCGGCAGAATAGGCCGGAACGGGTCGCTGCACATAAAAGGCAGATACTACAACTCCGACCGCGGACTGCCCGGCTCCGTCATTTATTATATCCAGGATCCCACAGAGCGTCTCAGCAACCGGGACGCCAGCCTCTCAGCCAACTACACGGCCAGATTGTCCGGAAAATGGAGAATTCAAGAAAACCTCAACTGGAACGGAAGCTGCACCCGATACACCAACGCCACCTCCTATCTCCCGGAGCCTGAAGACGACCGCTACCGCCAGCACGGGCTCAGTTCGTCAACCATCATCGAATACCGTGCCTCCGAAAAACTGCGCTTCACCCTGGCCGAAGACCTGTTCACCAACACCCTGCATGCCACCATCCCCGAATGCCCGCAACCCTCAAGGCTCTCTTCCGTCAGCGCCCTCTCGGGACAATGGAAAGACGGCCGCACCACCGTCACGGCATCCATCGGGGCCACGGCAATCCGGGAAAAGACTGAATCAGGACAGGCCGCAGCACCCCTTTTCCGCCTCACCCCGACCCTCAGTTTTTCCACAGCCCTCACTGGGACTCTGCGCCTCCGAGCCAGCTACAAAGACGGATTCCGAGCCCCGACCCTCAACGACCTCTACTACTCCCGTGTCGGGAACACTTCGCTGAAACCGGAGAAAGCAAGACAGATCAACCTCGGCCTCACCAGGGTCTGGCACGGACGTCGAACAAACGCCGAACTCACCGCCGACATCTACTATAACTCCATAGAAGACAAGATCATAGCCATCCCTACGATGTTCATCTGGAAGATGCGCAACCTCGGCAGGGTACAGATGGCGGGCGCAGACATCGCAGTCAGCCTGAGTGCCGCAATCACCAGACGTACCAGCCTCAACCTCCGGGCAAACTGGTCATACAGATATGCCGTGGACATCACGGACAGGGAATCAAAAATCTACCGCCACCAGATACAGTACACCCCTCGCAACGCCGGGAACATGACGCTCAGCCTCCTCACCCCGTGGCTGGACTGTACCTGGGCCATGAGCGCCGTAGGGAAACGATACTGCCTCCCTCAGAACATCCCTGCCAACGAGATGCCGGCCTACTTCGACATGTCCATCTCTGCCGGACACAACTTCACTGTCCGCGGCGCCGCACTGCGCATCAGCGCGGACCTGATGAACCTCGCTGACGACAACTACGAGATAGTGAGGTACTACCCGATGCCGGGCAGAAATTTCAGAATCACAATGAAACTCACATACTAAGATGAAAAAAATCATTTACGCGGCCCTTGCAGCCGCACTCATCCTCGCCGCAGCATCCTGCGACAAACAGCCTCTCAACCCAGGACAGCCGGAAGAAGAAGCCACCGGCTGCTATGTCCTCAACAACGGCTCCATGGGCATGAACAACTCAGAGATCACCCTCTACGACACGGAAACAAAAACGGCCGTGGGCCAGATGTTCTCCACAGTCAACGGCAAAGCCCTCGGCGACACGGCCCAGGACATCCTCGTGGACGGGGACGATGTCTACATCACAGTCAATGTCTCCAGGCTCATCTTCGTCACAGACAAGGACCTCAAGATCAAGAAAGAGATCCGGGCCACCCTCCCGGACGGCACCGTCCTCTCTCCACGCTACCTCGCCAAGGGCGGCAACGGACGCATCTACGTCACCTATTATGAAGGCTACCTCGGGGAGATCAACCCCGACGGCTACAACGTCAGCACCACAGCGGTGGGAGCAAGCCCGGAAGGCTGTGCCTGGGCGGACGGAAAGGTATTCGTATCCAATTCTGGCGGAGCCAATTACCCAAACTACGAAAAGACTGTCTCCGTGGTGGACCCTGTCTCGTTCAAGGAAACATCCAAAGTTGAGGTGAACATCAACCCGGCCACCATGGAAGCCTGCGGGGACAACGTGTATGTCTTCAGCCTCGGGGACTACGGAGCCAACCCGGCCAAAGTCCAGCTTCTCGATGCCAAGACCCTCAAGGTCACAGACCTCGAATACAGCAGCCCGACCGCCATCGCCCTCGAAGACGAAATGCTTTATGTGATGTGCGGAGGCTATGACAGCAACTGGAATCCTCTCCCCGGCACTGTCTATAAGCACAATGCCAAGACCGACTCCGCACTCGGAAAGTTCGTCACCGACGGCACTACCCTGCCGCAAGCCTATTCTCTCGCCGCTGCGGGCGGATATGTATGGGTCGGTTGCTCTGACTACAAGACCAACGGAGATGTCTACCTGTTCTCTCCGGACGGCAAGCTCTACGACAAGTTCGACTCACAGGGGATCAACCCGATAACTGTGGCTGCACGATGATTCTCAGCCTCTTGTATGTGCTGCTCTCGGGGATTGCCCTCCCCGTGGGCGGCATCCAGATGCAGTATCTGTGGCGCAACCAGCTCGGGGACGTGTACTCCCTCGGGCTGGGGTCCGCCGCCTGTCTTGGAGCCGCTGCGGCCACGATGTCCGGCTGGTGCTCGCTCACGGTGGGCTCATTCATCTGCACCCTGATATGCACTCTGGTGTGCTTCCTTGTCACACTGCGCATCTCCACACAAAACCTCATAACCTTCGGCATCATTTTCGGCACTTTCATCGGCTCTCTCGGCACAATCGTGGTGACCAACGCCCCCAACGGAGACCTGCTCAAGCAATACTACCTCTGGGGTGCGGCCAATTTCAGGCTGGAGGGAGTGACCGGAGGCGACATAGTGTTCTCGCTCGTGCTCTTCGCCGTGGGACTTGGAGCCGCGCTGTGGACACACCGGGATCTCACCCGGCATTTTCTTGGAGAGATCGAGCTGTCCAACACCCGCAAGGCGGTGAGCCTGCTGATGATAATGTTTCTCGTGACTTCGGCCGTGAGCATCTGCGGGCCGATAGGGTTCATCTCGCTCGGGGTGCCGAACTTGAGCCGTGTGATATGCAAGAGCACTGACATCCGCAAGCACTACCTCCTCTCTTCGGCCATGGGTGTAGGACTGCTGCTCATCACATATCTGGTGGTGGAATATGTCAGCTTCGGCATCTACCTGCCGATCAGCGCCACCATGGCCATCATCGCCCTGCCGCTGACGGCGTTCCTGTTTGTCCGTCAGAGACAATAGCGGTCAGGCCTGCGGCAGGAGAAGCGAGCGGAGCTGCTCTACGGTGTCCGCCACGTAATCCGCAGTGCGGGCGGCATCCTCGGGACGGAAGCCCCAGGTGACACCAATGCTGAGGATGCCGCCGTTGGCGGCTGTGGATGTGTCGGTCGCGGAATCTCCCACCATCACGGTTTCTTCGCTGATGGTTCCGGCTACTTTCATGATTTCCGTAACCACTTGAGGGTCAGGCTTAAGAGGCACCCCTTCCCTGCCTCCGAGCACGGCGGCGAACTTTATATCGGGAAAGAACCGGTCTATCAGAGCCTGCGTGCCGGCAATGAACTTGTTGGACGCCACAGCCATCTTGACTCCTTCGCGCTGAAGGTCGGACAGCAGCTGCGGCATACCGTCATAAGGTCTAGAATGATCAGTGATGTGGGCCTGATAATATTTCAGGAAATCCGCGAGAAGAGCAGCAAGGAGCTGTGTCTCACCCTTAAGGGACTCCGGCATGGCGCGCCACACCAGATTGCGGACACCGTTGCCGACCATGTATTTGTATTCCTCTATTGTATGCTGCGGAAGTCCGTGCAGGGTTAGGGCGTGGTTGACGGCTGTGCCGAGATCGGCTATGGTGTCGATCAGCGTCCCGTCAAGATCAAAAATGACAAGTTTCCATTTCATGCCGCGAAGATAGCGCGATTTCGCTTGCGGAGAAAGATATTTTCACTATATTTGCACCCGAATTCGGGGTATTAGCTCAGTTGGTAGAGCGTTTGAATGGCATTCAAAAGGTCAGGAGTTCGATTCTCCTATGCTCCACAAGACATCGTAAGAGCCTCAAGCACAGCACTGCTTGAGGCTTTTTTCTTTATTCATAGCATTTTCCCCTACCTTGGGAATGTTGACAGGGGTTTACAACGGAATACTGAAGACGGAATGGCTGTACAAGATTACAATCAGGACCCGAGAAGAATGCGAGTTGCCGTTTTCCAGTCTGGAATAAATATTGAAGAATCAATGAATGCTAACAACCGACAAAAAAACATAGAAGGATGTCAGTTGTTAGAAAAAATATGTAAATTTGCGGAAATGAGTTTGTTATGGCTGTATATGTAAAAGCAATCCCGACGTTAAGAGGTTCAGCAGCTGAACGCTTCGTCAAGATGTCCGAAGAAAACCTTCGCAGACGCGCCTCTGTAGATTTTTCTAAGGAGGCAGCCAATTCTTACGCAATATTGAAAAAGAAAGAGGGGAATAAGTAAATCGTGGGGTATCTATTGGATAACTGCCGGTTCGGCAGATTAACATCAGAAATCATTAATCAATGTCAGACGTATACTTGCAGTAAAAACGCTGACATTGATTCGTTTTTTCATGACAATACGCCAGGCAATTATCGTGATTATAGGTTGGAGATGATGGGAACAACCCATTGTTTCTTTACAGACGAAAAAGACAATACGACACGACCGAAAATGGTCTGCGCTTTTTCTTTGTCCAATTCGTCTTTACGCACAGACATTCTTCCAAATAATAGGCGAAATCGTCTTAACCGTTCAATTCCGAATGCCAAACGTCGCTTCCAGTATCCGGCGATACTGATTGGCGAGTTATGTGTGTTCGACGGCTTTGGACATAAGACTTTCGGCTACAACATCGCTGATGAAATGATGAACCTCATCAAGACGATAGCAATTGATCCAGACAATAATTCCTCAAGCAGGTATTTGATAGTCGATGCGTTGAATAGTCCGGATGTGATTGAGTATTACAAGAGGAATGGCTTTGAGTTCTTGTTCGCTTCTGACGAAGAGGAACTTGAACATTTGATAAGTGGCCATAGCAGTGATGTGCAGGACTGCAGGACAAGACTGATGTTTTTCGATTTGGTTGTTCTCAATCAACAGATGCGCTAATACCGTTGATAGCAGGTGAATTTAACACAATTTTGTACAATTAACCCTCAAGTTTGACTGTCTTCGCCTTTGCTGGGCGTCCACGGTGCTTCGGAGAGACCTTTCTTCTGGATTTGTATCCGGTTCCGCAACCTTCAGGGACGGCAAAGCCGAAGGCCTCGCGGTAGAGGGATGCGCTCCTTGTTCTTGCCACATTTTATATCTGCGAGCGAGCTGCCGTATGCGGATCTGGTCGTGGAATCGACGGCCAGACAAAACTTACTCTTGCAAAATCCAAATGGGGGGGGGTATATTTGTAAAATTTTTAAAGCATTAATTTACAAATGAAAAACAATTCCATTAAACCTTACCTGCCTCCCGTCGTGGAAGTCCAGAACATTGAACTGGAGCAAAGCGTGCTCCTCAACTGCAGTATGAACACTGAAAATCTGAATGAAGAAACATTCAATTGGTAATCAGCAGGAAACCATGAAGGCAATTACAAAAGCGACAATGGCACTTGCGGCTCTGCTCGGGCTTGCAGGCTGTGCCAAAGAAAACCTATGCTCTCCAGAAAAGACCCTGTCCGGCAACACCACTGTGACATTGACAGCCTACCAGGAGAACACCGGCACCAAGGCCGAAATCAGTTCGGAAAACAGCAAACTCATCAACTGGATCAAGGATGACGCAATCACGGTGATAGATGGTGAAGGAAATAATGTCAAGTTTACTCTGACAGATGGCGCCGGCACCACAACGGGCACGTTCGAGAGCGAAGAAGCCAGCCTGGCGACGAGCTACACGGCACTCTACCCTTATCAGAAGGACGTGACCTTACACACGGCCTTTAATATTACAACCCTGAAAGGAGTGGTTCTGAAAAGCGAACAGACGGCAGTGCCCGGCTCATTCGACCCGGAGGCGGCCTTGATGACGGGTACCACCGGAGACGGAAGCACAAATCTGAGTTTCAAGAACATAGTGGGCTTTGTGAAGTTGACCCCTGCAGTCTCATGTAAGAAGATTACCCTCACCGGCACGAGTTCAGCCGCGCTTGCAGGAACAGCAGACATCACCATGAACAACGAAGGTTTGCCAGTGGCCAAGGTTCAAGACAAGGCTTCAAGCAGCGTCTCCATATCTGGTGACATCGAGGCCGGCAAGACCTACTACATCGCAATTTTCCCGGCAGAAATGGAAAGTTTCAGCCTGACCTTTACGGACTCTGACGGAAAGAACACCTGCAAAAGTTCAAGTAAGTCTCTGACAATCAAGCGCAATTATGTAACCAACCTCGGCGATGTGAAGGGAGGAGAATATCCTTACATCACATTCACGGCGGCTGCCACGCAGAAGTTCACAATCTCGCAAGACTTCTTTTATCTCTACTATTCTGTCGGAGATTCCGGTTGGCAAGGTGTCAAGGCTAACACTGCCGTTGAATTCGGCGGCTCAAAAGGAAGCTTGAGGCTTCGTGGAAAAAACAATAAGACAGGAACTTTTTTAAGCAGCATAAGCGCTACAATCAGTTTTACTGAAAACAATGTGCCGGTAAGTTGCCAAGGAGATATACGCACACTCATTGACTGGGAAAATTATGCAACGGTTGAAACCAAAGATGCCCGTTTTTCAAATTTGTTCAAGAACTGTTCAGTCTTGACTTCAGCTCCGGACCTCCCGTCGAAAAATTTGTCATCCAACTGCTATTATAGTATGTTCTACGGCTGTACCGGCCTGACAACTGCTCCTGCACTTCCTGCGACAGTACTTGCAAATGGCTGCTATGATAGTATGTTCTACGGCTGTACTAGTTTGAAATCTGCCCCTGCACTTCCAGCGACAGAACTTGCAGAGAACTGCTATCAATCCATGTTTTACGGCTGTAAATCATTGCAGAAAGCCTCTGATTTGCCTGCTGAAAAGGTTCCATACCAAGCATATAATAAAATGTTCCACGGCTGCACTTCACTTGAAGCAATGCCGACGATTTCAGCCAAAACTGTCTATGCATACGGAATGCAAGAAATGTTTTATGGGTGCCACAATCTGTCAAAGGTGACAGACCTTTGCATCAAAACTTTTAAAACTAATAATAATGGCGTTGGTTATAACTGCGCCAACATGTTCGCCTACTGCAAGAACCTTACTGCCGCACCAAAACTTCCGGCAACAACGCTCGCTGATTATTGTTATCAGGATATGTTTAACGGATGCGAGAAGTTATCTTCTGCTCCGGAACTCAAAGCTTCTTCAGTTCATGAGGGCAGTTATCAGCGGATGTTTGCTAACTGTACCGCTCTGAAAAAAGCGCCGGCACTGCCGGCAACAAAAGTGAGAGCATCCGGCTACCAGCGTATGTTTGTGAATTGCACCGGGATGGAATCCGGCCCGGAATCCCTTCCTACGACAGAACTTAATGAGAATTGCTATTATAACGTGAGTTCGGCGAATTATAACTAAAAGAGAGACAATTGAATAAGTCCAT
>ERZ808242.1325-NODE-1325-length-14286-cov-4.378680_pt1 | contig 14286 bp, 10 predicted proteins | sample MGYA00521244_ERZ808242 | MGnify/ENA primary metagenome ERZ808242 (study PRJEB31516, sample SAMN03275573) | gut metagenome | biome: mammalia-associated habitat; material: feces | host: Papio cynocephalus | place: Kenya | collected 2012-07-27 ... | reverse complement strand
CCAGAACTATTTTTATGTGGGCCGCTGCATCAGCGACGTGTAAGATAATACCACATTCGCACCGGTTGTGTCAACAACTTTTTGCAACTTTTTTCATTTTTTGTGTTTCAGTGCGTAATGCGTAGTGCGAAGTGCGTAATGCGTAGCGCGAAGTGCGTAGTGCGAAGTGCGAAGTGCGTAATGGTGGAAGGGGCGCACAATATTTGAAAGCGCCCCAATACCCCTTTTATATAACAGGGATTAGTAGCTAGGCCCTAGGGATTGGGAAATAGTTGTAATTATTTGTGTTTTCTAACAGTGAAATGGTACCGCTTTGTATTCAGAAAACCATACAACCGGCCTTCGGCCGTGGAAATGCACCCCCTCTGCCTTCGGCATCTCCCCCGTTGGGGCGATGTCCTACGGACCTATCATTGGTATGTATGTGCCGCCGGAGTCATGTTTCACGTGAAACATGATCAGTTAACCGTTAACTGTTAACTGTACTATTATCCCGTACCGGATTGTCATACAGCTGGCGATATAATCCGCTACTGCTTTGAGATTTCTCCACTTCTGTCTAACATAGAACCGAACTACACAGCACAGTCATTTCGTACAAATCCCATCGGTCGAAATGACGTTTACGGATAGCAGCACACTTTCCCTAATCCCTAAGGCCTAGCTACTAATCCCTCCACTAGGCACCAGTCACCAACAAATTATACAAAAAGAACCCGGGCAGAAATATCTCTTTCCACTCAGGTCTTTTCAAATACATATATAATTGCGGCGCTTCCAAATTTGACGCGCCGCCACCACCATTTCTAACTTCTCACTTCTAACTTCTCACTGCATTTATCATTTATATTGTTCTCTCAATCAGCTCTTTCAGTTCTCTCGCTGCTGTTTCTGGTGTCTGGCTTGCCATGATGGCGGAGACGATTGCAAAGCCGTCGATTCTACTATTTCTAAAGTCTGGAATGGTGTGCTGATTAATTCCGCCAATGGCCACTACGGGAATGTGCACTTTTCTTTTTATCTCTTTCAATGTTTCCATGGTGGTAAAGTCTGCATCGGTTTTGGTTGCTGTGGGATACATGGCACCAACGCCCAAATAGTCCGCTCCATCGACTTCCGCTTGCAGGGCTTCTTCTAAGTTGGCTGCTGAAACACCTAGGATTTTATCTGGTCCAATCATAGCCCTGGCTATGTGGGCTGGCATATCGCTTTGGCCCACGTGGACCCCATCGGCACCGCTGGCTAGCATCACGTCGATGCGGTCATCAATGATGAGCGGTATATGATACTGGTCTGTGATTTTTTTCAGCGCTACCGCCCGTTCGTATAGCACGCCGGTATCTCCGGATTTTTCTCTCAGCTGTACCAGTGTCACGCCGCCTTGGATGGCTTTTTCCACCACGTTTTCCAAGGTGTCTCCCTGGGGCATCCGCCGGTCGGTGACCAGGTACAAGGTGTAATCAATCTTCTTCATAGCGTGCTCCCTGTTCCAGTGTTTTACCATCCATTCGGCCCAGTTCATCTATGATACCCATGTGGAAATGGCCCAGGCCTTGGTTTTTATAGGTTTCCCAGGCTTTTTCACCAGAAAGGCCCATGGTAATCATGGCAGTGGCAGAGGCTTCCAAAGGATTTTCTGGATTGGCCCCACAGAAAGCGCCAATGATGGATGTGCACATGCAGCCAGAACCAGTGATAGCAGACATGGAAGGGCAACCATTTTTCACATAAATGACTTTTTCGCCATCGGTGATGATATCGGTGGGACCACTGATAACGACCACAGCGTTCCATCCTTTCGCCAATTTCTTCGCCACCGGAACGGCTGCTTTTTCATCTGCTTTTCCTGCATCGACTCCTTTGGTTTGTACCGATTCGCCGCCCAGGGACAGGATTTCAGAAATATTTCCTCTCACCACAGTCATTTGGATGTTTTGGATGATTTCTTGGGCCATTTGATTTCTAAACGGGGTGGCCCCGCAGCCTACGGGATCAAAAATGACAGGAATCCCCAAGGCATTGGCTTTTCTTCCTGCTGCAATCATGGATTCCACTTTGGTCACATTTAAGGTACCAATATTGAGCACCAAGGCTTTGGAAATAGAAACCATGTCTTCCACTTCATCAATGGCATCAGCCATCACTGGGGAAGCCCCGATGGCCAGACAGCCGTTAGCACAATCAGTGACGGTCACATAGTTGGTGATGTGATGCACCAAGGGATTTACTTTTCTTACATTTTCTATATAGTTAGCCAATTTCATGATACGTCTCCTTTGTGAAATCACAATTTTTCTTTTCGCTCTAATTGGTCTGCCTTTTTCAGATTTTGTTTCACTCCATAACCTTCCCGATAGTAGGCGGCCAAAATGTGACAAAAGCCATGGGCGCCCCGTTTTGCCAATTTTCTTGCATAATAAGCGGCTTTTCTTGGATTTTCTCCATGCAAGGCACCGGCCCAGTTGGCACTATTTCCTGAATAATAAAACCATAGCAACACCAAAAGTTCTTCCGATTCATTGATTTGCATCAAATGGTCCGCTGCCTGGAGGAAATCTTTCCCTTTCTTGCCAAAATCGGCGCCGTGCTGCAAGTACCAAATGGTAAGCAGTCGCCACATATTTTCATCATCGGTGTCAGCTACACCATCCAGGAGCGTCATTTCCATCTGTTGCAAAAGGGTCACATATTGCTTCCACAATTTCTTATTTCGATGAGAAGGATCTTTATCCACCTTTTCCGCCAAAGGTTGCAGTTCATCCATCAGAGGTTTGATTTTCCCTTTGTGCCAATCAATCAGCGCGCTGCGGCAGGAAGAATCGCCCGCCTGGGCCCCTTTTTTCAAGTACTCTTTATAGGTTGGGATATTTCCTTCTCGCATGGCCATGTCAGCCAATTCCAGGTAAGCAATGAAATAGCCATACTCGGCGGCCTTTTGAAATAAGGAAATCGCCTCTTCCTTTTTATCATCCATAAGCAACCGTTGCTGCGCCAAATCACAGGTCAATCGGCCCGCTTCATACCGACCATTGGCGGCACCGCATTCCTGGGCTTTCAAATACCATTGGATGGCCTTTTCCTTATGGATGTGGACGCCGTTTCCTTTTTCATACATTTTTGCCAATTGCATGCAAGAGAAAGGTTCCCCTTTGGCGGCCGCCTGCTCAAACAAGGTCACTGCTCTTTTGACATCTCTTTGGGTCCCATAGCCTTGCAGGAAATAGAGTGCCGCCTGTTCCATGCAGCTCCCATCGCCATGCAAAGCACCGCGCAAGAACCAGGATAACGCAATGGCATCATTTCGTGTGGTCCCATTGTACTGGAAGGTGGTGTGTTCACTATATAAATATCCAATTTGCATGTAGGCTTGGTAAATGCCGCCGTGGATGGCTTCTTGAAACCAAGTCAAAGCGATGTCTCGCACTTCTTCATATTGCAAAGCATCGCTCATCATCAAAAGCCCTGCCTGGTAGGCTCCCATGGCGGACCCATTGCGAAAAGCTTCTCCGAAATAGCCAAACGCTGCTTCCATGTCTTTCTTGCGACCCAACCCTTTTTGGCACATTTGTCCCAAAGCCAGACAACTTTCACTATGCCCTCGGTCTGCTAAAATCTGAAATGCTTTTTCTGCCTTTTTATATTCTTTTTCTTTCAGGAAATACTGGCCCACTTGGTACAAACCTTGAGCGGCACCGTTTTTTCCCTGCATGACAGCTTGGCTCAGGTACTCCATCGCTTTATCATAATTTCTGATTTGCAAATAGGCCTTGCCTAACGTAATCAGTTCTGAAGTTGCCATTGTATGATTCTCCTATTGTAGGGTGACTAGTGACTGGTGACTAGAGGAATGCGTTTTTATTATCTATTACAACTATATGCATTCTTCCCACATTCGCCCAAATCTTTCCCAGTCACCAGTCACCTAAATATACATTTTCTTTTATTTTACCACGTCTGTCACCATCGTATCTATTCCCCTCCCCATTAGATTTATCAAATGCAAAAAGACTGGCAACTCTGAACTGAGAAGTAAATCCCAGTCACGAGTTACCAGTCCACCAGTCACCTTATGGGCTATTTATTTTTCTCTACGAAGGCTTTCAATTCCGGATAGCCCACGTTGCCATAGCCAATGATGCTATCCACCGGCTTGCCGTCTTTGAAATAGATCAGATCCGGAATAGTTTCCACTTCATACCGCTGCGCCAGTTCTTCATCTTCGTCGATGTTAATGCCATATACAGGAACGTCAATTTCGTCGGACAATTTTTCAATCATGGGGCGAAGGCGGCGACAATACCCACACCAGGGGGCACTGAATCCTACAATCATATCCCCTTTGGCCAAGGCTGTATCAAAATTTGTTGTACCTGTTATCATCTGAATCATAGCAAGACCTCCTTTTTAAATCGTTAGCAGTTAGCAGTAGGCTGTAGACAGAAATTCTTTGAACAACCTTTGCCATTTGCCAGAATGCAAATCGATTTCTTTCTATTTGTATTGTATCAAGCATATCGATTTTTGTCAATAAAAAATGTGAGTTTTATATTTCCTAATCCTCAATCCCTAGCTACCAGTCACGAGTCACCAGTCTACCAGTCCCCCATAAGGACAATAAAAAAGAACTGCGACGTAAATATCGCAGTTCGCTATTTTGGTGGAGATGAGGGGAGTCGAACCCCTGTCCAAAAAGCCTGTCACACAAACTTCTCCGAGTGCAGTTCACTGTTTAAAGATTTAAGCAAAGTACCGTACAGGAACAAACTACCTTTGCCGAGCCCGGAATGAGTTTCCCGTAGAAGTCCCAGACATCCTTCTTTGGTATCCTATTGGTTGATGTCAGCCTGCGATCATAGGAAAACTGCAGGGGACATTAGCAGATTAGGCTGCTAAAGCAAAATCACGTTTTGCGTTTAAGTTTGTCCACCGTTTAGCGGGGTAGATGGAATCCCGACTCGCTATTCATGCCCCAGAATCTCCTGTCGAAACCGGTACATCCCCATGTGGAGTCAATCTTATTGTATGCGATAGGAAGAGATTTGTCAAAAAATAATTGATAATAAAGAAAGCGACTGTCATTCCCAAAGTACCAAAATTTCTATGACAGGTTATGATTCTACTAATTTCTGTAGCAAACACAATCATATATATCGATACCATCAAGGTTAAAAAGGTTATAAAAGGTTATGTGATTCCGATAGTCTCATAACCCTTTATAACCTTATTTAACCTGGCGCGATAAGGTATAGCTCATTGTAAGGAAGAAGTAATTTGCAAAATAATAACCCTTTATGCTATGGGGCGCTATATGAATTGTGCGCCCCCTTCCACCATTACGCACTTCGCATTACGCACTAAAAATCTCTATCGGTGATTCACATCTACAAAGGCCGGTCTTCCTCCCATAGATTCCGCTGTTTTCACCGCATCCAGCACGGCCAGGCGGATCGCTTCTTCTGCCAGATAGCCTACGGTATCAATGGGCGCTTCCACTTGGCCGGAGGCCATGGTGAAAACGGTGTCACCGTCCATCGAGGTATGTACAGGGCGAATGGACCTAGCAAATCCATCGTGGGCCATGCCGCTGACGGCTTTGCATTCTGCTTTGGTGAGAATCGCATTGGTGACCACACAGCCAATGGATGTATTTCCTCCCATCACCCGTTTGAATCCTTGGAGCATCAAATCATGAGAAGAAACGATAGTCTTTTCATCTTCTGCCAGCGCACCAGCCAGGACTTGAGCGCCGTCATAAATTTCACCGCAGGCATTGACTGCCATATAGGCCCCTACGTAGAGACCGCTGTCCAAGTGAAGTTCTGCATAACCAGCCCCGCTTTTCATGGCGTGTTCTCCCCCGATCAGTTTTCCTACCGATGCTCCTGTGCCGGCGCCGTAGCATCCTACAGGAAATACATTGCCTGCCGATTCAGCTGCTTCATAGCCCATTTGCAGGGTCGGATGGGCGGTGTGACTCCCAATGAGCAAATCAAAAAGAACGGCCTGGCACACAATGGGCACGCAGGCCGGTCCCACGAAGAAACCTCGTCCCTGTTTTGCCAAATAATTCATGACGCCGCTGGACGCTTCCAAGCCAAAAGCAGAACCGCCGGAAAGGACCACCGCATGAATTTTCTGTACCGTCTTTTCCGGACTCAGCAAATCAGTTTCCCGTGTCCCCGGTGCGCAGCCTCTCACATCCACCCCAGCGGTAGCCCCTTCTTGGGGTGCCAAAATGACAGTGACCCCGGTGAGGCCTTTTCTATCTTCCGCTGTACCAATGGTAAAGCCAGGAACATTTATCTTTCGTGTATGCATAGTACGTCACCTTTCTGGACTAGACGATATAAGGTTATTATTTTACTGGTTTCTTATATCAAACAAATTGTATATTCCGCTTCTATCAAGGTTAAAAGGGGTATAAATGGTTATAAGGCTATCGGAATCACATAACCTTCTTATAACCTTCATAACCTTAATACCATAGGTATATACAACCATGTTCGGTGCAGAAATGAGCAGAATAATAACCTTTATAAACTGCACCGGCACTCCTAATTTCTTTTCCTGTCACCAGTGATCGATTTATTCCTTTCTCGCCATTTGCAAGCAAAGCTCTAAATCCGCCGGAATCGGTGCTTCAAAGTGCATGGCTTCTCCAGTCACCGGATGATGCAAATCCAGGGTCCAGGAATGGAGGGCCTGTCCTTCGATGGGGAAATGGTCCTTTTTCCATCCGTAAAGCGGGTCATTGACCACGGGATGGCGAATATGGGCCATGTGGACACGAATCTGGTGGGTTCTGCCGGTTTCCAGTTTGCATTCAATCCAGGAGTAATGAGGCATGAATTCCAATACTTTGAAATGGGTCACCGCCGGTTTTCCTGTCTTGGGCTGTACATCCCATTTCATGCGGTCCTTGGTGCTTCGTCCCAAAGGAAAACGGACAACCCCTGTATTTCCTTCCATCTGCCCATGGACCAGTGCCACGTAATGACGCTGCGCTTCATGGGTGGCAATTTCTTCTTTCAGCACCGGAAACGCACGAGCCGATTTCGCCACCACCATGACACCGGAAGTATCTTTATCCAGCCGATGCACAATGCCCGGACGAATCGGATCTTCGCAAGCCTTAAACAAAGAATCACCGCAATGGAAAAGCAAAGCATTCACCAAAGTGCCATCGGGATTGCCAGAACCGGGATGCACCACCATGCCTCTGGCTTTATTAATCACCAGCATATCGTCGTCTTCATAGAGAATGTCCAAGGGCAAGTCCTGGGGAATAAGTTCTAAATCTTTCTTTTCTTCCCAAGAAAAAGAAATTTCATCCCCTGCCTGCACGTGGTAATTGGGGCGCACCATTTTATTCGGAAGCAAAATGGCTTTCCCTTCTTTAATCCACTTCTGCACTTCCGAACGGGTCAAACCGGAAGCGTCTTTCAAAAACTGGTCCAACCGCTGCCCAGACTCTGTTTCTCCTACCTTATATACTACGTCACTCATGAATCATGTCTCCAAAAATAAAATACAATCAGTGCCACGCCGACACAGATGAAAATATCCGCCACATTGAAAATAGGCCAAATGCGGAAATCAAAGAAATCCACCACACCAGAAAGGCGCACCCGGTCAATGGCATTTCCCAAAGCCCCGCCAAGAAGCATTCCAATGGCGGCCGGGAAATAGGCCGGCTTTGCGGGAATCCGCTTCCGGAAAGCAAAAAATGCGCCGAAAAGAACCAACACGATCAATAAGAAAAACCATCTCTGATAAGCCAAGATACCAAAAGCCGCTCCGGGATTTAAAATATAGGTTAAATGAAATACATTAGGAATCAGCGGAATCGATTCGCCCCACTCCATATGGGTCACTACAATCCACTTCACCAGCTGATCCAAAATGGTTACAACACAAGCAATACCTAACGTCAGCATATTCTCCTCCTTTGTAAGAGTATTATATCATATATATGGGTTTTGCATTTATATTTTGAGGAAGCAGGTATAATTCCACTAACTGTGACAGGTTCCTCAGGTTGCAAAGGTTACTCAAGTTTCTCAGGTTTCTCGAATAAGCTGCTGATGCAAGCGCCTATAAGCACATTCGAGAGACCTGAGCAGCCTTAGCAACGTGAGAAACCTGAGTAACCTATAACCATAAGCGGAAAAATACCTACTAACTCAATTCTTAACTAAATGGCATTCCCCCAATCCCCTTATGATAAAAATAGGGATTAGTAGCTAGGCCCTAGGGATTAGGAATTGGAAGTTCCAAGATTTCTCTTGTGCCATAGCTTCTGGCTGCTAGCCGGCTAGTAGCTAGAAGCTAAGAGCTAATAGCTGTGACGCAACAGAAATTATGCCTATTTCCTAATCCCTAGCTACTAATCCCTAGCCACTTATCCCACACAAAAAACGAGCAATGAATCCAATCATTGCTCGTTTTTTTATTTCCTATCAATAATGAATAAATACTTCCACGCTCTGCCGGCCGAAGCGATAGCATTCTTCGAAGGTTTCCATGCAGAGGTCGATGCGGTTTCCATTGATGGCGCCGCCTGTATCTGCTGCTACGGCATAGCCATAGTTTGGAATGAATACGCTGGTTCCCAGTGGAATCACCGACGGATCCACAGCCACGGTCCCATGGCCTGCTTGCGTGCCTGTGGCGGTGATGCCGCGGCCGTCTCCATCGCTGGGATGGTAGGCGCTGGCATTCATGGTGGTCACAAAGCCTACGGTATTTTCCGCCGTGCCAGTTTTGACAACTCCCGGAACGCCTTCTTTCAAAACCGTGGCGTGTCCCACTTTGGTCTTGACAACTTTGCCGTTGGAAATAAATTCATCCAGTTCGACTTCCCGTTCGCCCGGAATGCCTTCCTGCACTACCACTTCTTCCCCTGGCTTCAGGGTGCTGTCAAACCATTTATTGTAGTGGATGTTCATGGCTTCCTTGCGGTTCACTTTTCTGGCGGTATAAGGTACCACGTGAATCTGCATACCATTTCTCACTTTGGTCATGCCATCTTCGATGGACATCATGGTTTTCCAGTCAAATCCCGCTTCGTGCAGTACGCCCTGCACGGTCTGCTGGGTGGTGTATACCACCTTAGATTTGCCCTGGGCCACAATGGTCACAGGCACGGCCCGTTCTACCACCACCACGGAACCATTTTTCACACTGTCCGTGCTGGTCCAAAAGGTATCATAGGTGTTTAAAGAAACATCTACTTCATTTAAAATTTTTTTGAAACTATTGGCTTCTGTAGAAATCACTTTCTTGTCTTTGCCATCATAGATGGTAACCTGTTTCTTTTCTTCAGGCAGAGAGAAGTTAAACGAAGCCCAGGCGAAATTGGCTGGTCCTACAAGTGTCACAAGAATCGCCGAAACCGCTAACGTCTTTTTTGTTTTGATCCATGTCGAAATATTCATAAGCTTTTTTCTCCTATGGCAAATATTCTACCATAGGTAGACTTTTTGTCAAATTTATCATAGTTGACAATCAGTAAACTATTAAATTATGCAGTAATTATCGAACCAATTTTCAATCCATAGTATAGCAATTTGTGTTTCTAATGAATGCTAGATTCTGTGTGTAATGCTTGTTTTCCAAGTAATTATCGAATAAAATTAAATTATATAATTGTCGACTTTGTACGCTTACAATAGACATTTGAAAACGATTAATAAATAATGAATGAGATATATCCCTATTCTATCGAATATGCGGCCTTTCTAAATATTGACCCGGTGTACATATGTCAACTTCATGAAATAAATTAAAAAGAGCAAAGATGGGTTACTTTTGTCCCATCTTTGCTCTTTTCCTTTGTGTACTATATTTTCATTTTTCTCTCATTGTGGGAGAATAAATTTGAAAAATGCACTTCTTCTAACATCTCAGCCCAAAAACTCATTTGATTATGCATAAAAGTGGATAGTTGATACATTTTGAAAAGCAAAGGGTTAAAAAGGGTATAAGGGTTATAAAAAGGGTATGGGAAAACCGTATTTCCCATAACCTTTTTATAACCTTGTCACATATGACATCAACTCTAAGGGGAGAAGCCATTTCATAGAGAATAACCTGCCCGAAGGGCTAACCTTCCTCTCTATCTTATTAGCAAAATGTTGCTTATCGTTTTCCTAATACCGGTACATAGGGCTCCATCTTCTGGGCCAAGGTCATTTCTACATCCCGATCTCGTTTTTCCGCCAAGCGCTGGAATTCGGCCTGGGCGCAAACTCTGTCTACGGGAGCAATGTCTTTCACCCATGTGCCATCGGACTGCATGATATGGGCCTTTTGGTTATCTGCCAATTCCAAGCGAACCATGTTTTTCAGTCGCTGGCAAAGTTCTCTATCTTTCACCGGTACCATCAGTTCTACGCGGTCATTTAAGTTTCTAGGCATCCAGTCCGCACTGCCGATGTACAATTCTTCTCGGCCTCCATTGGCGAACCAGAAGACACGGCTGTGTTCCAAGAAGCGGCCCACCAGGCTGCGGACGGTGATGTTATCACTGATGCCTGGGATGCCTGGAATGAGAACACAAATCCCGCGGACGATGAGTTCGATTTTGACGCCTGCCCTGGACGCTTCGTACAATTTTGCAATGATTTCTTTATCCAGCAAAGAATTCATCTTTGCCACCATATGGGCCGGTTCGCCCTGCTGGGCAAAATGAATTTCCCGATCAATCAGTTCCATACAACGCTGGCGGAGGTTGATAGGCGCCACAATGAAGGAATCCCAAATTGGCGGGTCCGAGTAGCCGGAAAGCAAATTAAAGAATGCCGACGCATCGCTGCCGAACCGGTCATTGCAGGTGAAAATGCCAAGGTCTGTGTACAACTTGGCAGTGGACGCATTGTAGTTCCCGGTTGCCACGTGGACATAGCGGCGAATCCCGTCCATTTCCCGCCGGATCACCAAGGTACACTTGGAGTGGGTCTTGAGCCCCACCAGACCATAAATGACGTGGGCCCCTGCTTTTTCCAGTCGCCGGGCCATGAGAATGTTATTGGCTTCATCAAAACGAGCCTTCACTTCCATGAGAACCGTGACCTGCTTGCCATTTTGGGCGGCCTTTTCCAGTGCCTGAATGATTGGGCTAGACGAGCTGACACGATACAAGGTCTGCTTGATAGCCAGCACGTTTTTATCCGCTGCCGCAGAAGCCACGAAATTGACCACCGAATCATCGAAGGATTCATAGGGCAAGTGTACCAGCAAATCCTTTTCCCGAATCAAATCAAAAATATTTCTATGACTGTCTTTTTCCAGCTGCAGCATGGACCAGGGACGATGCGGATGGGCTTCTGGGTAGCGCAGGCTGTCATAGCCTTTGATACCGCAGAATCCAAAGAACACCGTGGTATCCAGCGGTCCATCAATTTCATACATATCTTCTTTGCCCAGGTTCATTTCCTGGGTCATGAACCGCTGCATGAACCGGCTGGCCCCTCGTTCAAATTCGATACGCACCGCTTCGCCGCGCTGACGTTTTTTCAGCTGCTTTTCTACTTCCACCACCAAATCCTGGGCATCTTCCTCATCGATGTAGAGGTCGGCATCTCGGGTGATACGGAACGGATGGGCTTCCAGCAGGTCATAGCCAATGAAAAGGCGAGACGCGAAATGGCGAAGCACTTGTTCCAGCAAGACAAAATCATGACGTCCTGGGGTTTCCGGATTGTCCGGCAAGCGAATGATACGAGGCAGTACCGACGGCACCGGCACAATGGCGGTCTTCACGTCGATATCGTTTTCTTCATCCACCGACAAATCTCTTTCATTTCGTTCCAAAAGCAGAGCCAAGTTCAAGCTCTTGGACGCCAGAAACGGGAACGGATGGGACGAATCCACCGCCATAGGGGTGACTACCGGAAAGACCTGCCGTTCGAAATAATCGTCCATCCACTTTTTCTGGCTGTCCGACGCTTCTTCAGGATGAATGAAATACAATCCTTCGGTGCGCAGTTCCTTCAGAATCATATTCAAGTATTTATACTGGCGAGCCACCAATTTCTGGCATGTATCAGAAATATTTTCCAACTGCTCCGCCGGTGTCATATGGGCGATGTCCCGACGGGTCACCCCATTTTCTTTCTGGTGCTTCAGACCGGCCACACGAATCATGAAAAATTCATCCAAATTGGAACTGGTAATGGCTAAAAACTTTAATTTTTCAAGAAGTGGGTTGTTCGGATCCACCGCTTCCTGCAACACCCGCAAATTGAACTGGAGCCACGACAGCTCACGGTTCAGATAATACCGATGATTTCTTACATCTACGTCCATAGCTACCTCCGCTCCAATTTGGCTTCCATGCCAAACACATTTTCAAAAAATTCCTTTTCTTTATCGAACAGCCAAGTCTCCAGCGATGTATCTTCTTCGCTGTCATATTCAATCACCAGAGCATCGCCGGCGATGCGAGCCGACAAATCATGCAACTTCTGATGGCGGGACATATCCATGGCCCGCACGAGGCGGAAAATGGCGATGAGCTTCAAGGCAGTCATCTTCGACTCATCAGTCAGCACACGGAAAGGCACTTCTTCATCGCTCGGGGTTCCTTTGTGGTCGTAGTACACAATGCAGGCCACGATGTCTTTTTCTTTATCGGAAATACCGAAAATATCAGTGCCGCGAATCATATTCCACGCCTGGCTGGAGGAGCCCAGAAGATTCACGTATTTCCCGATCTGGTACAAAATGATAGCCATGCGGAGCAGGAATTCATCACGCTCATTCAACTCATTTCGCGCATCGAAAGCGCGGATAATGGTATAGCTGTACAACTCCATGGCTTTTGCATGGTCTGGTTCATAATAATAGGACGCCGCAATGGACCGGGTCAGTTCCAAATTCTGGGCTCTCATATAAGCCAAAGCCGGGTCCCGTGTCTTCTGGGCCCCGTAGAACAGGGACGACGCTTCCACAAAGGTCATGCCCATCATAGCCAAATTCTTCACCGGCACGTGATTCAATATTTCCCGATAAATATGAATGGTTGGGCTCACCACAGTGGCCCAGGATTCGCTGACGTGATATTTCTGCTGAATCACCGAAGGGGTCATCCGGCCGGCCTCTTCATAAAGGCCGTACAGTTTCTGGGGATTCACTTCCATCACCACCTGCTGGTCGATATCCAGGCCCAACAGTTTCGCAATAATCCGCGCCTCTCGGCCGGACAAAATGACCGTATCGATGGAGTAATGCCGAATGGCACACCATAAAGGTTCCATGATGGCATGAATATATTCCGACAGCGCCTCCGGGAAAGACCGGGAATCTCGCTGGTTCATTTTGAAAGTTTCCAAAAGCCGCAAGGTGCCGATATGCACATTGTGCTGGTAGCAAAGGGTGCCCTTCTCCCACACCGTGAGGCCCACGCAGCCAGAGGTGATATCTACGAAGAGGAAATTATTTCCCAGTCGCTCCTGCTGGCTTCGGTTATACTGCTTCAGCCGGTACTGCAGGGCAAAGTGTTTGAAATAAATTTCCTGTGGCATATCCACCACCTGCACATTGAAGCCCGTAGTCACCCGGATCAGGTCCAGGATGGAACGACAATTTTCTGCTTCTCTGAGCACCGCTGTGGCATACACCGCATAGACCTTCACCTGGTAATCGTTTAATAGTTGCTTCAATCCATTCAGCATGGTGCAAAGTTTACGAATGGAGGCAAAAGATAATTTTTTGTGATTAAATACTTCTTCCCCAAACGTGGTATCCTTCCGCACCGATTCGATGACACGCACCTCACTCATGTGCGTGTATTCTACGATGCGCATGGACACGTTGGAAGAACCGATATGAATAATCCCATACATCAAGGGTTTCTGTTCTGCCATAAAGCGCCTCCGTTCTTTTATATTCAAGTGACTAGTGACTGGTGACTCGTGACTAGGCCTTAGGGATTAGGAACTGTTTCGTAGGAAATATGAAACATATAAGTGTTAACCACTTTGACACTCAGGTATATTGCTACTTCCCAGTCACCAGTCACCAGTCGCCAAATACTAACATTACAACATTCATGTAAACAATAGGTAAAATAGAGCTTCTTATTTCGTCAAATCATAGATAAAATCTATAATTTCTTAACAAGGAAACACAAAAACTCATAGGCTTCAGAAATATATGATTCTCTGCTTATATTATATCATAATTAACTAGGGAAACACTGATTTAATCATGGTTTGGAATTATTCTTAAATTTTTATTCAAAGCGAGGAAAGGAAATCTGCGAATAGCGAGCTATTTAAGGAT
>ERZ808242.1323-NODE-1323-length-14305-cov-2.875158_pt1 | contig 14305 bp, 7 predicted proteins | sample MGYA00521244_ERZ808242 | MGnify/ENA primary metagenome ERZ808242 (study PRJEB31516, sample SAMN03275573) | gut metagenome | biome: mammalia-associated habitat; material: feces | host: Papio cynocephalus | place: Kenya | collected 2012-07-27 ... | reverse complement strand
TCCACCAACAAGTTGTCAAATACCTTTCGCGGACGCTTGCTCATGGTCGTCAATTCTTGGTGTAGCCTTCGTTCTGCTCCATGTTGGGGTTGAACGTGAACTCATCTCTCGAAATGGGCAGCACACACTTGTCGTAGTCCCAGTTTATTTCCTGCGGCGCGTTTTGCAAATGCTTCCCGCCCTTTCGCACTATGGTCTTGCCATTGCGAAGCATGTCAAAATAGCGGTGTCCCTCACCAACGAGCTCTTTTTCCCTCTCCAAGAGCACACGGTCGAGCGTGAATTCGGCATCTGTCACTTCTGCCTCTGGATTGGCGCGTTTCACGATGTCGTTGAGATAGGCCAAGGCTCGGGGACGCAAGTCGCCACCAGCCTTCAATCCGGCCTCTGCCGCTATGAGGTACACCTCGGAAAGCCGAAGCACAGTGTAGTTGTTGTCAAACGACGGAACGTCATAGCCTTTCTCGCCAGGATATTTCAGCAACATGTTGTAGTTCTCACCGTCGCCACTGTCTTGATAAGTCGCCACGAGCTGACTGCGCACGTCGGCAGGGTCGTCTTTCATCATCTGGGCGAAGTCGTCGGTAAGTATTACGGCAGCGTAGCCCCACCAGTGCAGGAGATACGACAGGCCGTCGCGCCCGGGGTTCGTGGTCGCCGTGTTTGAGATCTGGAACAAGGCCTCAGAGCCAAACTTGTTGCTGAAAGCGAACATGTCCACATAGTGGTCATGGTCTGCCAACTGGTACAGGCCATTGGCCTGAAGATCGCTTATCAACTTGTCGGCCATGTCGAAAGCCTCCTTGTTCTTGCCGCAATATAGATATGTGCGTGCCAGCAGGGCGCGCGCCGCGTAGGAGTTTATGTGGCCGTCGTTGCGCGAATCGGAAAGCAGCGGTATGGCTGTCTGCAGTTTGTCGATTATGTAGTCGTAGCACTCTGCCACCGTGTTTCTCTCCACCGTCTCACCATAGTTGATGGCATGGTCGAGCAATGGCACGCCCGGTGAGGCACCGTTGTCCTTGGCGTATGGATAGCCGTAGATCCTCGTCAGGTCGAAGTAGCAAAGCGCTATTGAGGCCAGTGCCTCTCCCTTGTACTCATCGAGCTGCTCATCATCGCCACTCACCTTGCCGTCGTCAATGGCCTTCAGAATGTTGAAAGCGTTGCGTATGATGTAGTAAGGGCGCCCCCAAAGGCCACCGCTGTTGGGCACGGAGGCTGAATGCTCAAAGAAATAGAACGGGTAAGCTGTGCGTCCGCTCGACCAATAGGTTGGCTGCATGTCGTCGCCTTTCACGTCGCCATAGAGAAACATCGACGCGTTATAATAATATGTGGAAGCCATCAAGGCGTATAGGCCATTGACGGCGTTTTTCACGTCACCGACGGTGGTGATGGCCTCCTTGGTGGTGGTCTGGTCGGATGGAGCCATGTCGAGGAAGTCTCCCGTACAAGATGACAAGCCGAGCGTCATCAATATCAATGCGAATATATGTTTTTTCATTGTAGCTTTCGTGTTATTTAAATGCCTATTTCCAATCCGAAAGAGAAAGTCTTGAGTGGCGGTATGTCAAAGCCAACAGTGCCTGTCAGCTCTGGGTCGTACTGGTCGTACTTGGCCCACGTGAGGAGGTTCGTGCCCGAGAAGAACAGGCGGGCACGACTGAATCCCAGCCTTTTGACCCAGCTCTCCGGAGCGTTCACGCCAAGCACGAGGCTCTTCAGGCGCAGGTGGTTGGTGCTGTGGACACCGCGCGAGGAGTGCCACCAGCCGCCATAGCTCTGTCCGGCCACGTAGCGTGGAATGTCGGTGACATCGCCTGGTTTCTGCCAGCGCCGGCGCAGCTCCGTGCTCTTGGGGGCCGTAGACGAATAGCCATCGTCTTGCAAGGCCCACATGCCGGCGTCGTAGGAATGGCCTCCAAGAGAATAGGTGAGGTTGACGCTGAGGTCAACGAAACGATAGCGGAACGTGTTGCCAAAGCTGCCGCTCACCGTGGGGTATATGTTGCAAATGGGCACCGACACGGCATCGTTGGGGTCGTTGACTATCTCGCGAGAGCGCACGCCGTCCACCTCCTTGTTGCTGTAATATTGCGGAAGGCCGTTGTCGGGGTTCACGCCGGCATACTCCCTCAGGCAAATGGTGCCAAGCGAATAGCCCTCCTTGACAAGGTAATAGCTGCCAGAATAATATTGCGACACGTCGGCGAGTTTCAAGACCTTGTTCTTGTTGTGCGACATCATGAACGATGAAGTCCAAGTGAAGTTCTTGCTGTCAATATTGGTGGAGCGCATCTCCAATTCAAAACCTGTGTTGCGGAGGCTGCCTATGTTGTCCATGATTGAGCCGAACCCCGTGATCGGGTCTACCATCTTGCTCATCAAGAGGTCTTTCGTGGTGCGCGTGTACCAATCGAAGGTGATGTTGAGACGGCCGAACAGCATGAGGTCCAATCCCACGTTGAACGCGTAGTTCTTCTCCCAACTAAGCTTGTCGTTGCTCAACGAGCTCTCCACCATGGCCGGCATGTCGTTGTAGGAATATGTCACGTCGTAGAGGCCATAATAGGAATAGAGCGACGACGGCACGTTGCCATTCACGCCATAGCTGACGCGGAGCTTGCCGTCGGTGAGCCACGGCTCGCAAGGCCTCAGAAGTTTCTCTTGCGAGAAACGCCATGAACCGGAGAGTGCCCAGAAGTTTGCCCATCGGTTGCTCGGGTGCAAGCGCGACGACCCGTCGCGACGGAAGCTGGCAGAGGCATAATAGCGGTTCTGGTAGTCATAGTTGGCACGCATCACATACGACAGCATGGCATCGCCTGAGGTGTAGTTGCCTATCGAAACGGGCGTGCTGGCCACGTTGAGCACGTTTTTCTTGCTCGTGGCATAGTTTTTCGCCTCAGCGTCGGTATAGTCCTTGTCCCACTTGTGTATCTCGTAGGCCGCGAGCACGTCGATGGAATGGCCGCCAATCTTCGTGGCATAGTTGAGGCGCGTGTTGCTGTTGTAGGTGAGATTCTCTATATGGTAAATGTCGCCCTGGCCATTGGGGCTCTTTCCGTCGGAACTCTCCGGTGAGAAATAGCGAAACTCGTTGTTGTATATGTAGTCCACGTTGAACACGGTAGACAGGCGCAGTCCTTTCATGAACGTGTAGCCAGCCTCGGCAGAGGCAAACGTGCGCGCCACATGGCTCTTGTGGGTGTTGATCTCGTTTTCCTGCACAAGGTTCATGTTGTTGAGCTCCTTGATGTTGGTGTTGTAGGAGCCGTCCTCATTGTATATAGGTATTGACGGCGTGAGCACCGTCTTCAAGGCATACATCGGGTTGCTGTAATAGTAGCCGCCAGGCAGGGGCTTCTCCCTTGTCAACGAGAACATCCCGTTCATTGACAAGTCGAGCTTCCTGTATTTGTTGCTCACGTTTATATGGCCGCTGTATCGTTCAAATCCGGAGTTGCGAGCCACGTTCTGCTGGTTGGTATAGTTGAGCGAGCCAGCGAACTTGGAACTTTCATTGCCTCCCGTCACCGAGAAGTCGTAGTTTTGCTGCAAGGCTTTCCTGAAGAGGGCTTTCTGCCAGTCGGCATAACCGTTGGATGGCTTTTGGGCATATCGGTCTATGACCTGTTCGGCATGCTCTTTTGCCAGCTCAGCCGTCTCGCCGGCATCCATGTTGGCATTGGTGAGACCTTCGAGTATCAACTGGCGCCGCTCTTCACCGCCCATCGTCGGCCGGAAGTTGTAGGCCATGTCTGATATTCCGAAACTCGCCTTCAGGTTATACGAGGTCTTGCCCTGCACGCCTTTCCGGGTAGTGATAAGCACCACGCCGTTGGCGCCTCTCGCGCCATAGAGCGAGGCTGAGGCGGCGTCTTTCAATATGGTGACGTTTTCGATGTCGGCGGGATTGAGGGTGCTCAATATGCCCAGTCCGCCAGTGTTCATGTCGTTCACGGATAGGTCGCCCGACATCACGGGCACGCCGTCGAGCACATACAATGGTTCGTTGGAAGCCGAAAGGGAGCCTATGCCACGTATGCGAATAGATGAACTCGCGCCCGGAGTGCCACTGTTTGTGGTGATTGAGATACCTGAAAGGTTACCCTCCATCATCTGCGACAAGGAGATGACCGGCAGGTCTTTTTGCTTGTCAACACTCATCACCGAGGCGGAGCCAGTGTAGGCTCCCTTGCGAACATTGCCATATCCTGTCACCACCACCTCGTTGAGTTCGGAGACGTCATCGGAGAGCTGGATTGTGGGCACTGCCGCCACACCGCGCACGCTGACCCTCTTGCTGACGGTCCGCATGCCCACGAGACTCACCTCAAGGTCGTATGTGCCGTCCTTGGGAAGCCGCAGGCTGAAGCGGCCATTGGCATCGGTGAGGCAACCATCCTTTATCGATTTCACGTAGACACTCACGCCTGGCAAAGGCACGCCATTGGCATCGGTGACGGTTCCAGTCACCCTCGAACTGTTTTGCCGCACCTCTCGCACGGCAACACTCTTGATTGTACCATTTCCTGCCAACATCCCCACCGGAGCGGCAGCCAAGGAAGCGATGACACAAATCATCATCTTGTGATTCATAGGCAATATTCGCTATTTGTTAACAATTCGGCAGCAAAGTTAATATTTTTTCTCTAAATTCAAACCATTTTACACAAAAGTGTGATAAATCTCTTATTTTTCTTGCTTTTTGTCAAACACGCAATAGCGTTTTCAATGTCCACCGTATTTCATATACTCAACTTTCCCACATGGTGTCACAGGCTTTGCCGTATTAACTTTACTAAAATGCCAAAAAAACTCACGTCTGTATTATCCGCGTTTTCAAGATAACTCATTACCTTTGTGTCTACAAACAAGACCCTCCGCCTCGCGGAGACAAACAAATTGCAAAAAATTAAGGCTAAAATGCGAAAAGGAAAAAGTTTTATGGCGCGGATATTGTGGCTCGCAATCATCATGCTCATGCTTGCCACGGGAGCGACGATGCGCGACGGAAAGATATTCGGACACGACTTGCGCGAGTCACGGAGCCAGCACGCCGACACGCCGCGACAGGGCGACACGCTGAGCGTGCAGCCCGACGGCGGCATCATTGTCAACACCAGGCCATTGGCCAAGGACGTGTCGGGATACGGCGGCCCCGTGCCATTGCTGATACACGTCAGCAAGGACGGCATGGTGACCAAGGTAGAGGCGTTGCCAAACTCTGAGACCCCAGACTTCTTCGACAGGGCAAAGACCCTGTTCGGCAAATGGCAAGGCAAGACCGTGGACGAGGCCATCAATGAGAAGGTGGACGGAGTGTCGGGAGCCACGTTCTCATCGAGGGCCATCATCGAGAACATGCGACGCGGACTGGCCTTTGCCAAGCACGACAGCGAGACGGCGCGAGCCTCCACGGCCACTGATGGATGGACCACAGGCGGCATAGCCGCGCTCATGGTGGCTTTGCTCGGCGCCATCGTGCCACTTTTCTCGCACAGTCGCCGCTGGCAACGCATCCAGCTCGCGCTCAACGTGGTGGTGCTTGGACTGTGGACTGGCACGTTTGTCTCCTACGCGCTTTTCATGCGTCTGTTTGCCGGAGGCATAAGCCTCGCCACCTTCGGCTCGCTTGCCGCACCGCTCGTCATGGTAATCGTGGCGTTGGTCTATCCGCTTGCTGGCAAGCATGGCTACTATTGCGCCCACATCTGTCCATTCGGCTCCGCACAGGAACTCGCCGGAATGCTCAAGAGGCGCAAGCCACGGATGTCGCCACGCCTCAGCAGGGCACTCAACACGTTGCGCAAGGTGCTGTGGGTGGTGCTCATGGCACTCATGCTCACTGGCACGTGGACGGCATGGATGGACTACGAGTTGTTCACGGCTTTTCTCTTCACATCGGCTCCAATAGCGGTGACGGTCGTAGCCGTGCTCTTCCTTGTCTTGTCGGTATGGGTGCCACGCCCTTATTGCAGGTTCGTGTGCCCCACGGGAACGTTAATCAGAAATTAGACAGACTCACTATATAAACAATGAAAAGAAACTCTGTCTTTCTTGGCATGGCCCTCACCACGATAATCACCGTGATTGCTTCGTGCGGCACGACCAAGAAAACCATAAAAAACAATAACAACAATAACAACGACACGACACTCGCGCAAGGCACCGCAGTCAAGCAGCCAAACTTCGTCATGCCTGGCAAGGAGGCTCGCGCCGTGTGGGTCGCAACGATAGGCGGCATAGACTGGCCCCGCCGCCGCTTCACGGAGGATTCGCAGAAGGCATGGTATACGCAGATGCTCGACACGCTGCAAAGGCTAAACGTCAACACGGTGTTTTTCCAAGTGCGCCCCAAGGCCGACGCGTTCTACGACTCGCCCTACGAGCCATGGAGCCAATACGTGACGGGCTATCGTGGCAAGGCACCAACATACGACGTGCTGAAATGGGTCATCAGCGAGACACACCGACGCGGCATGTCGTTTCACGCGTGGATAAACCCATATCGCGTGGACCAGAAACAGCGACAGGGCGACAAGTTTGGCAAGCTCGACCCGAGAATACCGCAAGGCATCGTGAAAGACTACCGCATGGTGAGGGTATACAACCCCGCCATGCCCGAGACCAGGCAAAGGGTCAGTTCCATAGTGGCCGACCTACTGCGTCGCTACGACGTGGACGGCATTCACCTCGACGACTATTTCTACCCGGCATTGCAGAAGGGCGAGAAGATGAAAGACGAGGCCGAATACCGACGCTACGGCAAGGGATTCGCATCGGTGGCAGAGTTCAGGCGCGCCATGGTCGACTCGCTCATCGTGGCCATGCACGACACCATAAAGGCCATCAAGCCCAACGCCGTGTTCTCCATATCGCCGCAAGGCAACTATGAGAACAACTACAACTCCATGTATGCCGACATAGCCTTGTGGTCGGCACGTGGCTGGTGCGACGTCATCATCCCGCAACTCTACTGGAGCACCGAGCGATGGTTCCTGCCTCGCCTGAAATGGTTCTCCGAGAACGCCACGACGAAGACGAAACTGCTCATAGGCTATGCGCTCTACCGGTTCGGCGAGAAGGCCAAGAGCAGCGTGTATCGCACGGCAGACGACCTGGCGAAGCAAATAGACGCGGCGCGGGCCGACGGCAAGGTGTCGGGGGCGGCGCTTTACAGTGCCTATTGGCTGATGAACAACCCCGTGAGCATCAATGGCGTGATAGCCTCGCGCTTCCCACACATCAGCCTCGCGCCATATCTCGGACAAGGCGACGAGAACAAGCCCGACGCGCCACAATCGCTCACCGCGACAGGAAGGAAACTGAGCTGGAGCGCGGTGGATGGTTGCTATTACGCCGTTTACAAGGCCGAGGGCGAGAAAGCGGAACTCGAGGCCGTGGTCTACGACACCAACGCCACGGCAAAAACCGATGCCACGTATTTTATAACCGCCGTGAAAAAAGGCTGCAACGCCGAGAGCCTGCCATCAACGCTCGTGACCACAAAAGAACTGCCTGCAAACATGGCATCGCGATAACGGCGTAAGGCCGTCGCGATTCAAGCGTAAAGCCATCGCGATTCAAGCGTAAGGCCATCGCGATTCAAGCGTAAGGCCGACGCGATTCAAGCGTAAGGCCGGAGGGCACGAAAATAGCCACAAACGGCATTGCATCGCATATTTTGTCCACAATGCGAATGACGACACGTTTTTTTGGCACAATAGTTGCAGATATTAACCATATAGTGTAAATTTGCACCGATTAATTCAAAAAAGAAAGGAAGACTTCATAAATGACCAGTCAGTTTTCACCAAAGGTATCAGAGATTCTTGCCTTCAGCAGAGAAGAGGCGACCCGCCTGGCCAGCAGTTTCGTGGGGCCAGAGCACCTTCTGCTCGGCATCCTGAGGGAGAAGACATCTCCCGTGGCCGACTTGTTCAGGCAACTGAACATCAACAGCCAAGCCATAAAGGAAGAGCTTGAGGAAAAAGTGCGCGAAGACGAGATAGCAGAACCCGTGAACGCCAGCGAGCTCGTGCTCAACAACCAGGCAAGCAACATCCTGAGACTTGCCGTGCTCGAAGCCCGCCTGCAACATACACAAATGGTAGACGTGCAACACTTGCTGCTCGCCATGCTGCACGACAACGCCGACAACATGGCAAAGAAAGTGCTTGAGATGAACAACCTCGACTATGAGACAGCCGTGAGACTGCTCAGCAAGCCTGCCACGAAAGACGGCATAGGACTGCCAGACGAGGAGATGGACGATTACGACGAGGACAACCCCTCGGCAAAGCAAGGAAATGGCAACGGGAAACAGCAAGCCACCGCCACGCAACCGCAAGGCAACGGCAAGACCCCGGTGCTCGACAACTTCTCGACAGACCTCACCAAGGCTGCGGCGGAAGGCAAGCTCGACCCAGTGGTGGGAAGGGAGAAAGAGATACAACGCGTCATCGAGATTCTCGGACGCAGGAAAAAGAACAACCCCATACTCATCGGCGAACCCGGTGTGGGAAAGAGCGCGATTGTGGAGGGTCTGGCACAGCTCATCGCCAGCCACAAGACATCGCCCATGCTCTTCAACAAGCGCGTGGTGAGCCTCGACATGACCGCCATCGTGGCAGGCACGAAATACCGCGGACAGTTTGAGGAGCGCATACGCGCCCTGCTCAAGGAACTGGAGAACAACCCCAACATCATAGTCTTCATCGACGAGATCCACACAATCATCGGAGCAGGATCCACGCCTGGCAGCATGGATGCAGCCAACATCATGAAGCCGGCATTGGCACGCGGCACGATACAGTGCATAGGCGCCACGACGGTGGACGAATACCGCAAGTCGATAGAGAAAGACGGAGCGCTGGAGCGCAGGTTCCAAAAGGTGATGGTAGAACCCACGACAAAGGACGAAACCTTGCAGATACTGCTCAACGTCAAGGAGCGCTACGAGGAGCACCACTGCGTGAACTACACCGAGGACGCATTGAAAGAGGCCGTGAGACTTGCCGACCGCTATATCACCGACCGCTTCATGCCCGACAAGGCGATAGACATAATAGACGAGGTGGGATCGCGCGTGCATCTGAAGAACGCCAAGGTGCCGCAAGAGATCACCGACAAGGAAAAAGAAATAGAGACGGTAAAGCAGAAAAAGCAGGAAGCCGTCGGCGCGCAAAACTTTGAGCTCGCGGCAAACTACCGCGACCAGCAAACCAAACTGGAGCAAGACCTGCGCCTGATGCAACAAGAGTGGCAGAAAGGCGACGCGCAAACCAGGCAGACCGTGACAGAGAGCGAAGTGGCGGCGGTGGTGTCGATGATGACGGGCATACCCGTGCAACGCATGGCCGAGGCTGAAGGCAAGCGATTGCGCAACATGGGCGCGGAGCTGAAGAAAGTGGTAATCGGGCAAGACGGTGCCATAGAGAAGATGGTGAAAGCCATACAGCGCAACCGCGTGGGACTGAAAGACCCCAACCACCCGATAGGCGCGTTCATGTTCCTTGGCCCGACAGGCGTGGGAAAGACTTACCTCGCCAAGCGCCTCGCCGAGAGGATGTTCGGCTCGAAGGATGCCTTGATACGCGTGGACATGAGCGAGTTCACGGAGAGCTTCAACGTGTCGCGACTCGTAGGCGCGCCTCCAGGATACGTGGGCTACGACGAGGGCGGACAACTCACCGAGCAGGTGCGTCGCCACCCCTACTCCATCGTGCTGCTCGACGAGATTGAGAAAGCTCACGGCAACGTGTTCAACCTCTTGCTGCAAGTGCTCGACGAGGGCAGGCTCACCGACGGCAACGGCAGGCTCGTGGACTTCCGCAACACGGTGATAATAATGACCTCCAACGCCGGCACGCGCCAGCTGAAGGAGTTCAGCCGCGGCGTGGGCTTCAACGCCGGTGGCATAACCGACGCCGCCAACATGGACAGCAAGGACAAGCAATACGCGAGGTCGATAATACAGAAGAGCCTCTCGAAGCAGTTCTCGCCTGAGTTCCTGAACCGCCTCGACGAAATCATCACCTTCGACCAACTCGACCTCGGAGCGATAAAGCAAATCATCGACATCGAACTCGCCGGCCTGCGCAAGCGCGTGGCAGAGCTGGGGCTCACCATATCGCTCACCGACAAGGCCAAGGAGTTCGTAGCGACCAAGGGCTACGACATACAGTTTGGCGCAAGGCCACTGAAGCGCGCCATACAGACCTATATCGAGGACGGACTATCCGAGATGATACTGTCGGAAGAGGCAAGCCAAGGCGACATCATCGTCATAGACAAGGACGAGGGAAAGGACGAGCTGACATTCAGCGACACCAAGCCATCCGCCAAGGAGCAGGGGCAAAACGACGAGTAGGGGTTTCCCCCTCATGGCATAGGGAAAAGCCACGATAACTATGAGAACTATATCATAACTTTGCAACATGAAAAACAACATGAACGACAACTCTTAAAACGATATAGCTATGAAAAGGTTATTTACAGCAATCGCACTCTTGCTCACGCTCACGCTAAGCGCTTCTGCCATGAGCTATGACCAGGCTCGAGACCAGGCTCTCTTCCTGACCGACAAGATGGCATATGAGCTCAACCTCACTGACCAGCAGTATGAGGCAGCCTATGAGATAAACCTCGATTACCTCATGCGTATCGACAATGCCGATGACCTCTATGGGGCATATTGGAGGCAGAGGAACCTCGACTTGAGCTACATACTGCTCGACTGGCAGTATCGCGCCTACGTCGACGCGGCTTACTTCTACCGCCCGCTCTACTGGAACGGCGGCTACTGGCACTTCGGCATCTACGCCCGGTACCCACACCGCGACTTCTTCTACTTCGGATGCCCAAACTTCGTGTGGACTTACAGTGGTGGCCACTCTTGGCTACACAACGGGGGACGCTCATGGTATTATGGTCGCCACTGGAACGGCCCACGCGACGGTGGCCCTCACCCAGGAATGAGGCGCAATTGGGATAACGGACGATACGGCGCGGGATTTGTCTACCAACCTGGGCAGCGCAACTGGGCACAAGCCCCACAACGTGGATTCAGGCCAAACGGCAACCGTCCGAACTGGAATCGCCCTAATGGTCGCCCATCCGACAATCGTCCTAATGGCAACAGCCCATTCGGCAACCGCCCGAACGGCAACCGCACATTTGGAAACATGAGACCACAAGGCGGCAACGACGCGCCTCGCAACAACAACCGTTCGTTCGGCACGCCACGCGAGAGCAGCACTCGCTCCACCGTGAACCGCACGCAAGAACGCACGTTCGGCAGTGGCTCGTTTGGCAACCGCAACGACACGCCAAGAGGAACGTTCCAGCCCCAACAGGGCAATCCTTCACGCACGTTCTCGTCACCGTCACGCTCGTCTTCATCAAGCTCATTCGGTGGCGGACGCAGCACAGGGTCATTCGGAAACAGGGGCAACTCTGGTGGCGGATCCTTCGGTGGCGGCTCTTTCGGCAGAAGGTAAGGCAGAGCGTTTACACATTATATTATATATAAGACTAATAAAGTTGTTTGCGGAACGTAACGACAGTTACGCATCCGCAAACAACTTTTTTTATAGCCTTTTCTTCACCTTTCTATCATTATTTTCGTAATTTTGCTTTGAAATAAAGAAAAAAAAGAAAAGCCATGCCTTTAAGACTTCCTGATAAGCTCCCCGCCATAGACATCTTGAAAAAAGAGAACATCTTCGTGATGGACGAGACGCGTGCTCACTCGCAACAGATTCGCCCCTTGCGCATCGTGATCCTCAATCTCATGCCTATGAAGGTGACGACAGAGACCGACCTCATAAGGTTGCTCTCGAACACGCCACTGCAAATGGAGATATATTTCATGAAACTCAAGAGCCATACGTCAAAAAACACTCCTGTGGAGCACATGATGATGTTCTACCGTGACTCTGAGGAACTCATGAAGCAAAAGTTTGACGGGATGATCGTCACTGGCGCACCAGTGGAGACCATCCCATACGAGAACGTGGACTATTGGAAAGAGTTCAACCAGATAGTGGACTGGGCTCGCCACAACGTGCAGTCCACACTTTATCTATGCTGGGGCGCCATGGCAGCCATGTACCATTTCTATGGCATACCAAAGTATCAGCTCCCGATGAAAAAGTTTGGCATATTCAAGACTTATCCATCCGACGAGCAGTTGCCCATATTCCGCGGTTTCGACGACCTATTCTACATGCCCCACTCGCGCCACACAGAGGTGAGACAATCCGACATCGAGAAAGTGCCAGAGCTAAGCATAATAGCCAAGTCGCCTGAAGCTGGTGTCAGTATTGTCAGCTCACGCAACGGCCGCGACTTTTATATCCTTGGACACTTGGAATACGCGCCCAACACGCTCGACAATGAGTACCATCGTGACCTTGGCAAACGCGACGACGTTGCCCTGCCACAACATTACTATCGCGACGACGACCCGGAGCGAGGCTACAAAGTGAGATGGCGCTCAGCGGCCAACTTGTTTTATAGCAATTGGATAGACTATTACGTTTACCAAGAGACGCCATTCAACATAGGCGACATCAAATGAATGGTCGCAAAGGGATATGGAAATAGCGAAATGTTAAACAAGAGTTAAAATATCAATTTTGTTCTCTATATAGAAGCAAAAACATTACCTTTGCACTCGCTTTTGAGAAATAAAGCATGGGTGGTTACCAGAGTGGCCAAATGGGGCAGACTGTAAATCTGCTGGCTCTTGCCTTCGGTGGTTCGAATCCATCACCACCCACAAAGAATAATATTTTTCGTAACTTTATACATGTTTAGTAATGCCGTAGCCACTGTGAAGTGCCTACGGTTTTTTTGTGCTTTGAAGTAAGGGCATTTTACCTTTCAAAAACAAAAAGACACAAAACAAAAGTAAACAAAGACAAAAACAAGGTTGTGCTCGCACACAATTCGTTGATTTACATCAAAAACATGAAAAGCAACGGCGATTTCTTTCAAAAAGATTTGGAGCATATTAAATATATTCGTAACTTTGCACCCGTAAACAAGAGGTTAATACCTCAAATACAAGGACAGAACAAGTTAGTAGATTTTTCATATAGGTTTTTAGTTTTTAGGTTTTGATAGATTGTTTTTTTAAATTTCAAAGGTATTTAGTTTTAGGTTAAAGATTAGTTTTATTTTCAGGTAACAATTTGATGCAAGATAGTTGGTTGACGCCGTGAGGCGGAAACCTTCAATCGAGCTCAAAACTAAGAGGAATTAATTGTAATTCACAATACACAGGCAGCAATCGTGAGATTTCTGCCTGTTTTCATGTTTAGGAGCTACTGTCTTCCTTTCATTTTGAAGAATCTTGCTATGGGTTCAATGAAACGCGACACGGTTTGCGGTCGTGGGTAACTTGTAGACACCGACATACCGCTATAATATACGAACAAGTGCCGCTTGACCCTCGACAAGGCCACGTATAGTTTCCTCGCATCTTCCTCCAACGCCGTAGAGTCGTTAAGATTATAGAAGCTTGGGATTCTACCATCCACGGCATCAAACACTATCACGTTGTCAAACTCCAAGCCCTTAGCCTTATGGATGGTGGAGACGAACACCTTGTCGTCAAGCGATGAGGATCCGCAGATGTCCGCTTCCTTAAACGTGCTGATTTCCATGATATGATTCTCCAGCTGCTCCTTAAGCGATGGTTCCTCGGCTTGTTTTATAACATCGCAGTCAAGGAAACGCAACACATAGTCGATTTTAGCTATTGGCTTTATTATTCTTTCCCCCACCAAGAAGTCATAAAAGCGAATTATCTCAGCCGTCAGTGCCGACTTGTCACACACGGCCCTGGCATAAAGTTTACCGCACGCCTTACAATAAATATCAGCATAGCTTCGCCTAAGTTTTTCGGCAAAAGACTTAACGGACTGCTTGTCGAGAAAATCATTCTGCCGTCCTATCACGTCCAGCCCCTTTTCATGACAATATTTCACGAGCGACACCGTGGCATTGACATCATCATCGGCAAGGTGCGAGTTTTCTCCTTCCAGCCCTATCTCCATAAGCAACGACTTGAGCTTGAACGCCTTGAGATCTGGACGAAGAAGGCGTATGAGCTTCAGGGAGTCGAAGCACACGGGCTGAAGAGCACACCAGTTGGCATCCGGAAGATAATCTTTCAAGCGGAAGTACATTATATGATAATCGAACGTGGCATTATGCGCCAACAGGGGAGCTCCATTGGCAAAGTCGAGAAAAGCCTTGAATCCCTCAGTGGGAGAACATATCTTGT
>ERZ808242.1321-NODE-1321-length-14318-cov-11.661852_pt1 | contig 14318 bp, 10 predicted proteins | sample MGYA00521244_ERZ808242 | MGnify/ENA primary metagenome ERZ808242 (study PRJEB31516, sample SAMN03275573) | gut metagenome | biome: mammalia-associated habitat; material: feces | host: Papio cynocephalus | place: Kenya | collected 2012-07-27 ... | reverse complement strand
TAGGCTCTGCTGTATCTGGGGATAACTTTATCCACGGAACTATGCAGGTACGCCACAATTTCTGTAAAAGTAGATGCTGATGATGCAGATGCTCGTTTAAACGAATTGAAGAACAAGTTAATTCCTTTGTTCAAGCCACAAGGTGTGAACGAAAGTCGTTGGGAGTCGTTAAGAGATGAGTTCTTGAAAAAGGTGAATGACTTACAAAGTCCAAATGATGTAGCGTCAAACGATTTGTTCTTGTCATGTTATATCCCTGTATTTGATAAAATCTTATCATTAGTAGATATGCCGAACTATTCATATTGGACTTATAGCTGGGCGATGGCAGGAACTTCTAAAATATCAGTTGCTACATATCGTAGTTTGGAAGACTTAAATTCTTTCTTACAGCGCATAAGTTATCATCAAGGTTATGAGGTATATAACAACCTCTTGAAGAACTTGGGGACTCTTGTTTCTGATTATCTCTATTTATGCAATGAACATATAGAAAAAATCGGACAAGAAGTATATACAATAGAGCGATTTTACAAGAGAATTCCAAACAATCCTGATTATGAAAACCAGCTGAATGAGTTTAATGAGTACTGCTGGCTTATATGTGATATGACTTTGGAATTGACTCGCTTGCTAAACCTTCTTTTGGAACGAATCCGGGATAAAGTTTCTGATTATCACATTGATGAAGGTGTCTTTGTGATAGACACGATGGCTCGTGAAAAAACGGAATATCGAAATAGCGAGAAATCAGATTCTCCATATCCTGGGTTAAAAAAGTTTGTTCAGATTCGTTCTGACCGTAATTACTATTATAGTAAAACTTCTATTTTGAATTTTATTTGATAATATAGATACGATAAGTCATGTCTAGTCAATCATCAGATAACAACGAACGATAACGAAGAATACATTGTTCCGGATTATATATTAAATTTTGAGGACTATGGATGATAGAAAAATAATAATTGATGAAATATTGATACCTTCTTTAAGAATGTTGTATCATGAAGATTATATAAATATCTTGTGGAAGGTTTCTGAGCGAAACATTTGTGCTAGGTTAGCTCATCATATGGAAAATGCGATGAGAAAGTACGATGAAAGGCATTGGTCACATAGCTTTGATGGTTATTATGCCGATGTAGAATATAACAGAATGGGCAATGGAGATTTGAAACGATTTGAAAATTTTGAGAAGGTTCCACAATATATGGTAAGTGACTTGCTGATTCAAAGCAGAGGAAATAGCCAAAATCTTCTTGCCGTAGAAATGAAGCGTAATGACAACTACAAAAACAGAAAGGAAGATAAAGAACGATTAATGTCATTGGTTTCTTCTAGAGTGCAAAATGAGTCTTGTGTGCATAACACATTACTTGGGGCTTTCATTGTCTACTCAAAAGATGAGGTGAAAATTGAATTCTTTGAAAATAATGGAGGGACAGAAGCGCAGACCAATCAATTGGTGCTATCATCTGTTGAATTACGTGCAGATTAATTACATTGTGATAAGGTAAATTAAAAAATGTCACATCTAAAATAATCATTTATGGAGAATAAATACCCTAAATTCATATCAAGTTATGCGTTAGGCGATGATTTATATGAAGGCAAATCGCAAGAGAAATTAGCTCATGCCATTTGCAATCATATAACTAGCATTGATGCTCAATTCCTTGATGACTCCAAACCTATAATTCCACGGCTTATAGGTTTGGAGGGTACTTGGGGAAGCGGTAAGTCTAATGTGGTGGCACAAATGCAGGCAATTTTGAAGGAGAAATATTTCTTTTTTACTTATGACGCCTGGGGACACCAAGAAGATTTGCAACGTCGTTCCTTATTAGAGAGGCTAACTGATGAGTTGATTGAAAAGGAAATGTTGAAAGGTAAGACTTCTTTAAAACATTTGATAGAGAAGTCTGATGGCTCAAGGGATGTTGAGCTAGTTTCTCAAACTTGTTCTTGGCAAGAAAGACTACAAACATTAGTTGCGAGAAAGTCCTATTCACGTAATTATACAATTCCGAAACTCAATAATGATAGTAAGTGGTTTGCTTTAGTTCTTTTGTTGACTGGGTTGTTGATATCTTTATTCAATACCTTGAAGACGACAGATATGCCAGAATGGTATTTGTGGGTTTCTTTAGTGGTACCGTTTTTGCCATTTGCTATATTCTCATTGATAATTTCTTTTTGTGGTGGAATCGCTAGATGGAGAAATATGTGGGCTTTCTATAGCACGAATAGCACATCAGATACAACTTCGTATAGTATCTCTCAGGCGGAGCCAAGTGAGAAGGAATTTCGTGAGTGGATGAGAGATTTGGATAAGAGCCTTAAAAAACAGATGCGATTGGTCTTGGTATTTGACAATATGGATAGATTGCCGGCTGATAAGGTAAAGCAGTTATGGTCATCTATCAACACATTCTTTGCAGAGAAAGGCTATCCTCGAATTTGGTGTATCATACCATTTGATAGGAAGCATTTGGCTTCAGCTTTTGGAGCAAGCAGCTCCAAAGAGAATGTCACTTCACTTTTTATAGAAAAAACTTTTCCTATAGTTTTCCAAGTTCCAATTCCAGTCATAACTGATTACAAAAAGGTATTTCAATCTTTTGTTAATCAAGCGTTTGGTAATTTAGTGACTCAAGATACAATAAATAAGGTAAATGCTACATACAGAAAACAAAATCCAATCCCTAATGTAAGGCATATTATAACTTTTGTCAACAAATTGGTATCTTGTTATAATCAATGGAAACAGGAAATATCGCTTGAGGCGATGACCTTGTATTTATTGGGGCAAGAAGAACTTTTGGAGAATCCAGAAAGGGTGATACTTGATAAGTCGTATATATCAGATGACTCAATAGAAAGATTATTCAATCTAAATGAAAATTTGCAGACTGAGATTGCAGCCTTGACGTATGGTGTAGATAAAAAATTGGCCAATCAGTTGCCGTTGAAACGGTATTTGCAAGATGCTTTACAAAATGGCAAAGCAGAACATATACAGAAATATGCGCAGGATAATTCCCAATTTTATGAAATTTTACATGAGCTATTTGTTGATTTAGACTTGGATACTCAATACCAAAATTCTATAAAGATATTAAGCTTATTGCAAAATGGCAAAGAAATCGAGAGAGACTGGACTCTTCTTGTAGTTTATTATAAGAAATTACATCAGCGAAGATATAATCCAGGAGATTTATCAACAATAAAAAGTCTTTTGGAAAAAGTGCCAGAAGAAGATACAATCACTCTTTGTGATTTTGTGTTAAAGAAACATTTCGATAAAGAAAATATTACAGGCACAGAATTCTATGAACTTTTGGATAACTTCCAGAAAATTTTAAATTCAAGAAATATTGAGTATACCATTCCATCTTATGAAGTAACAGGCGATGTCTATTATGAGTTCTTAACTAAAGCAGATAAGGACTATGCGGCATATCCAATAACAGTTTCTAATTCCGGATTAATGACGTTGTTCTTGGAAAAATTAGATAATGGTGAGGATTTGTCTCATGAGTTTAGATTGCTTGCAGATGATGAGAGGTTTGATTTCAAGCGAGTGATTGATTATTTGAAAAAGAGCATCGGCTCATCTGATTCAGAAAAGAGCATACTAATTTCTTCTATCGTGATGTTAAAGCTCTTAACTTCTGAAGTCATTAATATTGAGGAATGGGATGATAATCATTGGCTTTCTGTATGGAATCAAATGACACCTGATGAGGATGCATATCTTGACCTTTATGTCTTGATGGCATCTAAAGGTGTTAATTTGCCTTCTCTTTCTGCGGAGCAAATGGCGAACCTATCAAATCTACTCTTACGATATACATCAATCGTAGACTTGATAAGTTGTTATAAAAAGTATCAAACCTCTTGTTGCCAAAGTCTTGTCGCTTATATAATAAAGAACAGAGTAGTCGATAAAACCTGTCCAAAGGATAAATTGTTATCAGATATCGAATATCTTGCACACCATACGGATTGTACTTATGAGCAAATTGTAATGTATATGGATGCCTGGGGGTATCAGCAGTTAGGTAAAACAGATATGTTAGTCGATATCGAAAATACATTCAGTTCGACAGATAAGGCAGACGAAGTAATAGGCTTGGATTGTCCATTAGGAGATTCTATTACAGCTAAGTATAAGAATGAACTTGAACACCAGAGTATTGATGCTTTTATTGACAACAGTCGGTATACTCTTAAGCATAACACCTATTGGGGGAATGTTTTAGTCCGATTGGTTCAAAAGCATAAATTGAACAAGTCATTATCAGATAAAATGAATGAGATTGTCTCAAATCTCTTAAAGGCGATAGAACATAATTATATAACAGAACTGCCAAATGGTTCTGCGGAAGAATTTCTTGTGTCTAATGCAGAATACAAAAATGTTTCTTCTTCGGTGACTGATATTATAACCGATTATGTAAATGATAAAGTTGATATCACTCCAACGGCTTTTGTTCTTCTCCATCGTTTTATAGAACTTTCAAATCTTAATAATAATTATGCAGGATTTCTTAATTATTGTATGATGAAATTAATAAACAATACCGAGTGTCAAAATATTATCTTACAGAATAAGGATTTCTATGCTAAGGTGATGAAAGGCAATTTGGATTCAGCATCAGAATTGAAAAAGGGTATGAAAAGTATCATAGAAGATAATGAATTTCCAAATAAGTTATTCCAAACATTTATTAGTTCAACAGTATGAAGCAATATAATGTAAACTTTAAGGGATAGTAAAAAGGCAACTCTTCCGCATTATAGTGGCGAGTATGTATTCTCTATAGATGTAAATATAACACAACACCAGATAAAGTGACACTTCTATAAATTGTTATAGTTTGTGTCAACTCGGTCATCAGTTGATAACAAGCGAATAACGAAGGATGCGTTGTTTCTGTATTCTTGAATGCTTTTTATGATAGTAGTAATAATAAATAAAAATGAAAGATAATACTATTAATATTATATTAGCAAATGCCCCTGTGAGAAATGGAAACAGGGGATGTGTGGCATTAAGCATCACTATGATGTCATTAATTGATGAGGTGATGAAAAGTGCAGGAGTGAAATATAATTTGTTTTTGCCTGATAGCCAATTTGGAGATCAGAAAAAACATGAGTATAAAATTAATGAGAATATACTTGTCTTTAGAGATTGCCGTTATCCTAAGGGGTTGTCCCTAAAGGAAGACGCAAAGATAGTCGTAAAGGCGATAATAAAGGGAGAAAATAAAGCCAAAAATATATTCAAAAATGCTGATTATGTTTTGGATATAGGTCAAGGCGATTCTTTTGCTGATATTTATGGGGAATATCGTTTCCGTTTGATAGATCGTATTCATGTATTAGCTCGGAAATATAAAAAGCCTTATTGTATATTACCTCAGACTATAGGACCGTTTAAGAATGAAACTATCCGTGAAAAGGCAAATGAAAGCATAAGAAAGGCTTCTTTGTGTATGGCTCGTGATAAGCAAAGTTATGATTATGTCGTTAATAATGTACCTGAACAAAAGAACATTCATGAGTATATTGATGTCGCTTTCTTTATGCCTTATGAAGTAATCACGCAAGACTCAGCATATACTCATGTCGGAATAAATATCTCAGCGCTCCTTTGGAATGGAGGTTATACGAGAGATAATCAGTTTGGCTTGAAGTGTAATTATCAGAATACAGTTAGAAAACTAATTGATTATTTCTTGTCTTTGCCTAAGGTAAAAGTTCATTTGATACCCCATGTTGTCGGGGAGGAACGAGGCATAGAGAATGACTATGAGGTAAGTTATGATTTGTGGAGAGAATATAATAACTCAAATCTTGTTTTGGCACCTTTTGCTTTAGGACCTATCGAGATAAAGTCTTATATAGCAGGTATGGATTTCTTTATGGGAGCTCGTATGCATGCTACCATTGGAGCGTTCTCTTCGGGTGTTCCAGTTGTGCCGATGGCATATAGTCGTAAATTCAATGGCTTGTTCATTGATTCTTTAGCTTATGATGCAATGGTTGACATGAAGTCTCAAACTGATGATGAGATATTGGCTTCTATAAAGAACGCTTTTGATAATAAGCAAACTCTGAAACAGATTATCGAAGACAGAATGAATGGTGTTGTTGCAGAACGTCGAAAGAAGCTTATCGATGATTTAACCAAATTTTTTAACTTTTAAGGTATGAAAGTCTTGATTTTAGGAGGCACTGGAGCCATTGGAAAATATTTGGTTGTCTTGTTGGCATCTGGTACACACAATGTATATGTGACAAGTCGTAGTAAACATGATAATCAAGAAAATGTTCATTATATTTGTGGTAATGCGCATGATTTGTCTTTTGTTTCAACACTATGCTCAGAACATTGGGATGCCATTGTCGATTTCATGTCTTATAAGACAGAGGAGTTTAGACAACGAGTTGATGTATTGCTCAAAGCTACAAGTCAATATGTATTCATAAGTAGTGCAAGAGTCTATGGAGATAGTGAACATCCTATAAAAGAATCGTCTAGCCGCTTGTTGGATATTACAAAGGATAAAGATTTTCTTGGAACAGATGAATATTCGTTGACAAAGGCTCGACAGGAATATATACTTATGGGGGGGCGAAGTAACAATTATACCATAATAAGACCATATATAACCTATGGCACTTATAGATACCAACTTGGTGTCATGGAAAAAGAGGAATGGCTATATCGAGGACTTCATGGAAGAACAATACTTTTACCTCATGACATGCTTGATAGAATAACAACAATGACTTATGGTTATGATGTTGCTTATGGAATTTATAAGATACTTGGTAATACACAATCAATAGGTGAAGTTTTCCATATAACAAGTAAATATTTATTAAAATGGAAAGAGGTATTCGATATATATAGAGAGATCCTATTGGAAGAAAAGGGGATAGAATTGAAGTTAAAAGAAGTTTCTATTGATGAATTTTTGAAATTGAGATCATCATATTTAAAGTATCAATTGATATATGATCGATTGTATAATAGGGATTTTGATACAACTAAAGAAACTATCTTTGCAGATGCTGATAGATTCTTGTCTCCCAAAGAGGGATTGCGTAAATGTTTGTTAGAATTTTTGAATAAACCTCGATGGAGAGGTATAAATTGGATTTTTGAGGCGCGCAAAGATAAATTAACTAATGAAAGAACATCATTATGTGAAATAGCTGGCTTCAAAAATAAAATTAAATATTTAGTAATTAGATACAAATAATAATTAAAAATATAAGTATGAACTATCCAAAATACCGTACTTTTCAGCTTTTGATTCCGATGCTGAAAGAGTTTAATGTTAGAAATATCGTAATTTCTCCAGGAAGTCGTATGCGTGAGTTTGTCTTGGCTGTAGAAGAAGATCCTTTCTTTACAACTTATGATGTAACAGACGAACGAAGTGCTTCATATTTTGCTTTGGGCTTGTCACAACAGGTGAATGAGCCTGTTGTTATAACTTGTACATCAAGTACAGCAACAACTAACTATGTGCCAGGTGTGACAGAAGCATTTTATCAAAATGTACCAATTATTGTTTTGACGGGAGACAGAGACCCATATATGTTGGGATGTCAAGAGGATCAAATGATAAACCAAGTTGGCATGTATGATAGAGTCGTGAGAAAGTCTGTTACTTTGCCTATAGTTCGCACTGCGGCAGATGAGTGGTATTGTCAGCGATTGTTAAATGAGGCTTTGTTGGAACTCGATCACCATAAAAAAGGACCTGTACATATTAATGTGCCAGTTCCTGCGGTCATTTATTGGAATGATGATAAACCAATTTCTGAATATCCAAAAGTTAAGCGAATTCATCGCTATGAAATTAAGGATAAATATCAGGTTGAGTTGGCTAAGAAAACAAAGGAATTAGCGGAAGCCAAAAAGATTTTAATCTTGGCTGGTCAGAATGTCCATAACTTTGATGTGAAATTGTTGGAAACTTTCTTCTCTAAATTTAATTGTGCAGTTCATGCAGAGCATATGGGTAATATAGAATCAACATGCAGATTGAATTTGGCTGCTTGTAGTGAAGTTATTCCTGACAACAAGTTTGATGAGTTTGTTCCAGATATTGTTATTTCTTTCCATGGTACAATAGCAATAACGCGAAGATTGAAAGAAGGCCTTCGTTTAAAAAAATGTAAACATTGGTTGATTGACGAAGCTGGTGACGTTGTTGATGCCTATAAGAACTTGACGGATATATTCGAATGTACCCCTGAGGAGTTCTTTACTTATTTCAATAATCATGCGCCAAAAAATATTACTAATGACAAGTTGTATTATAACAAATGGTTGGCTGTTAGTAAGGGTAATGTAGATGTTGATATTCCATATTCTAATGTATATGCAATAGGCAATTTTATTAAAAAAATGCCAGCAAATTCAAATCTTCATTTGAGCATTCTTAATAGTATAAGAATTTCTCAATATTATCAACTACCTAGTAATACTAAAGTTTATGCTAATGTTGGAACTGATGGTATTGATGGATGTTTGTCTTCTTTCTTTGGACAGGCTGTGGCAAGTAAATGTGAGAATTTTATTATTGTGGGTGACCTATCTTTCTTTTATGACATGAGTTCTTTGCGAATAAAGCATAATGGTGCCAACTGTCATATTCTTCTTGTCAATAATCATGGTGGAAATGAGTTTTATCAACAACCTCTCATGCCGACAACGCCTCAGGGATTAGGAGCAAGTCACCATAATAGCGCAAAAGCTTGGGCTGAGAGTTTGGGTTTTAAGTATCTTACAGCATCATCTAAGGAGGAATATGATAAAGCAATAGATGAGTTTGTTAAAAAGAACTTAAAGAGTCCAGTCTTGTTTGAGGTGTTTACTGATCAATTAGCTGATAGAGAAACGGTCTTTGCATTAAGAGGTAGCTATGGTAGACAGTATGATGATAATGCAGCTCTTAAAGATGCTGTAAAGTCTGTAGTAGGAGAAAATACTATAAAAGGAATCAAAAGATTCTTTCATAAGTAATCCGTGATGATTCAATATTGATAGCCAAGGCCATGGCTATAATGCTAATGGTCTTGGTCCATACATTTTTTTCGCAATATGGGAATCTCAAAATGTAGATATTTGAAATAAATGGGAAGTAGTAAAAAAATTGTAAGTGGAGTTGTTTGGAGTACGATAGTAAATATTGTCAACGCTCTGTATGGCTTTATTGCTGTGCCAATTCTTATCAATCATTTCGGTAAGGCTGAGTATGGATTGATAGGATTGGCTATGTCCGTCAATGTTTATATGAACTTGATGGATATGGGATTTAATTCGACCAATGTGAGATTTTTCTCTACCTGGTTGGCTCAAGGTAAACATGAGAGATTACTAAAAGGATTTCAGACAAGTCTTTCATTCTATAGTGTCATAGGATTGATAAACGCTATAGTTTTGATAATTGTTGCTTTCTTCTCAAATGGAATTTTCAATGTGACACCGGAGCAAGACATTATTTTGAAGCACTTATTCTGCATATTGGCTGTTTCTGCTTTCTTTCAATGGTTTTCTTCTTGTTTTGACCAAATCATCAAAGCAACAGAAAATGTGGCGTGGATTCAAAAACGTACCTTGGTTACAAAGATATTGATGATACTGGCTTTAGGATCAACAGTGTTGTTTGATTTCTCCATCGAGTTGTATTTCATCCTTACCTGTTTGGCACAGTTGGCAATTGTCCCAATGTCTATAGGAATGATAAAGAAACAGATTCCATATATTAATTTTATGCCAAAATGGGATAGGCAATCTTTTAAGGAAATGTTGCCCTATTGCTTGAATATCTTTTCTTTTAGTCTGTTCCAGTTCTCTTTTTATAATCTCCGTCCTGTGTTTTTAGGTATTCAGGGATCTGTAGAATCCGTAGCAGATTATAGAATATTGAATGGTATTATTGGAATCGTCACCATGTTGGGAGGAGCTTTCATGGGAGTTTTATTACCATCTACAGCTAAGGTGGTTGCCAATCATGATAAAGACGCTTATTATAGAGTAGCATACGATGGTACAAAATATATATCCATATTGATTTGTTTCTGTTGCTTTGGCATGATGTCTGTCGGACCAGAGGTTTTGACATTGTATGTGGGTAAATCTTATTTATACTTGATTCCATGGTTCAATCTTTGGTTATTGTGTACATTGGGTACGCATAACCAAGCTATCAGTAGTCTGATTCTGGCAGGGGATGATATCAGAGCTATTAGTTATAGTTCCATAGTGGCATCCGTTGCAGGATTAGTGCTTTCGTGGGTACTAATTCCGAAGTATCAGATTGGTGGTGTTTGTATTGCTTTTGCGGTATATTGTATTATTCAATTGTTGTTTTATTATTGTTATTACTGGCCTGTAAAGATGAAGATCAATTCTTGGACAGTATTATTAAAGTGTTTCTTGCCGTATGTGGTATTAGGAGCCGTTCTTTATGAAGCAATGCAATTTGTTACATTTACAGATAATAGCTTTCTCTTATTTTTGTTTAAGGGAATTGTTTTTACATTATTGTTTGTATCTTTAACTTTGTTTTCTCTTGATAAAGATAGTCGAAAATTCGTGTTTAATATTATTAGAAGAAAATAGTGATGAAAGCTTTTGTTATAGCAATAGTACTTCTTTGTTGCATTCTAATGTTCTTTGTTAAAAGGAAATATAAAATTGGAATTTTAATCTCAGGAACAATATTGTTTACTATAGTAAATGTTCCAGTCCTGCCATTTCATGGAGCTAACCAACTCCTACCTTTGGCATTCATTTTGTCTGAATTAAAACAAATAAAAAATCTAATTCGCTCCTCACGTAATACTATAGTTTGGAAGTTGTGTGGATTGTCTGTTTTTATGATGTTGCTTACCATCATATTCTCTCCTCACCTTTCTGATTTTTCTTCTATTCGATATTTTGTACAGGCAGAATTGTTCTTTAAATATTTTGCGATACTCTATGCTTTTTGGGGCTTTTCTGATGCTGAAAGCATAAAGCCAACGTTACGAATGACATTGGTGGCTATGGTAGTCATCACATGTTTAGGGGTTGTTAATTATCTTACCAAATCAGCTGATTATGTAAGTGCAATGATGGCTGGTGTAGAAAATACAGGTATTGGTGCTTCTGGAGATGAAGCAGGACAAGTTTTTATGGAACGTGAACGCTTTAGGGTTCAAGCAATGTTTTTGAATCCTTTTGATTATGGATATATTTGCGTTTTGGTTTTGTTACTCCATATATATGGTTATATAAATAAATTGGAGAGCAAATGGAATTTTATACTTGTACTAGCTTGCAGTGTGTTTGGTATAGTATCTTGTGGGTGTAGAACTAATATTTTTTGTGCGTTAGTTGGTGTGTCGATATTTAGTTTGTTTGCATATAAATTAGGAAAGACAATCAGGCTGGCGTTGATTATGTTATTGGTGGCTATTGCAGCATATCAATTTGTTCCTTCTATTCAAGAGGTTGTTGACAACATGATGACAATGTTTGATAAAAATAGTGATGTTGGTGGTTCCTCTATGGAACTTAGAGCATTGCAATATGGAGCGGTACTTTATCATATTCAGAATAATCCACTTTTTGGTTGTGGTTATAATTACTTCTTGATAGATATGGGGTGGGGACTTGGCAAAGAATACCTTATGGATCAAAGATTGGCAGGCTTGGAAGGCGTTGCTATGAATTATATTTTGGAAAGAGGATTTGTAGGTTTCTTCTTATATTTGGTCTATTATATAACAGTAATTGTATTTTTCTTGAAAAACAGAAAATATGCAATGCATACAGTAGCCTTAGGGTTAGGTGTGGTTGGTACTTATTTATCATTTGCAAATATGACAGGAGAATTATTATCTGTATATCCAACATTGCTATTGCTCGGATATGTATTTAAGGTTATCGATTATAATCGATTGAGAAATACCATTACGGGGGGGGAAGCCTCGTAATTAATTATATTTTGGCACATACCTTGTGCAGGAACTTTAAAACTGCAAGGGTATGGGCATAATTGATAGAAAAAAGGCATCTTGCAACCAGCGATTTGAGTTGATTGCTATCATTTTGATTATTGTTCTGTCAACAAGTGGATTTAGTAATATCAATTGGAATCCAACTTTAGGTGGCTGGATAAAAAATATATTGTATTATGGATTAGTGGTTTATTTGGTTGTAGGAAGTAAGGAAAAGTCCAAATGTAACTTTTATACTGAAGTTTTATTGCTGACTTTTATTCCTTTCCTATCAATATTCAATTCGTGGTCCATTTATTCACAATCTCCATACCGAAGTTTTACTGTGCTGTTGGGGCAATTTATATGGATAATATACTTCCTATTGCATAAATATAAAGTTCAAGAACAGACAATATTAAAAGTTCTTTTTTGGGTTTCCTTGTTCTTGATAGGAGTTCAAATTATCCAGCAATTTACATACCCCAATGCTCCATTTGGAACAATGTCCGAAAATGCAATGATAGAAAAACATGCAATGGAAGCTGCAGAGCAAAGAAATGGACTATGGCGTTTTCGTATGCACCAAAATGGTTATTATACAGCTCCTATATTATTTGCCATGTGGATTTGGATTCGTAAGAAAACAAGTCTAAAGCTTGCTGTTTTTGTCTCTTTGTTTTTGGCATCCATCTATCTTACGCTTACAAGACAAGTAATGTTTGCTTGTATCTTAACGATATTTTGCTCCATGTTTATGGGGCAAAAGAAGATTAATTTTACAGCTCTCTTTATTGGTCTTTTATTCATAGGTGGACTATACATGTATTACGATGTTCTATTTTCCAAACTGGCTGAGCAGACTCAAGATGATAGTAATGAAGATAATATTAGATTGTTCGCAGCTTCATTGTTATGGAGTGAAAGTTTGAAGACTCCTTTAACTTTCTTGTTTGGCTATGGAGTGCCAGATGGAGGTAGTGCCTATGGCATACACATGTATAAATTAAACTCTATTTTAGGCGTGTTTACAACGGATGTTGGATTTATTGGTCAAATATTTGAACGTGGCTTTATATATGTTTGTATATGCTATTATATGTTATATAAACTATTTTTCAAGCTTAAAAAATCTATACCTACGTATGTAAGAATGTTTGTCATGTATACAGGAGTCATGTCTGTTATGATTTTCCCTTGTATAACACCTGCGCAAAATATCGTTTGGGTCATGTTGCTATATGTCTGTGACTTGCATATCAATAAGTCGCCATTGGCATTCAATAAAAATTAGAATTATGAAATTTTCAATAACCATTCCTGCTTATAAGCAGAGATATTTATATGAGGCAATTGAGAGTTGTCTAGCTCAAACATACAAGGACTTTGAACTGATTATCGTGGACGATGCCTCACCAGAGGACTTGAAATCTGTCGTAGATATGTTTCAAGATGATAGAATCAGGTATTATCGCAATGAGAAGAATTGCGGCGCTCTGAATGTGGTGGACAACTGGAATATCTGCCTGGAATATGCTAAGGGAGATTATGTCATTTGCATGGGCGATGACGATAAGTTGTTGCCCAATTGCTTGGAAGAGTATTCGAAGCTGATGGATAAATATCCTGGGTTGAATATCTATCACGGAATGACGGAAATTATTAATGAGCATAGTGAGGTATATAATATTCAGGAAGCCCGCCCTGAAAGGGAGGGTGTCTATTCCATGATTAGTGGCAGGTTGCGAAATCATAGGATGCAATTCATTGGTGACTGGCTTTTAAAACGTGATGCCTTGGAAAATATCCAGGGATATGTAAAAATGCCAATGGCTTGGGGTAGCGACGACCTTACTGCTTATACACTTGCTGTGGATGGGGGAGTGGCAAATTCTCAGATTCCTGTTTTTCAGTATAGAGTCAATAGCTTGACTATATCGAATAGTGGAAATTATCGGGAAAAGGTCAAGACTCAATTTAGAGTCTTTGGCTTGATAGAGAAAATCCTAAATGACAAAACACACCTTTCGAATGAAAAAGATAATGCTTTCCGTCTATCCATGCAACAATTGATGCCTGAAATCATACGGTTAAGCGTGGATAACTATATGCGTTCTGACATGAAAAGTGGAGGCAAGTTAATGAGTTTGTTGTGGTGGCTTCGAAATATTTCTTTTTTTGGACTCTCCAAAAAGGAAGTGTTGAAAGTCTTTGTAAAATCTTTCTAATGTATATAATTCGATTATGAAGATATTAATTGTATCAAAATGCCCAACTCATCCTACGGATGCTGGTAA
>ERZ808242.1317-NODE-1317-length-14327-cov-5.096413_pt1 | contig 14327 bp, 11 predicted proteins | sample MGYA00521244_ERZ808242 | MGnify/ENA primary metagenome ERZ808242 (study PRJEB31516, sample SAMN03275573) | gut metagenome | biome: mammalia-associated habitat; material: feces | host: Papio cynocephalus | place: Kenya | collected 2012-07-27 ... | reverse complement strand
GCCGTAGGTGAAGGCGTTGTACATGGCGGGGAACTTGGCCTTCACATCGGCCTCGCCCAGACCCACCAGCTCGAAGGCCTTGACCATGATCTCCGGGTCGTGGTTCCGGACGGCACCGGAGGCGGACTCATAGCCGTTGACCACCAGGTCGTACTGGTCGGCCTTGATGGCCAGAAGCTTGTCCATATCCCCCTCGGCCTCCTCCAGAGCCTTCAGGCCGCCCTGGGGCATGGAGAAGGGGTTGTGGCAGAATTCCAGCGCGCCGGATTCCTCGCCGATCTCATACATGGGGAAGTCCACGATCCAGCAGATGGCGTACTGCTCCTCGTCAAAGTGGCCGGGGATCCGGCGACCCAGCATGGTGCGGATCACGCCGGCGGTTTTCTGGGCGGCGGACTTTTTGCCCGCGGCCATGCACACGAAGGAACCGGGCTTCAGGCTCAGCTTCTCGGTCAGAGCGGGAGCGCAGTCTCCCAGGAACTTGGAAATGCCGCCGGTGAGAGTGCCGTTCTCGTCCACCTTGAACCAGCAGGCCTTGTTGCCGGTCTGTACCTCCACATCCGCCAGAAGCTTATCGATCCACTTTCTGGCCTGGGTGAAGCCGTCCACCGCCACGGCCTTGACCGTCGCGCCCTCGAAGGGTCCGAAGCCGCAGCCCTGGACGATGTCGGAAATATCCTGAATCTCCAGGTCGATCCGCAGGTCGGGCTTGTCGGAGCCGTAACGCTCCATGGCCTCGTTGTAGGGGATGTGCCGGAAGGGTGCCTGGGACACCCGCTTGTACTTACCGAACTTCTCAAATACCGGCACCAGCACGTCCTCCAGGGTGGTCAGCACGTCCTCCTGGGAGGCGAAGGCCATCTCCATGTCCAGCTGGTAGAACTCGCCGGGGGTACGGTCGGCACGGGCGTCCTCGTCCCGGAAGCAGGGGGCGATCTGGAAGTACCGGTCGAAGCCGGAGGTCATCAGCAGCTGCTTGAACTGCTGGGGAGCCTGGGGCAGGGCGTAGAACTTGCCGGGATGGTTCCGGGCAGGCACCAGGTAATCCCGTGCGCCCTCGGGAGAAGAGGCGGTCAGAATGGGGGTGGTGATCTCCAGGAAGCCCTTCTCGGTCATGAGCCGGCGCAGCTCCGCCACCACCTGGCAGCGCAGAACGATATTGCTCTTGACGGCAGGGTTGCGCAGATCCAGGAACCGGTACTTGAGGCGGGTATTTTCGTCCGCCTCCTTGGACTTGTTGATCTCAAAGGGCAGTTGGTTGTGAATACACTTGCCAAGCACCTCGATCTTCTCCGGAACCACCTCAATTTCACCGGTGGGAAGCTTGGGGTTCTTGCTCTCCCGCTCCCGGACGACACCGGTGACGGACAGGGTGGACTCCTTGTTGATGGGCTTGATCCGCTTCATCATGTCCTCGGTCTCGATAACCACCTGGGTAGTACCGTAGTAGTCCCGGAGCACACAGAAGGCAAAGTTCGCGCCCACCTCCCGGACGTTTTCCAGCCAGCCGACAATGGTCACGGTCTTGCCGGCATCGGAAAGCCGGAGCTGGCCGCAGTTATGTGTTCTGGATTGCATCATAGAAAGGATCCTCTCTCTTCTGAATTTAGCCCGTATATTATCCCACAATCTTGGTGGCTTGTCAACAAAAACCGGGCTTCTCAGGCAAAAAAGTCACGGCAGGCCGATAATACGGCCTGCCACGACAGGCATATCATGATTTTTCCTCCGACAGTGCCTCCAGGTACTTTTCTAAGTACACCTTCTGGACGGCGGCAATGATGCAGGTGGAGATCAGCCGCTTTTCATCGGAATTGGTATCCGGGAACACCTCCGCCGTGTCCGTCAGATCGAAGGTAAAGAGCAGCAAAGACTCAAATTCCCGGACAAAATAGTCGTAGGCTCGCTGGACGGTGTAGGTATCCTGCTGAATTTTCAGGAAGCTTGCCAGCGCGTCCAGGCTCAGCACGCTTTTGCAGATGGCAATGAAAATCAGGTAGGCAATCTGATCCCGGCTGTACTGCTTCTTCACCGGACTGCCGATGAGACCCTTTTTCACATAGTTGCTGATCATGGAGCCGGTGAGCACCCCGTCCCCCAGGGGCATCAGGCTGTTATTGATGTATTTTGCCGCCTGCACCAGGTAAAGCCCCACGTCGGGAATCTCCTGATACCGGGGCAGGTGAAAATTGCGGTAGTCTTCCGCGATTTTTTCGTTAATTCGCTGATTCATTTCCATCACCCCGGGTCATTATACCCGGGAAAGCGTCGATTGTCAATATCCGAAAACTTATTTTAAGATTCTCTTGACATTGACATCGGTTGTTGCTACAATGATAATCGGTTATTGAAAAACCGATGAATAGAGATGGCGAGGCATGACCATGAAATTTAGAATTGTAACGGACTCTTCCTCCAATGTGCTGAGTCTTCCCCATGAGGACTACGGCTGCGTACCCATGAAGATCGTAGCCGGGCGGGAATATGTGGACGCACCGGGGCTGAACATCGCCCAGATGGTGGAGGATCTGAAAGGATATAAGGGAAAGACCGGCTCCTCCTGCCCCAACGTAGGCGAGTGGCTGGAAGCTTTCGGCGATGCCAAGTATGTCTTCGGCATTACCATTACCAAGCACCTGTCCGGCAGCTACAACGCCGCCAGACAGGCGGCGCAGACCTACATGGAGGAGCATCCTGACCGGCGAGTGTATCTGTTCGACTCCCTGTCCGCCGGCCCAGAGTCCATGATGATCGCGGACAAGATCCGTCAGTGCGAGGCGGCGGGGGATGATTTCGACACCACCATCGCCAAGGTGCTGGACTATCACAATCACACCCACACCGTTTTCTGCGCCGAGTCCATCAACAATCTGGCACGGAACGGCCGGGTTTCCCTGGCGGTGGCGAAGCTTGCCGGCATTCTGGGCATCCGCATCATCGGCGAGGCTCAGGGCGGTCAGATCGTGGCCATCCACAAGCCCAGAGGGGAGAAAAAGGCACTGCTTACCATGGTGCAGGTGGTGAAGGAGCGGGGCTTCCGGGACGGCGGGCTGATTCGCATTGCCCACTGCTTTGCCGACGACAAGGTGCAGGCGTTCATGGCGAAAATCCGGGAGGATTTCCCCCGCGCCCGATTCCTCGTGGAGCCTACCACCGCCCTTTGCAGCTACTATGTGGAGTACGGCGGATATATCGTAGGCTTCGAGGGCAGCTTCAACGCCCATAATGATAACTCTAAATTCTAGTAGAAGTTTTGAAAAGCCTTGTAGGGGTGGTGCTCCGCGCAGCGGATTCAAATCGAATCATTGCCAGTGGCAATGACACCGCAATTTATCGGCCATTGGCCGCCCGTTTTCTTTGAAAAAGCTCTGAAAACCGCGGATGGTCAATGATCCCCACCAGACTGCAAAAACCGTGTCATTGCGAACCAGTGACCGATGTCACTGGTGTGGCAATCCGTAACCCCTGAAACCCTTTGAAGTAATAGACATTTTAGGGGAAACGGATTCCCACACCAGTCTGCGGACTGGTTCGGAATGACACCGTATTTTTCAAGCTTTTTTGACACACTGTGGGGCACTGCGTTCGCAGTGCCCCTATTAAACATTTTCAAATTTCTTATTCTTTCGGCTTCTCCTCGGTGGCTTCCTCCGGGGTTTCTTCAGCGGCGGCCTTCACCGCTGCCTCCGCCGCCACCCGGTTGACGAACAGATCCGCCGGGTCGTGGGGCAGGAAGTGCTGCCACAGCAGCGCGCCCACGGCAATGACACAGGTCAGCCCCGCCAGCACCTGGCTCACCCGGAAGGGACCCCAGTACAGGCTATCCACCCGCAGACCCTCAATGAAGCACCGACCCAGGCCGTACCAGGCACTGTAGCCCAGGGCGATCTGGCCGTCGTACTTCCGGCGCTTGGACAGGAAGTGCAGCAGCACGAAGCCGATGAGGTTCCAAACGGATTCATACAGGAAGGTGGGGTGATAGTACTCCCACTGGTTCGTCACCGTGTTGTATAGACCCATCCGGAAGAAGCTGCTCGTCGCCGCGCCGAAGGCCTCCCGGTTGAAGAAGTTCCCCCAGCGACCCAGAATCTGGCCGATGAGAAAGCCCAGCAATGTAATGTCCAGCACGGTGGTGACCCGGAGCTTTTTCACCTTGCACAGCACCGCCACGCCGATGATTGCACCGATGACGCTGCCATAGATGGCGATGCCCCCCTCCCAGATGGCAAAGACGGACAGGGGATTATCCGCATAGTCCTTCCAGGAGAAAATCACATAGTAAATTCGCGCGCAGATGATGGCGAAGGGGGTGATCCACAGCACCCCGTCCAGGATGTCGTCCTCCTTCAGGCCGAACGCCCTGCTTCTGCGGCAGGCGTACAGCACGGCGAGAATCAGCCCCAGGCCGATGCAGATGCCGTACAGATGGATGGTCAGAGGCCCCAGCTGAAAATATCTGGGCGGGTTCATTTCCAGCCCCAGGAAGGGGAAGGAAATGGAAGAATAATCAGCAGGATTCATAGGTTTTCTCTCCTTTCGCAATCGGTTCAATGACGGACAGGCAGCACCGCTCCTCGGTCACTACCCGCTTCAGGAAATCCCGGATTTCCCGCGCCTCGATCTGCCGGTAAATTTCCGGGAAGCGGAAGTAATCAAAATCGGAAAAATGGTAGGCGCAGAGCCGGAAGCAGGTGGCGTCGAAGCTGTCCAGACTCCGGATGCGCCGCCCCAGTGCACTGCGCTTCATCCGCAGAAAGTCCTTCTCCGGCACACCCTTCCGGACAATTGCTCCGGCCTGCTCCAGAATAGCCCGGCGGACTTTCTCCGGCTCGTAGCTGTCCCCGGCGCACAGGAGCATGGCGCAGCCGTCAATGGTCTCGAAGCCGCCGCCGAAGGAGGAATCGATGATCCCCTCCTCGTACAGCCGCAGATACAGCTCCGAGGATTCGCCAAACAGAGCCTCCGCCGCCAGGTCGGCAACCATTTCCTCCCGGATGGCATCATCTCCCCGACCCAGCGGCTCGCACTTGAAGGCCAGGTTGAACATGGGCATAGCCACCTCCATCCGGCCTGTGACCTCCTTTTGCGGGCAGGTCATGTCCTCACGGGGCAGGGGCTGCTTCTGTCCTACCGGGGCAGGCTCGGTGCCGATGATCTCCTCCGCCGCCCGGACGACCGCTTCTGGGTCAACGTCGCCGATGACGCACAGAAGCATATTCCCCGGAGCGTAGAAGGCCCGGTGGCAGTCGTGGAGAATTTCCGGGGTGATTTCCCGGATGGTCTCGCTGGTTCCCAAAATCGGCACCCGGATGGGATGCTCCCGGTACATGGCCTGAACTAAGTTTTCAAAAATCACGCTGTCCGGCGCGTCCTCGTTCATGCCGATCTCCTGGTCGATGATCCCCCGCTCCTTCTCCACGCTTTCGGCGGTGAAATAGGGGGTGGACACGAACTCCAGCAGCAGGCGCAGACAGGCATCGAAATTCTGCGTGCAGGAGAAATAATAGGCGGTCATGTCGTAGCTGGTGAAGGCGTTGGTGCTGGCACCCAGCCGGGCAAATTCCGCGGAAACGTCCCGGTCGGGCAGGTCGAACATCTTGTGCTCCAGGTAGTGAGCCACCCCCGCGGGAGACCGGTAGTCCTTCCCGCCGAAGCGGTAGCGGGTATGGACAGAGCCGTAGTCCGTGACGAAGTAGGCAAGGCTTCTCGTAAAGCCCTTCCGGGGCACCACGCACACCGTCAGAGCGCTGGAAAGCTTCTGGCGATACATGGTCTCGTCCAGCTCCGGGTAATCAAAGCGGGTCATAGGCTCTCTCCTTTCAGGAAATAGGTGCTGTGCAAGCGTAGGCTTCTGGCGCAGCGCACCACGTCCGCCGCCTCTACCCGCTCCACCGCCCGGAGATATTCCTCCCGGGTAAGTGTCATGCCGCTTAAGGCGGCGGTGCTGTGGAAGCTTTCGATGGAGCCGGGAGAATCCAGCACCGCCCGGAGGCTGGAGGCAACGGCCTCCTTGGCGGCGGTCATTTCGCCCTCCGTAATGTCCCCGGCCTGGCAGGCCGCCAGCTGATTGAGAATCTCCTGCCGGGTGACAGTCTCCTTGTCAAAGTCAATGCCCGCGTTGGCAAGTAAGATGCCCTTGGCTCCGTAGTAGGTAGAATCGATGGAGTAGCAAAGGCTCATCTTCTCCCGAACGTTCTGGAAGAGCTTGCTGGTCATGCCGCCGCCCAGCACCACGTTGCACACCTGCATGGCGGGCATTTCCGGGTCCCGGTTGGTAATGGGGGTGGTGAAGCCCATGCAGAGCTTGCCCTGGGCCACATCCATGGTTTCCGTGTAATCGCCCGCAGGGCCGGGGGTAAAGCCGGTCTGGGCAGGCAGCTTCTCAGGCCTCCGGGGCAGGCCGGCAATCAGAGCCTTGGCCGCCGCTTCCACTTCCTCCTCCGGGGCACTGCCTACATAGAACAGCTCGATGGGGCTGGTACGAAGAATGCCTTCATAATGCCGGGTCAAATCCTCCGGAGTGATGGCCGCCACGTCCTCGGTGTCCCCCAGCCGGGGTACGCCGAAGGAATCCCCGGCGCACATGTTCCGCAGCAGCCGGGTGATGGTATACACCCGCTTGTCGTTCCGGTCGGACTCAATGGTAGAAATCAGGTTTTTCTTCTCACTTTCCACGAAATCCGGCAAAAAGGTTCCATTTTCCTTCGGGGAATCCAGCAGCAGCTCCCGCAGAAATTCCAGCATGGGAGCAAAGACCTGATCTCCCGGCAGGGCGAACCGGTCGTCCATGAAGCCGCAGTAAAGGCCGGTGGTCTGGTAGTCCCCCACCCGGCGCACCAGGGGGCTGACCGCCCCGCCGTAAAGCTCGTCCAGCCGCTGGGTCACTGCCCGCAGATCGGGACAGCGATTGGTACCCCGCAGGAGTACTGTGGGAAGCAGGGCGTTTTTCGCCGCCTCCTCCCTGCGCATGGGCCGCGCCAGCTGGAAGCTGAAGCCGCCCTGCTTGAATCGGGTATCCCGGCAGCAGCGCAGGGTCACGCCGGGAGCGATGGTGGTTTGAATCATAGAATACTCCTATCAGCAAGCCGCCAAAAACGCTGTTTCCCTCCCCGGCAGTCTGCCTGAATCACGCAAAAGCCTGAATATCCGGGGGATTGCCACACCAGTGTGCGCTACATTAAGGTATGACTGCCACCGGCAGTCATTGCTATTTTAGATTCGCTGCGCGGAGCACCACTGGTTCGCAATGACAGGGTTGTTTGCGGCCACTTTCCGAACGTTACATGGTATTATATACCATTTTTTTCAAAATAGGAAGTAGGACACAAAAATTTAAGACTTTTCTGGTTGTGTTTTTTTCCCTTCTGCGATAGAATAGAGAAACTATGCAGAGAAAACGCAAGGAGGATTTCCTATGGCATGGCTGGAAATCACCGTGAACACCGCGTCCCGGGACGTGGAGGACGTGGCCGCCCGGCTCACCGCCCGGGGCTACTCCGATCTGGTCATTGAGGATCAGGCAGAATTTGAATCCTTTCTGGAGGAAAATCGAGCCTATTGGGACTATATTGATGAGGAATTTCAGGAAAAGCTGGAGGGGCTAAGCCGGATCCGGCTGTACCTGGAGGAGACGGACGAAGCCGGCCTTGCCCGGCTTCGGGAGACCGCCGCAGAGCTGAGGCTGACTCCGGAGATCAGACCCTTGCCGGAAACCGACTGGGCGGAAAGCTGGAAGGCCAGCTACCCGCCCCAGGAGGTGGGGAAGAATCTGGTGGTGCTCCCCTACTGGCTGGCCGATGAGGAAACGGATCGGAAAAAGATTATTCTCGACCCGGGTCTGACCTTCGGCACCGGCGCCCACCCCTCTACCCAGATGGTTATGGAGGCCATGGAGCAGCGGGTGAAGCCCGGCTGGCACTGCCTGGACTTAGGCAGCGGCAGCGGCATTCTGTCCATCACTGCCCTGCGCCTGGGGGCGCAAACCGCCGTGGGGGTGGACATTGACCCCAAGGCCGAGGACATCGCCCGGGAGAACGCCGGCTACAATGGCTTTTCTTCCCCGGCCTTCACCGCCCTGACGGGCAACGTCACCGAGGACAAGGCTCTGATGGGTCGGCTGTCCGAACACAAATATGACCTGCTGCTTGTGAACATCGTGGCCGACGTGATCATCGGTCTTTCCCCGGTACTTCCGGATTTCATGGGTGAACACACCCTTCTCATCTGCTCCGGCATTCTGGACAGCCGTCTGGGCGACGTGACCGCCGCCCTGGAAAAGGCCGGGCTTACCGTAGGTGATGTCCGGGGCAAAGAGGAATGGCGGTGCGTGCTGGCGAAGCGGGAAGGAGGCATTTCATGAACATTCCCTACCGATATCAGCGGTTTTTGCGCCACCTGGGCATTATCGGTCTGATTTTTCTGCTGCTTTTCCTCATTGCCTGGATATGCTGGGTAGTCTGGCTCCAGCGGTATGTGGTCTACACCAGCGACGGCGTGAAGCTGGATTTCTCCCAGTCCTCCTACGACATTTCCGGCGTGGAGGCGAAAGCCCCGTCTGACAATGTGCAGATTTCCATTTTCTATAACGAGGGTGCCGACGCCATCGACACCGCCAAGGAAATGACCCAGCTGGCGGGCTACTACATCACCAACGACATGTGCAAGGAAGACATGGACAATGTGATGCTCCAGGTGGAGCGTCTTCCCAGCAAGACCCCCGTCATGGTGGACATGAAGGGTCCCTTCGGCTCCTTCTTCTACAATTCCAAGCTCAGCGGGGCGGTGATCTCCCAGAGCACGGACATTCCCGCCATGGAGAAGCTGGTGGAGCGGATGAACACCAAGGGCTTCTACAAAATCGCCCGGATCAGCTCCCTGCGGGATCGTACCTTCGGCGAGGCCAACGTCTCCAGCGGTCTTTACATGCTCAGCCGGGCGGGACTGTGGATGGACAGCGGCGGCATGTACTGGCTGGATCCCACCAACGCCTCCACCATCACCTGGATCTCCTCGGTGGTGCTGGAATTGAAGGAAATGGGCTTTGACGAGGTGCTGCTGGACGACTTCCAGTTCCCGAACTCCGATGCCTACATTTTCTCCGGAGACAAAGCGGCCGCCCTGCAGACCGCCGCCACCAAGATCATGGAGGCCTGCTCCTCCAGCAAATTCGTGGTTTCCTTCGGCGTCAGCGACCCCACCTTTGCCCTGCCGGACGGCCGATGCCGGATGTACTTAAGCGATGTGGACGCGGGCAGCGTGGCCGCCACCTACGCCAAGGTCACGGTTTCCGACCCGGAAATCCGGGTGGTGTTCCTGTGCGAGTCCGGCGATACCCGCTACGACAAGTACAGCGTCCTGCGCTCTCTGAACGTGGCCGAAGAGGTGGAAAACCGCAAAGCTGAGTAAATTGTACGCCCCGATAGAGGTTGTCATTGCGAGCCAGTGCTCACACTGGTGTGGCAATCCCCGAAACATTCCGAGAACCGATTGAGAACAAGTAGGGGCCGATGCCCTCATCGGCTCAATGGTAAAACGCATTAAAACTTGAATGGGTCGATGTGGGCATCGACCCCTACGGATTCTTATGAAGGTTTTCTAAACTGGGGAGTATTCTTTGCCCTCATCCGTCTCGCGCTTGCGGGAGACGCACGAGCCACCTCCCCCGGAGGGCAAGGGGTACGGATTGCCACACCAGTGACATCGGTCACTGGTTCGCAATGACATTCTTCTATTCAACCCGTCCCGAAGGGACACCGCTTCTATTCCCTTTTCACCATTCACTTTTCACTAAACAAAACCCGCCGCCCGGCCTGAACGTTCAGGCCGGGCGGCGCGGCGTTATCCGCCATTCATGATCTTGGACAGGGTATTGAAATAGAGCTGATCCTGCACTTTCTTGCTGAAATTGATCTTGTTGGAAACCGTATTCCCGATCCGCTCCACATAACCCTCGTCCACCGTGACCCCCTCGGCAGGGGTGAAGGTCTTGGACGCGGCGTCATAGGTGCCCTTGTCCGTCTTCCAGCTGAACTCCGGCCAGAGCACCAGAGGCTCCGCGTCGGAGAACACGTCCCGCCCCACGAGCAAACGGGAATCGTAGTCCACGCCAAAGAGATTCGACAAGGTCGGCAGAATGTCCAGGCTGTAAACCGGGGTCTCCACCTTCAGGTTCTTGTCCTCCAGGCAGCCGCTCCAGATAATCAGGGCACTGTTGTCCCGGACAAACCGGTCGATCTCCGTGGTTCCGTAAAGCTCGCACAGATAATTCTTGGCGTTCTTCCAGGTGGCACTGCGCTCCAGACCGTAGGGGTAGTGATCCGGGCTGATGACGATCACCGTGTCGTCGGCAATGCCTGCCTCCTCCAGCTGCCGGATCAGGGAGGTCATGGCGTTCTCCAGCTCCTGCTGGGAGGCCAGATAGCACTTCACCGCCTCAGAGCCGTCATAGTCGATAAGGTCGTAGTTCTTCCGGGACATGGCGTTGTCCTTCAGGCTGTAGCCGCAGTGGCCGGAAACCGTCATGTAGTAAATGCTGAAGGGCTGCTGGTCAATGTACTGGGGCACGGAAATGTCGATCATCTCCAGGTCGCTTTCCGGCCAGACGGGCGTGATGCCCTCCAGGCCGCCGTACCGGGCCAGGAACCGGTCATAGCCCAGCTTGGTGTGGGTCTTGTCCCGGTCGTAGTAGTCCGCGTTGTGGTTGTGATAAGCGGCGGAATAGTAGCCCAGCTTCTGGAGCTGGTGACCCATGGTCAGGAACAAATCCTGGTAGACCGCCTGCTTCATGCACATGCCCACGTTTCCCGGCACCAGGCCGATGAGGTTGGAAAATTCGCCGGTGGTGGTGCTGCCGCCCCAGGCGGGCTGATAGTAATCCGTAAACTGGATGCCCTTGGTGGCCATCCGGTAGAGGGTGGGGGTTCGCTCCGGGTCGATGACCTGCTTGGCGAAGGCCTCGGCGGTAATGAGGATCAGATTTTTGCCCTGGAACATACCGGTGTACTCGTTTTTCAGGCTGGGCTGAACGGTGCTCACATATTGGTCAATGGCGGCGATGTGGCTGTTCTTCTCGGTCTGGGCAAGCTGGGCAAAGTCAAAGTCCATGACATTCGGCTCGTAAGTAATCGGCGGGTCTTCCCCGGGCTGGGTCTCCTGAGCCGAAACGCTCTGGGTAGGGGCGGGCACCTCCACCACGAAGTCCCCCTGGGTCTGCTGGGAATTCTCCGAGTGGGTGACGCTCATGACCATGCCCGTATTCAGGCCGAAGCACCGCACCGCGCTGTCAAAATTATAGGCATCGGAAAGCCGGGACGCGTCGGTGCCGCCGCCGGCCACCGCAAAGCCCAGGCAATAGGCAACAAGTGCCGCCACCAACGCGAACCACCGCAGCCGCCAGCCGGTCTCCCGGGGGGCGGCGAACAGGGCGTAGCCAATAACGGGCAGGAAAAACAGCACGATCCGCCACAGACCCCGGAGCACCAGGGACACCACCACCCCGGCAAAATCCGTGGCCACGCCTCCCGCGCCCCCCAGGAGCATTCCCGGCTGCATGAAGGACATGTAGGCATCGTTGCAGAAATACTCCACGATGTACAGGAGCGTAATCAGAGCCATCACGCCCACGCATACCCATTTGCCCCAGGTCTTCTGCCCCAGGAAGGTGAACACCTGGCCGATCAGGCCGCCGAAGCCAATGGCAAAGAGCACCACCGCGGCAAATCTTCCGAAGCGGAAGGATTCCATTGTCCACAGATGCAGCAGTATCTCACAATAACAAACCGTCGCCACCGCGAAGAGCCAGGCGGGAACGGGAAGCTTTCCCAGGAACTTTTTCATCTGTCTTCCGTCTCCTTCGACCCCTGGCCGTTTCCTCTGCCGCCACGGCGGCGGCGATAATTGGGACGGCGGCGGGGCTTTCGCTCGCCGGTCTCCTGCTCCTCCGCCGGAGCCGCCCCCTTGGGCTGCTGCCGCTCCTGACGCTCCGGACGGGAGCCGTCCTGTCTGCGGCGGCGGCTATTGGATCTGGGAGTCTCCTCCGGGAACCTCATCTCCGGCTGCCCGGCAGGCTCCTCGGAAACCACCGACTCCGTGCGGTAGCGGAAGCGGATGGGCTCCAGCATCATGGGCTGCTCAGGCTCCTTGGGTCGGGGTGCCCGCTTGCCGTTGCCGGAAATGGGTGCCAGATCCGCCGGAATGGGCGGGTCGTTCTTTCTGGCCTTGCCGTTTCGCAGCACCGCGATGTCGGCATTGGGGAAGACGCTGACCGTCTCCGGATTTTCCTCCATGCGCACCTTCACCCGCTGGCGCAGCAGATCCAGCTCCACCACCGTACCCCGACCCTCCGGGGTGTCCACGAAGGACTCCAGCTTGGGGCTGGTGCGGATCAGATCCTCATAGGCGTCCTGCTCGTATTTCAGGCAGCACATGAGCCGTCCGCAGGTGCCGGAAATTTTGGTGGGATTGAGAGAAAGGTTCTGGGTTTTGGCCATTTTGATGGAAACCGGCTGGAAATCGTCCAGAAAGCTGGCGCAGCAGAAGGGTCTGCCGCAGATACCCAGGCCTCCCACCATCTTGGCCTTGTCCCGGACACCGATCTGCCGGAGCTCAATGCGGGTGTGGAAAACCGAGGCCAGATTCTTCACCAGCTCCCGGAAGTCCACCCGCTCGTCGGCGGTGAAATAGAAGAGAATTTTGCTGCCGTCGAAGGCCACCTCCGCCGACACCAGCTGCATGTCCAGCCCATGGGCGGAAATCCTGTCCAGGCACACGTCGTAGGCTCGCTTTTCCTTGACCCGGTTGTCCGCGGCGATTCTTTCATCCTGGGCAGTGGCCTTGCGCAAGACCTTACGCAGAGGAGCCACCACGTCCTTCTGGGCGATTTTGTGGTTGCTTCCGGCGCAGACGCCGTACTCCGCCCCCCGGGCGGTGTCGATGATGACGTGATCCCCGGTCTGGAAAGCCAGACCGTTGGGGTCAAAATAGTAAACTTTCTGCCCGGGGCGGAACTGGATGTCCACGACCTCCACGTTCTGCTCCGGCGAAACCTTCATTTCCTGTTCCATATTGTCTCCTTTTATCGTAAGGAAACGCCGTCCATTCCCTCAGCGTTTCCGAAGTTCCCAGGTCAGCCAGCCGCAGACCGCCGCCGGGGAAACATTGCTCATGGTGTAGTCCAGAGCCTTTTTCAAAGCCAGAATGCCGCTGTGAAGCTCCGCCGCCGTCCTTTTCCGGGCAAGTGCCCGGGCAAGGGGGGACACGGTGTCCGCGCCGCAGCGGCTCATCAGCGCGTTTTCCAGCAAAGTCAGCCACTGGTTCAGAATTTCCGACAGGGCGTCCCGCTTTCCCTTTTCCATGGGGGTCAGCAGCAATGTCAGACCCAGAGCATCCCCCTCCCCGTAGGCCTGGGCAAAGGCCTGGGTCTGGGGGCTGACCCCCTCGCCGCTTTCGAGCAAACTCTTCGCCTGACCCAGAAAGCCGCCGCTGCGGGAGATTGCCGCGGCGATGTCCTCCCGGGATGCCTTGGGAAAGTCCCTTTCCAGCTGGGCTTCCAGAATGTCCGCCGGAAGAGCCTGCAATTTCAGCTCCGTACACCGGGAGCGGACAGTGGGAAGCAGCTTATCCGGATTGTCCGCGATCAGGAGGAAAACCCCGTAGCTGGGCGGCTCCTCCAGAACCTTCAGCAGAGCGTTCTGGCCGGGAATGCCCATATCCTGGGCGCGGGGGAACTGGTAAATTTTGTGGTCGGATTCATTGGGCTGGACGAACATATCGGCTCTGGCCTGGCGGATCAGCTCCACGGGAACGGTCTTCTTCTCCGGATCGTCCACCAGGATGTAGTCCGGGTGATTGCCGTCCAGGATTTTCCGGCAGGGGGTGCAGACCCCGCAGGGCTTGTCCGCGCCCTGGCACAGAATTGCCTGCGCCAGGAGCCTGGCCAGGGTACGCTTGCCGGACCCTTCCGGGCCGGTGATGAGATAGCAGTGGGAGATGTGGCCTTTGTGCAGGCTTTCTTTTAAGTTTTCCTTCAGCTGCCGGTTTCCCAGAAGCGTCTCAAAGCCCATGGCCTTCCCTCCCTTTCCGATTTATCATTTTATCATACATTTCCGGAAAATGAAATAGAGAATTCTGATTTCCTTTGATTTTGTGAGCGCAAATCCATGAAGTCTGTAGGGGACGATGCCCTCATCGTCCCGTCCGTGCGCTGTCTAAACGGTATGTTACGGGTCGATGAGGGCATCGACCCCTACGGATTCTCTTGAGAGCTTCCGGAATGACCGGGGGATTGTGACCGGAGGGAATCCCTGGAAGGGGCCACACCAGTCTGCGTT
>ERZ808242.1311-NODE-1311-length-14367-cov-18.522289_pt1 | contig 14367 bp, 9 predicted proteins | sample MGYA00521244_ERZ808242 | MGnify/ENA primary metagenome ERZ808242 (study PRJEB31516, sample SAMN03275573) | gut metagenome | biome: mammalia-associated habitat; material: feces | host: Papio cynocephalus | place: Kenya | collected 2012-07-27 ... | reverse complement strand
TTTTTTCATACAATTCAACACATTGCTTTGTCATAGATATGGCTTTAGAAGTATCACCTTTCATATAAAAAATCGGAATAGATAGTTCTTTACCTCGAATATAATTATAAACATCATGGTCTCTTAAAGCATACAAACTAGATTTTGAATATGCAACCAAAGATTCCTCTAGTAAATTCTGGTCAACAAAGATTTCTCCCATTTGACCATAAATACATGACAAAATATTAAAGTCGCATTTTTTACTTAACGTATCTGCAAACTCGGCAGCTTCCAAGAAAATAGCAATAGCACGTGGAGCTTCTTTTTGGTCTCTATATATACAGCCCAACAAATAATGTGCCTCCATTTTCTCATTAGCATTTCCTTTGCTATCATAGTAAGAAACCACCTCTTGAAAGGCAGAGTCGGATGGCATTTTGAAATAGAGTTTGTTCTGTACCTTAGCTTTCAATAAGCGAAATTTCATATTAACACAATGCTCCTGAAAAGAAGAATTTTCCCTTTCAAAACGACATAGACTATCATAGGCTATTTGTGGATTTTGCTCCATCAAACGGTTTATTCGTTCCAATTTAACTAACCTAGGATCATTATTGGAACATGACATAAAAATAATTAATAGCCAAAATATAAAAAATACTTTTTTCATTATTACTATATTTATAATTTGGCACAAAAGTAACAAAATAAAATGTAATTTACAACTATTTTTTGATTATTTTTCAGCAAATAAAGAAAGTTTCGTTAGAATAGATTGCTAAAAGACATCCCTATAGCAGAAACATCTTACTACTATAGGGATCCATCTTTTATGAATATTAGTTACTATGATTCCAGCGTATCGCTCAACGCCTTTGGTTTCTGAAGCCTTATAACCAACTGGATGAAGCTTGGTATCATAATGCAAAGAGAGAAGCCTACGGCGTAATACATTGTCTTCTCGTCGCCATGGAAAAGCTCTATCAGTTTTCCATCACTTGATGGAACGAGATTCGCCATCACATAAGCCACCGTATTGTTCACCCAATGCAAGAGGATGCCCGGCACAAGGCTCTTGGTGCGATAGAACATCCAACCTAAGAGCAAGCCCATCAGCAGGGCATTGACAAATTGCGCCGTATTGCCATGAACCACACCGAAGAGGGCTGCGGAAATCATGATGGCTACCCAATGGTTTTTCTTGCTCATCATATCCAGCAGAGTGCGAAGGATAGCTCCACGGAATACGACTTCCTCGGCAAGAGGAGCCAAGATGCCGATTGCCACATAGCCCCAAGGTTCTTTCATCAAGCCCTCGAAGATGCGCTCGGTGCTCTCATCCATCTCAATGCCCAAGTGCTCATAGAGGAAAGTCAAGGGGATGGATGCGCCCAATGTGAAGAGTGCCACCCATAGGAGCGTTACCCAAGGCTTGGAGAGCAAGTAATCGCGAGTCAACACCGTCCATTTCGCCTTCAAGAAAATCACCAAGGTGATGACATTGCTAAACACAGACGTCAAAGCCAAGAGCACTGGGTTCTCGCCCATCAGGATGGAATTAACCACGCTCATATAGCCCAGTTGTTTCACCACAGCCCAAATGCCTGCGCCAGCATAGGTCACAATCATCTGTACTACGATAAATATAATAATGTATAGGATTACATCCAATATCCCTTTCTTCAAATTAATCTTTGCCATAACTTAGATTTTATGTATAATTTATATAATGTATTGTCTTCATGCAAGAGACATTACACATCACTTATTCGTTTCTTTTTCGAAGAGGTCGAGAACTACTTTCTCATCCTCTTTCAGCTGCACCGCCAAATCCTCAGGGCTATCAAACTTCCGCTCGCCTCTGATGCGCTTCACAAAGCCGACGAGCAGGAGCTGGTCATAGATGTCACCATCGAAATTGAAGATGTGCGTCTCCAAGGTTATCTGCTTGCCATTGAAGGTGGGGCGGTTGCCAATGTTCATCATGCCTCGTTTCCATACCACCGTGTTCTCCATACGAGCCTTCACAGCATAAACACCTGGCGAAGGAATCAACTGTCCGAAGTGCGAGATGTCAATATTAGCAGTTGGAAATCCCATCTTCCTGCCCTCATGATAGCCATTCACCACCTTTCCGATGATGGTGTAAGGATAGCCGAGGCATCGGTTCGCCATCTCAATCTCGCCCTCCTTCAAGAAGGAGCGAATCACCGAAGAGGAGATGTTGATGCCATCTATTTGGAAAGCCTCGTTCTTGAAGACCTCGATGCCCATCTCCTTGCCGTAGCGCACGTAATCCTCGAACGTTTCCTCGCGATTATGCCCGAAACGATGGTCGTAGCCGATGAAGAGTTTCCGCACGTTGAGATGGTCGTGGAGCACCTTCTGCATAAATTCCCGAGCCGAGAGTGCCGCCATCTGCTTGTCGAAATGCAAGACCACGGCATTATCCACTTCCGTCTTCGAGAGCAGCAGGAGCTTGGAGTCGAGCGTGCTCAGCATCTCTGGCTGGTAATCGCTCTGCAAGACCTTGCGAGGATGCTCATCAAAGGTGATGATAGTGGATTGCAATCCATCCTGTCGAGCCGTCTCCACGAGATGACGAATCAAAAACTGATGTCCCCGATGCACACCATCAAAGAAGCCGATGGTTGCCACACAAGGCGGCAATTCTTCCTTCGCAAAACTTTGAGGCTCCTTAGCTTTCGGAGAGTTCTTTGCCTTCTCGCATTGCTCTCCTAAATTATAATATATTGTCTTCATAATAATATATTGTCTTCACTAATCAATCTCTGATTATTATCTCAAAGACATTTGCCTTAACTCTATTTTTATTTTCTCAATCGCTTGACACCTCGCCATAGTTCTCCTACCCAAAGCACAACGGAGGTAGCAGCGATAATGATTCCCCACTCCGCCAAGGACAAAGGTACTGTACGGAACATTTCTCCACCGAAGGTAACGATGACCCACTGACCGAAAAGGATAAGCACCAAGACTAGTATCATACCCTTGTCTGCCAAGAAATGGCGGAAAGCAGAATGGTTGCTACCCAAGGCTTTCGCATTGAAGAGGTTCCAGAACTGGAGCATCACGAAGGTGGTGAAGAACCAGGTCAACTCGTGGGTATCTACCCCGCCCTTTCCTCTGCGCTCGCAATAGACTAGGAAGGCAAACATCATGACGAAGAACACGATGCCACAGAAGAGGATGCCCCATCCTATTGGCTTGGTGATGATAAAATCGGTAGCCTTGCGAGGCTTGTCCTTCATCACCTCATGCGAAGGAGGAAGCGAAGCCAGGGCGAGTGCTGCGAAAGTATCCATAATCAGGTTGATCCAGAGTATCTGGGTTACTGTAAGCGGCATTTCCGTGCCTAGCACCGAACCGCCCAATACGAGCAACAAGGCAGCCACATTCACCACCAACTGGAAGAAGAGGAATCGCTGGATGTTGCGATAGAGCGAGCGTCCCCACATCACGGCGTTGGCGATGGACTTGAAGGAATCGTCGAGCAAAGTCATATCCGAAGCCTCCTTAGCCACGGAAGTGCCCGAGCCAAGCGACAAACCGACATGGGCATAGTGGAGGGCTGGCGCATCGTTGGTTCCATCGCCCGTCACGGCCACCACCTCGCCACGTTTCTGGAGCATAGCCACCAGTCGCTGCTTGTCGGTAGGACGGGCACGGCTCATCACTCGGATGTCCTTGGCCCTTTCATAAGCCTCATCATCCGAGAGAGCCTCCCATTGCTCACCGGTAATCATCTGTTGGTCGAGGGAAGTCAAGGAGCCATCAGCACCCAGATTCTCCGGCTCATCCTCGAAGACCCCTATCTGCTTGCCTATCTCCATGGCTGTAGCGGCAGTATCGCCCGTCACCACCTTCACCTCGATGCCAGCCTGTCGGCATTCCTTCACGGCGGCAGGAACATCAGGACGTATAGGGTCCGTGATGGCGGCAATCGCCTGGAGCGTCAGATTACCAGACAAGATTGCTTCCTTGAAAGAGAAAGCATTCTCTGTGAAAGCCTTCTCTGTTTTGGGATTAGCTTGCTCTGTTTTGGGATTAGCTTGCTCTGAAACATTCTGTTCTGAGGTTGGTTTAGAAATATCTGTATGATCAGAAACAAGTTTCTTATAGGCAAAAGCCAAGGTTCTCATCGCCTTGTGCTGCCACTCGTCAAGTTCCTCCAAGGCTTGTTTCTTCTCCCTATCCTCCATGGCGCATTTGGTGAGGATGATTTCAGGAGCACCCTTCACGAAGAGATATGAATCTCCATTTATCTCTGCGAGGGTAGCCATCAACTTACGCTCGGTAGAGAATGGCAGCTGCTTGATAATCTTGATGTTTTTTCGAATAGCGGCATAGTCCTTGCCCTGGTCGTGAAGCCAAAGGAGGAGTGCAGACTCCGTAGGATTTCCGATGGTCTTGCCCGCATTGAGTTCTGCGGTGGAATTGAGTGCGATGGCTGCATCGAGCAAAGTCTCATCGCCATTCTTTATTTCCAGGCTATCCACCTGCATCTGATTCTGGGTCAGCGTACCTGTCTTGTCCGTGCAAATCACGGTTACGGCTCCCATCGTCTCGCAAGCGTGAAGCTTACGAACAAGGTTGTTAGACTTCAGCATTCTTCGCATGTTGAGTGCCAACGAAAGGGTCACCGCCATCGGCAAGCCCTCAGGTACAGCCATCACGATGAGCGTAACAGCCATCATGAAGTAGTTCAACACGATTTCCGCCATATAGAAATAGTCCTTGCCGCCCCATGCTGGGTTAGTAAGAATATCATGAACGAGGAAGATGACGAAGGCTGCAACAGAAACGACAGAGCCCACCTTGGAAATCATCTTCGCCAACTTGTCGAGTTGCACATAGAGCGGGGTCTGTACGGCAGTTTGCTCAGTGGATTTCTTTGCCACCTTTCCGATTTCCGTAGCATCGCCCACGGCAGTAACCACAAACTCGCCCCTACCATTCATCACCATGGTAGAGCGGAGGATGACGTTGCGAGGATAAGCCCCGTCGCCACCATCCTCCAGTGATTTCTCAGTGAGGGGTTCGCCCGTAAGGGTAGATTCATTTATCTGAAGATCATTACAAACGATGAGCTTACCATCGGCTGGCACCTCGTCGCCCACCTCTATCAGCACCACATCGCCTACCACGACATCATGGCGTGGAATTTCCATCACCTTGCCATTGCGGCGCACCTTGACTGGCTGTTCCTCGCCAAGAGCCGTCAGTACATTAAACTTCTTGGCAGCATCACGTTCGAAATAGAAGCCCACGGTAGTGGCAAGGAATACCGCCACGAAGATGCCGATGGTCTCCATGAAATTCTTTTCGACGAAAGCGAGGATGAGAGATACGACCGCAGCCACAAGCAATATCTGGATAATCGGGTCGCGATACTTATCCAGATACAATTTCCATAATGAGGTACGTTGCGGAGGGGTCAGCACATTGCGTCCATGCTGCTCCCTGCTCCGTTTTACTTGTTCATCGGATAAACCGAATCTAATGTTTTTGTCTTTATCCATTTTCTAATTCAAAAGAATATATGCGTATGCACGCACGTATGCGCACATATTGGGTGCAAAGATACGCTATTTTTCCGACTTATCCACCGAAATAGGTATTAATTTATATGAAAAGAGGACTTGTGCAAAAGTTTTTTCCAAAAATATTTGGTTATTTGCCAAAAAGCTAGTATCTTTGCAGTCGAATTTGCAATAAATTCCTTGGACTTGTAGCTCAGTTGGTTAGAGCAACAGACTCATAATCTGGAGGTCCTAGGTTCAAGCCCTAGCTGGTCCACAAGGCTAAGTTCTTTATTAATAAGAGCTTAGCCTATTTTTATACTTGACTATTTCTAGATTTTTAAAAACAACTAAATGTTAAATCTCAACATATATTAGAAGAAAGACTGATAAATCCTTGGTCAATCAAAATTTTATTGCTAAATTTGCACCAATTCTACAAGGAGTAGAAGTACACATTTAGAATGAGCGTTTGATGTTATCTCGACATAGAATCTGGACAATTCGATGCAAAATGAGATGGCAGGTCAAGGTGCTCATGCTTTCATGTTGCATATATATACCCATATATACAAAGCATGGAGCATGGGCTATTGTCTGTTACTATTTTGCAAGCAGTCCAGAGCTTTATGTCAGTAATATCAATAGTCCCCATGCTCCGATCTTTATGTGTCAACAAACAATTTACAGCAAAAGCCGTTTGGGGATTTAAGGCTAAATTTAAATTTACAGATTTATGAAACAATTCAAATTTTTAGCAATGGCTCTCTTGGCTATGGTGATGTCTGTTGGATTCGTTGCTTGCAGCAGCGATGATGATGACGACAACAATGGTGGTGGTAGCGTCACAAGTGGCAAGAAACTTATGAGCATCACAGAAGGCGATGAGAATGAAACCTTTTATACGATTACATTTGACTACAATAGTAATGGTCAATTAATCAAAGCTGGTGAGACCGATAATCCATACATTTCACTCGATTGGACTTCAAACTCTATCATCCTTAAAGACAATGAAGAGTCTAGTGTAAACATAACTTTAAAAGACAACAAGGTAACAGCAGCTAACTCTGCAGATAACAGCTCTGACATTTCATTTAAATACTCAGGCAATTCTCTTACAAACTTTATTGAGTATGATAGCAAAGAATCTGCAGAATACAATCATAAGATTACTTGGGAGAATGGCAATATAACCAAAACAGAAGATGGGGAAGGAAATATTAATGTTGCCACTTATTATGAAGACAAAGTAAACAAACATCCAACCATAGATATTACGGCATTAAATCTTGATGATGCAATTCCTGCTGAATATGGAGAACTTCTATATCTAGCACATCCAAGCCTCTTCGGAAGCTACAATAAGAATCTCCTCAAAAGTGTAACATCAAAAGGAGAAACAGTCAATTATTCATACGAATTAGACAAAGATGGTTATCCTACTAAAATTACAGAAACCGTAGATAATCATACTAATACTATTTACACTTTGACTTGGAAATAATGAATTCTCAAAATATTTGAAATTACAGCCAACTTCTACTTTCACGTGGAGGTTGGCTTTATTTTTCTGCTAATAATCTTCGAAATCGCATTCTCAGGCTTCAGTGTTTCAGTTTCAGTTAAAAACAAAAGCAAAAATCACAGTTGAACCTCTGCTGAAACTCACTTTTCACTCGCTTTTCATTGTTTTGTCACAATTAAGTCGTACCTTTGCACACGATTTAGCAGAAACGTTTATCCGTCTCAGTAATCAGAAGAATCAAGAAATTGAAACATCATTAAAACAATAAACAAACTATGAAGAAGATTTTTAAGCTTATCTTCGTGCTCTGCTGCTTCTGCGGCATTGCACAAGCCCAACCTCAGCGTCCAAAGTTGGTCGTGGGATTGGTTGTTGACCAAATGCGTTGGGATTATCTCTATCGCTATCAGGCTCGCTACGGCGAGGGTGGTTTCAAGAGACTCTTGAACGAAGGATTCAGTTGCGAGAACTGTCGCATCCCTTACATTCCTTCTGTCACCGCCATCGGTCACACCTCTATCTATACAGGTTCCGTTCCTTCCATCCACGGCATCGCCGGCAACAACTTCATGAAGGATGGCAAGGTAACTTACTGCACGGAGGATTATACCGTGAAGCCTGTCGGTTCTGATGGAAAGGCCGGATACGAGTCGCCTCGCAACATGTGGACAACCACCATCGGCGATGAACTTCGCCTCGCCACCAACGACCGCAGCAAGGTGATTGGCGTAGCCATCAAAGACCGCGCTTCCATCCTCCCTGCCGGCCATCATGCCAACGGCGCTTATTGGTTTGACGCCAAGAACGGCAAGTTCATCACCAGCTCTTTCTATATGGACAAATTGCCTGAGTGGGTGAACAAGTTCAACAAGCAGAACCTCCCAAAGAAGTATCTCTCAGAAAAATGGAACACACTCTATCCTATCGACACTTACAAAGAGAGCACTGCCGACGAGAACGACTATGAGGACGGCGTGAAGCCTGGTGTGAAGGCTACCCTTCCACTCGACCTCCCTACCCTCTACAAGAAATATGGCACAGACATCTTGCGCAGCACTCCATTCGGCAACAGCTACACATTGGAAATGGCTAAGGCAGCCATCGCTGGTGAGAACTTGGGTGGTGGCAACGAGACCGACTTCTTGGCAGTAAGCTGCTCATGCACCGATGTCATCGGTCACCAGGTAGGTCCTAACGCTGTGGAAATCGAAGACACTTATCTCCGTCTTGACAAGGATTTCGCTGATTTCTTCGCTTATCTCGACCAGAAGGTGGGTAAGGGCAACTATCTCGTATTCCTCAGCGCAGACCACGGTGGCATGAACAACGCCAAGTTCTTGCAAGATCGTCGCATCCCTGCCGGCTCTTGGAGCAACAAGGCTGCCCAAGACTATCTCAACGAGGCTTTGAAAGCAAAATATCCATCAGCAGGCAGCCTCATCAAGGGCGTGTTCAACTATCAGGTGTTTTTCGACACCAACAAGATTGACTCCCTTGGCCTCGACTACGCACAGGTAAAGCAGGTGGTGGTAAACCGCTTGAAGAAAGACAAGGACGTGCTCTATGCTTGCGACATGGAGAAGGCTTCCATCGAGAGCATCCCAGAGGAAGTGAAGTTCCGCATCATCAACGGTTTCAACCGTGAGCGAAGCGGCGGCGTACAGGTAGTTTTGAAGCCTGACTTCTACGACCACGGCATGAAGGGAACCTCTCATGGTGCATGGAATGGCTACGACACCCACATCCCATTGGTCTTCATGGGCTGGGGCATCAAGCAAGGGGCCAGCACCAAACCTTGCTACATGACGGACATCGCCCCTACCGTTTGCGCCCTGCTTCACATCCAGGCACCAGACGGCTGTATCGGTGAGCCGATATTCTAAAATTCCCCACATCATCATAAGATTACAAAACAACAGATAACGACAAAGGCTAGGTTTCACGTGAAACCTAGCCTTTGTGCATTCATAAGATTATGTTTCCGCAACGCCTCTATATCAGTTTTTTAACTTGAGTACGTTACAGTCTCATTTATTCCTCTTCGTTCATAATCCTCATGTATTCCTCATACGAGATGTACCTGCCTCCCATCGACTTCAGATGCGGTGTCTCCAGCTGGCAGTCGATCATCTTGCCGCCGTGCTCCTGCATATAGCGAGCCAGGAAGATGAGGGCGAGCTTGGAGGCGGAAGGTACCTTCGAGAACATGCTCTCACCGATGAACACCTTGCCGATGGTTACGCCGTAGAGACCACCAACGAGCTCATTGGTCTCGTTGTCCCACACCTCTACGCTTGCCGCAAAGCCTTGGTCGTGGAGGGCGGTGTAAGCCCGGATGATGTTATCGCCTAGCCAAGCACCATCTTCCTCGTTGCGATGGTTGCACTTGCCGCAAGCCCTGATTACCTCGTCGAAAGCCTCGTTAATGCCCACGCTGTACTTGTTCTTGTTCATGAGCGTACGCATGGAGTGGCTCACGTGGATTTCGTCTGGGAAGATAACGAAGCGTTGCATCGGACAAAACCACAGCGGCTCATCTTGGTCACGAAAACTGTACCAAGGAAAGATTCCGTTGCTGTAAGCCAACAGCAGGCGGTCGATACTCAAGTCGCCACCCACCGCAAAGCAACCGTCGTCATCGCCTAGATGAGGATCGGGGAAGTAAAGTTCGTCAGAACTATCGTCTATCTCAAAAACCATTGCCTTTCTATTTTTTATCAAGAATTAGAGAATTAGAGAATTTTTCTTTCTTGCCGAACATCTCAAATTCTTATCTATTCAGCTTTCCTCCATGGATAGAATGTAAATTCTTAAATCTCTAATTCTTGACTCTAAACCTATTCCCTTATCACTAATTCCTTTCCATCGAAGTCAACCGTAGCCTTGCCTCCCTTCTTCAGCTTGCCGAAGAGGATTGCCTTCATGAGGACAGGCTTGAGGCGATTGCCGATGACACGATCCATCTCTCGGGCACCATATTCCTTGGTGAAGCCCCACTTGAGGAGTTGCTCATGCGCTGCATCGGTCAACTTGATGGTTACATTCTTGGCTGCCAACTTCTGGTCGAGCTGACGGAGCTTCTTGCCGAGTATCAACTCTGCCATGTGCTTGTCCATATCGTTGAACACAACGGTGTCGCTTAGACGATTGATGAACTCTGGCTTGAAGGTTTTCTTCACCTGAGCCAACATCGCCTCGCCACGGCTCACACCACCACCAAAGCCCACGCTAGCCTGTGAGGCATACTGCGCTCCGGCATTCGAGGTCATGATGAGGATGACGTTGCGGAAGTCTGCCTTCTGTCCCTTGTTGTCGGTCAGTCTGGCGTAGTCCATCACCTGTAAGAGGATATTGTAGATGTCGCTATGCGCCTTCTCAATCTCATCGAGCAAGAGCACGCAGTTAGGAGTCTTGCGGATGGCATCGGTCAAGAGCCCGCCGTCCTCATAGCCCACGTATCCGGCAGGCGAACCGATGAGCTTTGCCACGGTATGCTTCTCGGTGTATTCGCTCATGTCGAAGCGAACGAGTTCGATACCGAGTTCCTTTGCCAAGACACGAGCCACCTCGGTCTTGCCCACTCCCGTAGGACCCACGAAGAGCAGCGAAGCCATCGGCTTGTCATCGTCCACAAGTCCAGCCTTCGCCATCATCACAGCCTCAACCACCTTATCCACAGCCTTGTCCTGACCGTAGATCTTGTCGAGCATGTGCTGGCGCAGATGAGCCAATGCCTCGTTGTCATCGTCCTTGATGGCGGCGGCATCTATCTTGCAAACCTTGGTGAGGATTTGCTGGATAATCGGCTTGGTGACGTAAGAACGTTGGCGATACGGCACAGGATGCACCTCCAGGTAAGCGCCCGCCTCGTCCATCAAGTCGATGGCCTTGTCTGGCAGACAACGGTTGCTGATGTACTTGGCACTGGCACGCACACAGTACTCCAAGGCATCCTTGCGATAAGTCACGTTATGGAACTTGTTGTACTTATACTGCAAGCCCTCCAATATCTTGATAGCCTCCTCCTCGGATGGTTCCTTGATGTCTATCTGTTGGAATCGGCGCACGATGCCCTTGCTCTGAGCCATGTAGCGATTGAATTCCTCGTAGGTGGTAGAACCGATGAATCGGATGTCGCCCGCCTCCAAGTACTGCTTGAGCATGTTGGACGCATCTGGTCCGCCATCGGAGCCACGTCCTGCACCTATCATATTATGAATCTCATCGATGTAGATGATGGTATTTCCTTCCTTGGCAGCTCCCTCCATCACCATCTTGATGCGTTTCTCGAAGTCACCACGATATTGGGCGCCTGCGAGCATCTGCCCCATGTCCATGCCGTAGATGCGAGCGCCCTTCAGGCGCTCAGGCACCTGGTTCTCGTTGATGAGTTTGGCGAGACCATAGACCAAGGCAGTCTTACCCACGCCCGGTTCGCCAATGTGAAGCGGATTATTCTTCTCGGCACGGCAGAGCACCTGGATGGTTCTATCCTGTTCCTGCTCCCTGCCGATGAGCGGATTATGCTCCTCCACCTTGTCGGAGATGCAGGTTACGAGTTGGTGCCAATCCTGAGGCATTCGGCTTCTACCCTCCTCGTCATCCTCATCATAATCGTCATCGTAATCCCCGTCGTCGTAGTCGCCGTCGATGGAAATAGCACCTTCTCCCTGCTCATCGTTGAGCGGATAAAAGCTATCGATGCTGGCAAGAAACTCGCCCTGGCGGTCGCCCACGTTCTTGCCGAGCAGGAATGCCGCCTCGGAGTTTTGCAAGCCAAACATCGCCTGCACGAAGTGGGTTACGTTGACCAATTTTCTATCTGCGGCAGCAGCCAAGGCACAAGCCGTGCCAAACATAGTCTTGAAGAGCGACGAAGGCTCTGGCAAGTACTTGATGTTCTCAGGCACACGTTCCTGCTTGGCGAGCCAGCCCACCAACTCCTCGTGCATCTTGAGGCTTTCCACGCCCTCCTCCTGCAGGGCTTGGCAGAAAGCATACTGTCGGAGCAGCGACAAGAGCATGTGCTCAGGCATCACGAACTCGTGGTCGAAGAAGCGAGCCTGCTTCATTGCGTCATCCATCAAGACGTTCATATATCGGGTTAATCCCATACTTTCCATACTTGTTTCTTTCCTTTCTTTTTTACTTAAAGAATCGTTTCTTCACTGAAAGCATCATTTTGCATTTTTACATATTTCTCCACAAAATCTTTTCCAGCAAAAGGTGATTCATTTATTATTCTGGCAAATAAGTGAGCTTGAGCGGATACTTCTGCGAACGAGCTTTCTCCATCGCTTTCTCCACCTTGCTCTTGGCGATGTCGTAGCTGTAGGTACCCACCACGGCTTTCTCCTCGTGGTGTACCTTGAGCATGATGGCCTCAGCCTCTGCCTGCGACTTAAAGAAGACGGTTTCGAGGATATCGACCACAAAGTCCATCGGCGTGAAGTCATCGTTGAACATCATCACCACGTAACGTCCAGGCTCCTTGAGTCGGGTCTTCTGGCGTTCACGAATTGCAGTTTGTTCTTGAGCCATATTATTTTTTGGAATTATTACTTTTAATTATAGAACTTCTATCATGAAAGTTTAACTGCAAAGATACAATATTATTTAGAAAAACATAGCACTTCTCATCATAAATTTACAGGAAACGGGAAAAAAATGAAATTATATTGAGGAATTTTAAAAATTATTATTACTTTTGCAACACTAAATAAATAAAACAGAAGGATGAATACAGAAGAACAACTTCTTTTAGAGCAACTCAAACTTGGCAACGAAAGGGCATACGGCGTCCTCTACGAAAAGCATTATGCCGTATTGTGCCATTTTGCTAATTTTTACCTACATGACAAATTTGCAGCAGAAGCAGCTGTAGAAGATATTATCTATCATATTTGGAAAAATCGTGAGAAATTGAACATCAGTATCTCCATCCGTAGTTATCTAGTTAGAGCTGTAAGAAATAGATGCCTCGACATCCTCAAGCTCAAAAGAAATCAAACAGAGCTATCCATATCTAGCCTATCAGAAAAAGCTAATTATTATATAGATAACCAAATATCAAACGACTCGCCTCATGGTACCTTGCTTTCAAAAGAGCTCGAAGACAAAATCATCATTGCTGTAGAATCCCTTCCAACAGAATGCAAACAAGTTTTCGTGAAAAGCCGAATGGAAAACAAGAAGAACCAAGAGATTGCAGAAGAATTAGGCATTTCCATCAACACCGTCAAATATCACCTCAAGAATGCCCTCAAAACCCTACATGAAAAACTCGGGAAATATTGCTATCTATGGCTTTTTTGTGTGTTAACGAACTAAAAAAATGCGCTTTTGCACTACACTTTCCTGACAAAATATCGTCAATAACTTAAACGAATACAATATATGAACAAGATACAGTTTGAAGATTTAGCTATCAGATACTTTTGCGGAGACATAGACTCCACTAGCATCCTACTACTAAAAGACGAGATTAACAAGTCTAAGGAAGCTAAAAAAACATTTGAAAAGTTACAAGAAATATGGGGAGCAAGTATGACCCAAGAAGAACTAGACAGCTATGACTATACCGCTGCCTATCAACGCTTCTTGCAAAAAATATCCACAGGCTCAGAAGATAATGTTTCTGTGAGCAACATTTCCGAGGATAACAATAAGCAAAAAGCCTATACCTATATATATAAATGGGTAGGTGGTATTGCTGCCTCTCTCTTGATACTGTTGGGTATTACCTATATTTCCTATCAACAAGGACTAAAAAATCTTCAAAATACATTTGCAGACATTATAGTTAGTACCCCTAACGGTTCTTGCACAGACATAAACCTCCCAGACGGTTCAACTGTAAAACTCAACGGAGGTTCCAAGCTTTCATATTCTCAAGGATATGGAGTGAAAAATCGTATCGTAAAGCTAGAAGGCGAAGGATATTTTAAAGTAAAAAAAGACAGAGCCAAACCTTTCTTTGTCAAATCGCCCAACATTATTGTCAAAGTATTGGGAACCAAGTTTAATTTCTGCGATTATCAGCAAGATTCACAGGCTATCGTCACCCTAGACGAAGGCAAAGTCAACATGACCAGCATCGCTTCTAAAGAAGAAATCACATTGAGTCCAAATCAGCATGTTGTTTTTGACAAGAAATCTAGGAAAATGACATTAGCCGACATAAATTCTTTAGACAACAAACCACAATGGTCGAAAGGCATTATTGCCTTCAACGGAGAATCGCTCAAAGATATTGCCAGCAAATTGGAAAGATGTTATCCCGTAAAGTTTATCATCACTCCATCCAAGCAAAAC
>ERZ808242.1310-NODE-1310-length-14398-cov-7.532525_pt1 | contig 14398 bp, 10 predicted proteins | sample MGYA00521244_ERZ808242 | MGnify/ENA primary metagenome ERZ808242 (study PRJEB31516, sample SAMN03275573) | gut metagenome | biome: mammalia-associated habitat; material: feces | host: Papio cynocephalus | place: Kenya | collected 2012-07-27 ... | reverse complement strand
ATGAAACCCACCCTAACCCTCCCTAAGGGAGGGAATGAAACTACCCTATAAAAAATAAAATCCCAGGCGAAAATTAAATTCGCTTGGGATTTTTTCACTTTTTGATTTTTATTTCTTTTTATATAAATAAAGCATATTACTCCCCTCCCTATGGGAGGGGGAAGCCGCCTTGTGCGGCGCGGGGGGAGAGGCTTTAAATTCTCTGTTCCCTATTATTATATGTCAGCATTTCCTTAGGCACATTCTCTTTCACTGAATCAACGATAAGTTCAGCAATAGAGTGGCGCACGAAATTCTTTGCCGTAAGCAATACCACGTCCCTTACAGGTATAGGTAAGGCAAAAGGACGCACAAGTTCCATCTGGTTCTCCGACAGTTGGCTTAGGGCAAGTTCCGGAATAAACGTAACTCCCTGTCCGCTCTCCACCATACGCATGAACGTCTCGATACTGCCGAGCGAATATTTCGATTTGCTCTCAGTAGCCGATTTTAGGTTACAGAACTTCACGAGCTGATCACGGAAACAATGTCCCTCGTCGAGCAACCACAGAAACTCATTACTCAAGTCGGAAGTCTTGATATTCTGATGCGAGAACAGCGGGTCGTTTTTCGCCACGTATGCAATAAACTGTTCATAATACATCGAAGTCTGGTTGTACACATCCAGTTCGTCGAGTCTCACGGCGATGGCTGCATCAATCTCGCCACGACTCAGAGCCTTCTTAATGTCGGCCGTCTTCATCTCGATGATATGGAAATCAATATCGGGATTCTGTTTTTCCAGTTTCGTAAAGAAGCGTGGCAAGAGGTATGGAGCGATAGTAGGCAAGATACCTATTTTAAATGTTCCGGAAAGCGAATGTTCCTCTTCGGCAACAATATCTTTAATTTTGTTGGCGCGCGACAGAACCTTCCAAGCCTGTTCCACCACGAGTTTTCCAACAGCCGTCGGCGTAACCTGTTGAGATGAGCGTTCGAAAATCTTTACTCCTAATTCCTTTTCAAATTTCTGAATCATGGCGCTCAGCGTAGGTTGAGTAACTCCGCACATTTCTGCAGCCTTTGCAAAATGTCTCACGCGGTAGACTGCCACGATATATTCCATCTGTTGTAGTGTCATAATATTTTTCCTCCTTTTAAATAAAAAAGCATACAAAGGTAAGGAAAAAATCTTAAACTCAAAAGCAAAAGCATGTCTTTATAGAAGGTTTTAGCTGACAGCAATAAAAATCATACAAACAAGTTCCCACATGTACTCATTTAATCATTCTTTTCATGAAAATAAAAAATATATATGTGCAAATATAATAAAATGAAGTCATCTGCGTTAGTATAAAAGAAAGGACTAAAAATATAATGCCTATGAAACATTTTACTTCAGAAGAGGCGCAACCGTCAAAGAGAACTCTTGACTTGATTCGCGCTATTGCGTACACATATAGGGTGATAAACCTAAATGGAAGGATGACTCCGTATTGTCTTAATTAATGTTGCGGGGAATTTAACAAGAAAAATTAAAAGATATTCAAGGATGGCGACAATTATATCTCCGTCTTTGCTGGCAGCAGACTTCACAAATCTGCGCGGCGAGGTGGATATGATAAACAAGAGTGAGGCAGACTGGCTTCACATGGATGTTATGGACGGTATGTTCGTGCCGAATATTTCTTTCGGCTTTCCCGTGATAGATGCCGTGGCGAAAATATGCAAGAAGCCGCTCGACGTGCATTTCATGATCGAACAGCCGGAGCGGTATATAGAAAGAACGGCAAAGACGGGGGCAATGATGATGAATGTGCATTATGAGGCGTGTGTTCATCTTCATCGTGCCGTGCAGCAGATACATGATGCCGGAATGAAGGCCGGTGTCACGCTGAATCCGTCGACTCCGGTTTCTGTGCTCGAGGATATACTGGGGGATGTTGACATGGTGTTGCTGATGAGTGTTAATCCGGGATTCGGAGGACAGAAATTCATTGAGAATACGATAGAGAAAGTTGGAAGACTGCGCGAAATGATCAGTCGCAAGAATGCTTCTGCACTTATCGAGATAGACGGTGGCGTACAGGCAGAAACAGCTCCCCGTCTTGTAGAAGCCGGTGCTGATGTCCTTGTCAGCGGAAGCTATGTTTTCAAAGCTGCCGATCCGATAGCTACAATATCTGAGCTAAAAAGATTGAAAGATTGAAAAACGTTGGAAGATTGAAAAATTAAAATAGGAAAGATTGAAAAATTGGACATGGGAATGTTGAACCCATTTTCCTTTTTTTCAATCTTTCAATCTTTCAATTTTTCCATTTTTCAATACTGTACTTCCAGCGACATTTTGCTTTTCTTAGCCATGCGTCTGAGGTTAAGGATAGCATAATGCATGCGACCGAGGGCGGTATTAATGCTTACTCCAGTAGTTTCGGCAATTTCCTTAAACGGCATGTCTTGGTAAAAGCGCATGAAGACAATCTCTCGCTGTGTCGGCGGGAGCAGGTTCATCATCTTCTTGACGTCTTTCAAAACCTGTTCATTGACAAACCTGTCCTCGATGTTAAATTCAAGACAACTGTTTGTGTTAATGTTCGACAAGTCATTGTCTTCAGTAGCCTCCACGATATTTTGTGCACGGTTATCTCTGTACCAGTCCATAATGACATTATGGGCGATACGCATAATCCATGCCGAGAACTTTCCGGAGTCAACATATTTCCTCTCCTGTAGCTTTGTGATAACCTTCACAAAAGTTTCCTGGAAAATATCATTAGCCAAGTCCTGGTCGTGTACGACAAAAAGTATATATGAAAACAACTTCGATTGATTGCGCAACAATAACAAATCGAAAGCCTGATTGTTTCCGTTTACGTATGACAATGCCAACTCCTCGTCGGTCATTTCATTTAAATTTATCATTTTATTCAAGTTTTAGTGAAGTAAATGATGTTTCTATAGGCTGTTCAATTTTATTTATTGTTAATAATATATTTAATATGGTGACGGATATTATTAATAGCTTTTATCCCTTACACGTATGCAAAAGTATATATATTTGTTCGGATGAGCAAATTTTTTTCTTTATATAATTGTTTTTCTTTGTATTTTGCAAAAAAAGATATACATTTGCAGCGGAAAAGACATGTTGTTTGTCTTTTAAAAGAAGCGGAGGTGTGCCGTCGGCGCACTTAAAAGGGAACGGAGTGTAAGTCTCCGACTGTCCCGCAGCTGTAAGCTCCTTTATTTTCCTTTGTATGATGCCACTGTTCGGAGAAGTAGGATGGGAAGGCGCAAAGGAGAGGAGTGAAGTCAGAATACCTGCCTCTGCTTGTTGTTAAGGCGGAATCTTCTCGATGTAAGGAGTGGAAGCGATATTGTTTGTTTATTTTTGGAGTCGTGTGGGGAGATGTTAAGTCTCTTCGTGTGATGCTTTATAGGCATATCCGCTTCTTTATCTGTAAAATCGGCAAGACGCTGTCATGTCGGTAAGACATGCGTGTATTATTATATAAGTTTTAATTTGGAATGGCGTTGCCGTGAGGCAACGCCATATTCGTATCGTGTTTTAATTTCCAAAACCAAATTAGATACTTTAATTACTCCTCTATGTCGTAGAAGTATATTTCCTTTATCCCCGGAATCTTCAGGTATGTAGTCTTCATTCCGTATACCGTAAGTAGTTTTCTGTAATTCTCGGGATTCTGTGCGAGGTTCAGTTCCTCCCTCATGGCAGATCCGCTCTTCAGTTGTATTGATATGACTTTCGCTTTGTCGTCTTCGCCCAGTTTGTCGGCGAGCAGTAGTGCCGTTTCATATTTGAACGGTTTTGTGAAGTTATAGTCATATCCTTTAGCTCCCGTCGCCGAGCCAACGATATAGCCTCTAACGAGAACTATTTTATCATTTCCCGTTTCCATAAACTGGCTCACGCTGATAGTATCGCCGTCTTGCCAGTCGTTGCCTTTATTACCTTCGCCGTTAATCCATCCGCCGTTATCGTTCTTGTCATGCGAAGCCCCGTCGCTTTTGTTTTCCGTCTTCTCCTTGTCTTCCTCCTCGTCGTAGACAGGTTTCTCGCAAGCCGTAAATACGGCGAGCAACATGGAGAGTATAGATATGATAGTGGCTTGTTTCATGTTTTCTTGATTTATGTGGTTCCTTAGGTTATGTGCTTTGATAGATATGATGTTGCAAATGTAATAAAAGAATTCTTTACCCACAAGTATTTGCAGTGTAAAATGTTTTTGGTAAATTTACCCTCACACCCTCACATTTGTCGCAAAAGTCCCTGTATATCGATGTTTCGAGGGTGAGGGTAAGTGTGAGGGTAGGTGAGGGTAACTGTCGATAAAGTAAAAGCATGACAGAAAAACAAAAGAGGTTGGCGCAGGATGCAACCAACCTCGATAGATTTCGTAAATGGCGAAATCATAAATAAGATGCCGCAAATATAGACTTTACTTTTTAAATATGCAAGCAAATGCGGATTTAATTTTCTAATTTAACATTTCCCCACGTTATTCATCCTTTTTCAAAGAAGTATTTTCTTTTCTCTATTCTCTCAAACACCCGATAGGCACAACGTACACCCCATCTTTACGACGATATGCAAAATCGCCTGTTCCTGTAAGTACCATCATAAAGGATGGTTCGTTCATTTTTTCTGTGTTGATTTTTCCTGCAAGAGTGAGTAAATTTTTCGCACCTTCATTGATAAGTCTATCACCTCCCAACTTTACTTCAATAAGACCATACTTTCCATTGCGAAGATGGACTACCGCATCACATTCCAGTCCATTTTTGTCACGATAGTGATAAACCTCTCCGTCCAGGGCATCTGCAAAGACACGTAAGTCACGGACACAGAGAGTCTCAAAAAACAGTCCCATTGTATTGAGGTCATTGATGAGGTCTTTTGGTCCAAGCCCTAATACCGCCGTACCGATAGAAGGATCTATAAAATAACGAGTGTTCGCTGTACGAATAGCCGTCTTGGAACGAAGGTTTGGATTCCAGGCCTCAGAATCTTCTATAACGAAGATTTTACGCAAAGCTTCCAAATAGCTTCCTGCCGTTTTCACGCTAATTTCATTCTCGGCATTGGTCATCATATCTGCCACTATCGTTCCTATCGTTGCTTGTGCACCTTGATTGCGAGCATACGAGCGCAACAATAATCTGGCAGTTGTAGAATTACGGTTCACACCATCTACTCGTGATATATCTTTCTTGATAACAGCATCCACGTAATCAAATGCTTGCGCCAAAGCGGCATCTCCCTGCAATCCACATGCAAAAGGCCATCCACCACGGCATATCAAATAAGCGAGCTTATCTATCTTCAATTTATTGAACGCAACTATTTTATCAGGTGCATCAAACAACTGTGTCAAACTCACCATTCCATTCGATTCGCCCGACTCATATAAACTCATAGGACGCATCGTTAACCAACAAAATCGGCCAGTTCCTGAATGGTGCATATCTTTCTCGTCGGCAGGCACTGCAGAACCTGTCAACACAAACTGTCCCACATCATGTCGATGATCCACTTCAAATCTAACGGAATCCCAAAGCTTCGGTGCCAACTGCCATTCGTCAATAAGGCGAGGCGTCTCACCTTCGAGCAAGATGGAAGGGTCAATCTCTGCCATTTGCATATTAGTTTCCAAAGAGGCTGGATTATCCATATACAAGATGCTCTTTGCCTGTTGTTCAGCAGTAGTAGTCTTGCCACACCACTTTGGTCCTTCTATCAGTACAGCCCCTTTGCTTGCCAACTTTTTCGCGAGCATTTCATCTGCTATTCTATGTTTGTATTTCATGTCTTTCAAATCTTTGATAATCAGGTGCAAAGGTACAAAAATATTTTTTATATTTACCAAGTTGGCTGAATATTATTTCCTTAGTTGGCGATATTTTATATCCTCTGTTGGCTGTTTGCTGTTTCCTTAGTTGGCTATTTGTCTATCATTATTATCTGCAATACTTGGCATTTCCTCTCCATCAGTTAGATACAAAGTTTTATTTAATCTCATCACCAACTGTTTTTCTGTCAAGGCAAAACTTTTCCTCGTTTTTCCTTATCATAAAACATGAAAATCCAATAAGTTCGACTTTAGAAGAAACCCGTAAAAGCTGATTTAAAATGCAAATAATCCTTATTTTTGCGTTTTAATTTAGTGTATATATATAATAATGTGTATCTTTGCAGAGATAATGTTGCAAACGTTTGAATAAAAAACTTAAACCGAATACATTCAACAACTAAAATTTATGAAAAAGCTAAATGCACTATTCTTGTTGTGCCTGCTTTTCCCACTCACTATGATGGCATCCGTATGGGATACCGAATATAAGCAGGTGGAGCAGAGCATCAGAGAGCCTAAGTTCCCTAACCGTACATTCAGCATCACCAAGTATGGCGCTTCGCTGAAGAATACAGCGGCAAAGAACCAAAAGGCAATCAACAAGGCAATTGAAGCCTGCTCGAAGGCAGGCGGCGGTAAGGTAATCGTACCTGCCGGAACATGGAAGACCGGCGCAATCCGTTTGCGCAGTCATGTAAACCTGGTAATCGAGAAGAACGCAACACTATTCTTCGAATTCGACCGCAACCTGTATCCTCTCGTCGAGACACGTTGGGAGGGACTCGACTGTATCAACTACTCTCCGCTAATCTATGCCTTCAAGGAGACCGACATCGCCATTACCGGTGAGGGAGTAATCGACGGAAACGGTTCCGACGATACATGGTGGCTCATGAGCGGTAAGACTCCAAAGAGCCGCGACGTGGAGGTGAAGGAGAAGCAGCAGAACCCTGGCGGACGTGCCGATTTGCTGAAGATGGCAGAAGAAGGCGTGCCGGTAGAGAAGCGCGTGTTTGGTCCGTGGAAGGGACTTCGCCCGCAGACCGTAAACCTGAACCAGTGCGACGGTATCCTCATCGAAGGCGTCAAGATGATACGCTCACCGTTCTGGGTAATGCACCCACTGCTGAGCAAGAACATCACCGTGCGCCGCGTGCATGTGGAGAACCACGGACCAAACGGCGACGGCTGCGACCCGGAGTCATGCGAGAACGTGCTCATCGAAAACTGTATCTTTGATACCGGCGACGACTGTATCGCAATCAAGAGCGGACGCAACGAAGACGGACGCGAGGGCGGAAAAGGAAAATACGTAGGTCGTCCGAGCAAGAACATCATCATCCGCAACTGCGACATGAAAGACGGTCACGGCGGCGTGGTGCTCGGTTCCGAGATTTCCGGCGGATGCAGCAATGTGTTTGTAGAGAACTGCACGATGGACAGTCCAGACCTTGAGCGCGTGCTCCGAATCAAGACAAACTCATGCCGTGGCGGAGTAATAGAGAATGTGTACTTCCGCAACGTGACAGTAGGTCAGTGTGGCGAGGCAGTATTGAAAATCAACACCAACTACGAGCCAAAGGAAGTAGGTCGCCGTGGCTTCTATCCAACAGTGCGCAACGTATATATGGAGAACGTAACCTGCCAGAAGAGCAAGTACGGCGTGATGATAGTAGGTTTCGACGACCGCAACACTATCCACAACATCAACCTGAAGAACTGTAAGTTTGACGGCGTATACAGCAAACCGGTATACATCACCGGACAGACCGACCAGCCAAACTATGAGAACGTAACAATCAACGGTTCGCAAGTACTCTCACAGGCACCATACAAGACATACAGCCAGTGGATGGCAATGTCGGAGATACAGCGCAACCCGGATCCCGTATACCTCGACTTCGCCAAGAACCCGAAGTGGGGCTATGTAACAGGCATCGAACTCGAGTCATTGCTCGACGCATACAACTCATGCAAAGACGAGAGTATCATCAACTACCTGAAGCAGTATCCGGCAAAGATGATCGACGAGAAGGGAAACATCACAGGCTACGACTATGCAGCCTTCAACCTCGACAATACCCGTCCGGCACGTTTCCTGCTTCGCTTCAACCAGCTCTTCCCTGAAAAGAAAAACGAACTCGCCCTGAAGACAATCTTCAAGCAGCTCGAGAAGCAGCCGCGCACAACCGACGGCGTTTGGTGGCACAAGGCAATCTACGCTTACCAGGTATGGCTCGACGGCGTGTATATGGGACATCCGTTCTATACCATGGCAGCTCCGATACTGAAAGGCGAGAAGAAAGCAAAGAAATATTACGACGACTCTTTCGAGCAGATCTCAAAAACCTTCAAGCGCACTTACGACGAGAAGACAGGTCTGTGGAAGCACGCATGGGACGAGACCGGCGAGATGTTCTGGGCAAACAAAGAGACGGGACTCTCCCAGCATACATGGTCGCGCGCCCAGGGCTGGTATGCCATGGCAATCCTCGAGGTTCTCGACGCTCTGCCTGCCGACTATGCACACCGCCAGGAGCTAATCGACATGCTGAACAAGGTGATGAAGGCAACAGTGAAATATCAGGACAAGAAAACCGGTCTGTGGTATGACGTTATGGACGTGAAAGATTCTCGCAACTATCTTGAGGCAACAGCATCATCAATGTTCACATACGTATTACTGAAAGGCTCACGCCTGGGATATTTCGACGGCAAACTGAAAGAGGCCGGCATCAAGGGCTATAAGGGCATTCTGAACAACTTCGTGAAGGTAAATCCCGACAAGACAATCTCTCTTACCCGTTGCTGCGAGGTGTCAGGACTTGGTCCGGGCATGAGCGCAAAGGTGCTCAAGGCAGCTCCTAAGGTAAAGGAGAACAAGCGCCGCGACGGTTCGTTTGAGTATTACATCAGCGAGCCAATCCGCGACAACGACGGCAAGGGCGTTGGTCCGTTCATCTGGGCATCCCTCGAGATGGAGAAGATGGGATATGATGTTGAGGCTCTGAATAAGTAAAAAATATTTTTCTGAACTTTCTGATTTACAATCTTCCCCTCTCCCGTCTCCCCTTCCAGGGGAGAAGCGGTTACTCTTTCCGCTTGAGAGTCGATATTTTTGTTTTTGAACATTTGCAAGTCGAGAAAATAATGAATTGTTTTCGAATAAATGAAGACAAGTATGCAAGTTTTATAGCAATCAAAGGTAACATAAATAATGAATTGTTTCCGAACATTTGCAAGTCGAGAAAATAATGAATTGTTTTCGAATAAATGAAGACAAGTATGCAAGTTTATAGCAATCAAAGGTAACTGCTCCGCCCCTGGAAGGGGAGGCGGGGGAGGGGAAGAATATAAATATGAAACTAGAAAATTTTATACTAAGCAATTATAATTGATAAAAACTGTTATCCGCTTAGGATTAATTGATAAAAAATTAGTAAAAACGGCATAGGCAACAAACCTTTGTCGTTTTTTCTTGTCATATAAAATAATAAGACGTAAATTTGCAGCGAAAGAATAGCTATCAGTTTATTTCTTTATCAGAATAAAAAGCTGAAAGCTTCAATGATTAGCAAAATCTATTAAAATCAAAACAATAATGAAAAAGGTATATTCCACAATCTTTGCCCTTGCCGTTGCTTCGGCAGCCCTCGCACAGGGCAATGTTCCGGCATTCCCGGGAGCCGAAGGCTTCGCCCGGTACACAACAACCGGCGGTCGTGGTACCGACGGCAAGACCACCGTATATCATGTAACGAATCTCAACGACAGTGGCTCCGGCTCTCTGCGTGAAGCACTGAAAAAGTCAGGACCGAAAACCATCGTCTTTGATGTTAGCGGATACATCGACCTGAAGTCAAACCTCCAGGTAACATCCAATACCACCATCGCCGGACAGACAGCCCCGGGCAACGGTATCACTCTGCGCTACTATACCGTGGAGCTGACAAAATGCGACAACGTAATTATCCGATTCCTGCGCTTCCGCCGCTCACAGGTGAAGAACGTGAACGATGGAGCCGATACCACATGGGGACGCGAGCACAAGAATATCATCCTCGACCACTGCTCCATGTCGTGGAGTATTGACGAACTTGCCTCGTTCTACGACAACCGTAACTTCACCATGCAATGGTGTATGCTCGCCGAGGGCTTGAATTCCGGTCATGATAAGGGCGACCATAGCTACGGTGGAATCTGGGGAGGTAAGCCGGCATCCTTCCATCATAACTTTATAGCCCACGTGAACAACCGCGCTCCGCGCTTCAACGGTGCACGCTATAACTGGACGGGCTACGACAAGACCCTCTATGCCAACTCCATTCAGGCAGAGCGTGTAGACTTCCGTAACTGCGTGATGTATAACTGGGGCAACGGCAACGGCTGCTATGGCGGTCCCGGTGGCGGATATATCAATATGGTGAACAACTATTTCAAGGCAGGTCCTGGCACGAAGAACAAGACTCGCGTTACCCAGATTTCATTCTCAGATGCTTCTAATGGCGGCGATAACCCGTTCCCTAACTATGCCAGCCGCTATTATATCCACGGAAATTATGTTACCGCAGCCGGCTCGTCTGCCGAGAACTACGACTGGAAGGGAGTAATATACGATAAGACTATAAAGGTGGATGGTGAATACTGCATGCAGGATGCCAAACACTATTATGGAGAAGACCAGACATACGTGAAAGACGACAGCGGTGTGGACTGCATCAAGATAAAGCTCGACTCTCCGATAGATGCCGGCGACGTAACAACCCATTCTGCACAGAAGGCATACGAAAAGGTGTTGGCGTATGGTGGAGCAAGTCTGTATCGCGATGCCTGCGACGTGCGCTACGTAGAGGAAGCAACAAACGGAACGACAACTTATAATTCCTCGCACTGCAAAGTTGCCGGAATCATAGATTCAGTAAACGACCCGTCGTCTGCTACTCAGGATGCAACTACAGTGAGCTATCCGGAACTGACCTCAGAGTCTCGTCCAGCCAACTTCGATACAGATAAAGACGGTATTCCAGATGCATGGGAGATAGCCAACGGCTTGAATCCCAATGATGCAAGCGATGCTGCAAAATACACTATCGACCAGAAGGGATGGTATACTAACCTTGAGGTGTATATGAACTCGCTTGTAGAGAATATCGTCAAGGCGCAGAATGCTGATGCCGAAACTTCCGTAGACGAGTATTATCCATTATGCAGAACATCGGGTATATCATCCGCCGTGCAGCAGTCGGAAGTAAAGAATATAGAGTATTACTCTCTCGACGGACGGAAACTTTCCGCTCCATCAACAGGAGTTAGCATCCGCAAAATGACATTCTCGAATGGCAAGACCATGGTGGATAAAGTAATCAAGAAATGATAAAGAAAGGTTGTCGTAAAACGATAATTGTAACATTTATTTCACAAAATAGGAAGGAAGTACCTTAAAGTACTTCCTTTTTTCCTATATAACAGTTTCTTAACCCAAATTTAACATCCCAAAGAGTTGATTGTATTGATAAAAATCCTATCTTTGCAATACTTATCAAAAACATTAGTAAATTTAATTTAATCAATTATGAAGAAAACTTTACTTTTATTGGCTTCATTGCTTATGACAATGGGCACATTCGCAGACGAGGTGACATTCGACTTCGTCAACAATGGTCTCACAATGTTCCAGGGCATTACTGTCGGTTCTACACAGGACGGACAGGACAACACAACATTGACTCACGACGGCGACATTACAGAGAACAAGACTGCTACTATTGATGGCGTTACTCTTGAGGTGACTCCTTCTGGAGCAACTAATCCTAACCGTATCTGGACAGTTAAGTCAAGCGGTGCAACATCTCTTCGCTACTATGGCGGTACAATGACTTTTACAGCTTCTAAGAATATCAAAGAGATAGAGTTTGTAGATGACAGCAAGTGGAATGCTCCTACTCCAAGTACTGGTGCATTTACAAGCAAGACATGGACTGGTGATGCAGCTTCTGTAACCTTGACATTTACAGGTCAGTGTCGTATCAAGTCTATCAAAGTATCTTATGGAGATGTCGTTGTAGATCCTGTTCAGACAGTATCTTATACAAAGGCAACGGCTATTTCAGATGGCTCATATCTTATTGTAGCAAATGCCGACGGAGCTTTGAAAGCTGCAACTCCTATTTCTGGTAAGGCTTATGGATATCTCAATGTCGTTGATGCAACTGCAACAAACGATGTTATAGCTATGGAAGCTGGCAATGAGTTCACATTTACAGCTGTAGACGGTGGCTATACAATCCAGCAGGCTGACGGCAAATACCTCTATATGAAAGGCACATACAACAGTTTCAACCTCTCTGATGCTCGTGTAGACGGCGATGTATTCACTGTAGATGCAAATGCAGACGGTACATTCAAAATTACAAATGTTGCCATGGGTAAATATTTCCAGTATAGCACAAAATATACTTCATATGGTGCTTATACTGACGAGCAGGGAATCATGCCTTCTCTCTATAAAATGGGCACAACTAGCATCAACCACGTTACAGCAGAGAAGTTCAACGCTAACGCTCCTATCTACAACCTCGCAGGTCAGCGCGTAAGCAAGGACGCTAAGGGTATCCTTATCCAGAACGGTAAGAAGTTCGTTAAGTAATATCGCTTACATATAATTCCTATAAAGAGGCATCTTCATTTCGGTGGAGATGCTTTTTTTTGTCGTTTCTTCCTCTCTCGTTTCCCCTTTATTAACCTGTATAATTCATGAGATAATGTATGTCATTCTGTGGATTAAGCAGGTTAAAAGTCCTATTATGCAAGGGGAAAAAGTAGATGCAACTTTGGTGCAACATATCTGCACTTTTGGTGCATTATAGAAATACCGCTGCTAAATAATAGCTTTACCATTGCTGGAAGACGCCTTAAAAAGGCAAAATTACCCCTTCATTACATGTGTGAGGGTAGATGTTTACCCCTCACACTATCCCTCACACATTTAACCCCTTGTTAATCAGGGTGTTATTGCTAAAAGGTGAGGGTGTGAGGGTAAAATGACCGAAAAATATTTTTGAGAAAAAAGTGCAAAATATTTATCAAAAAGTTTGTTCGTATTGAAAAACTGTGTATATTTGCAACCAAATTAATAAAACAAGCAAAATTATGATGAATACTCTATTTACAGCATGGTGGTGGCGTTACTCAAGATTCAAGAAGTCGTGAGCAATACAGCCTATGCGTAAATAAAGAGAAAAGAATAAAGAAGCAAAAGGGTCTGTCGTACTTACGGCAGACCCTTATTTTTTTATCCCGATTTTTACTTTAATCAGTTTCAGAACCTATAAAAAAAGAAGATATGGAAATGAAGGAAATACTCAGCAATGTGGTGGCAGGCGGCAGACTGTCGAGGAAGGAGACAAAAGATATACTGCTCGGCATAACGCGCGGAGAATATTCCGGCGAACAGATAGCTGCCCTACTTACGGCGATGCAGATGCGCGGAGTAGACGTAGACGAACTGCTCGGTTTTCGCGACGGCATACTTGAAACCGGCGTCGGCGTAGATATCAAGAGCGACAGGTTTATCGACATCGTGGGTACGGGAGGCGACAAAAAGAACACCTTCAATATCTCCACCTGCTCATGTCTCGTAGTGGCAGGAGCAGGATACAAGGTAGTGAAACACGGCAATTATGCCGCAACCTCAACAAGTGGTGCGTCGAACGTGATAGAGGCACACGGATCAAAGTTCACCGCCGACGAAGACAAGATAAACCGCAGTCTCGACGAGAGCGGTTTTGCCTACCTCCATGCCCCCTTGTTTGCCAAGGCGATGAAATCAGTAGCTCCAGTACGCAAGGCATTGCAGTTTCCTACGTGCTTCAATCTTCTCGGACCGCTCGTCAATCCCTCTCATCCCGGCTGTCAGCTCCTCGGCGTAGCCACACTGGGTCAGATGCGCCTGTATGCCAATGTTTATCAGAAGATAGGTGTAGACTATGGTATAGTGAACAGTATCGACGGATATGACGAGATATCGCTGACGGGCGATTTCAAGGTGAAGACAAACGAGAGAGAGAAAGTTTATTCGCCACAGGATTTAGGGTTCAGTAGGGTAGAGCCGCAGCAGCTCGAAGGTGGCAACAGCGTTGAGGAAGCGAAAGAGATATTCGACAGCATTTTGGAAAACCGCTCCACGGAAGCTCAAAAGAGTGTTGTTCTTGCCAATGCAGCATTTGCCATAACGGTGGTTGACAAAAAAAAGTCGCTTGCCGATGCTTTACAAACGGCAATAGAGTCGCTCGAGAGTGGCAGGGCTCTTGAAGCATTACGGAGGTTCGTGGAGATTTACAATTGATTATTGTTTCTTCCCCTCCCCCGCCTCCCCCTCCGGGGGCGGAGCAGTTTCCTTATCTAATCAAAAGATAAAAATATTGTTTTCTCAAGAGCAAGAATAACAAAATGGAACTGCTTGTTTACTCAAGAGCAAGAGCAACAAAAAAGAAACTGCTTGTTTACTCAAGAGCAAGAGCAACAAAAAAGGAACTGCTTGTTTACTC
>ERZ808242.1308-NODE-1308-length-14409-cov-5.272328_pt1 | contig 14409 bp, 16 predicted proteins | sample MGYA00521244_ERZ808242 | MGnify/ENA primary metagenome ERZ808242 (study PRJEB31516, sample SAMN03275573) | gut metagenome | biome: mammalia-associated habitat; material: feces | host: Papio cynocephalus | place: Kenya | collected 2012-07-27 ... | reverse complement strand
TTTTTGCTTTTTTATACCGTACTTTGGACTTTACACATAATTTGAAGAAGAACCAAATAAAATCATCAAATTCGGGATAAGCAGCCTTGACCTCATCATAAGCATCAAGGGTTTTTTTGAGAATTCGTACCGTGTCCTTAAATATATATTTAGCTTGGTCTTCTGACTCGGCGAGAAAACCAGAATACGAAATATCAATTTCTTTTACTCCTTGTTTGTTTCTATAAAATTGTCCGTATCCTCGATGCCTTAGCTGTTTCACGGTCATATTAATTTCATCGATATCCTTGTAATATGCCAACATATATAAATAGAGCCCATATTGTCCAAAAAATCCGTGACCTTTTGCATCTTCTTCTGAAATATACTCTAATTCGTTTAAATCACATTTTACCATATTAAATTCCTCCTTCTCTTTTTTTTATAGTATATTTATATTTTTTAAAAGTGCAAAAGCTGAACATTTGGATTTTTGTCTGCCTGAAATATGTCCTTGTTTGTCGCAAAATAATTAAATATAATTATCACGAAGCTGAAAGGTTTCACATATAATTTAATGGTATTTCTCTTTGTTAAGGGAATACTATTGGTGCAGCTTATAATGCCAAATCCGCAGAAATGCTTGACTTTTGACGGGAATATGGTATAATAAAGTTGCAAAAGAGGAGTACCCTGCCGTAAGTGGGAACTAAAAAAGTCGGAGTACCCTGCCGTAAGTGGGAACTAAAAAAGAAGAGGGTTTTTACCCTCTTTTTTTAATAAGGAAGTTAAAAATGGAAAAGATTTCTTTTTATACGATAGACCCTAATTATATTTTATATTTACAAAAATTTGACCGCAAAGTTCCCCATGCTTATGACGAAAAAGAAAAAAGACCTTTTATTGGGGCTAAAATTAAGATTAATTCAGTATTTTATTATATTCCTCTGACTTCACCGAAAGAAAAACATAAAAAGATGAAAAATGCCATCGACTTCCACAAAATAAACGGAGGAATATATGGAGCCATAAATTTAAACAATATGATTCCCGTGCCCGATAAATGTTTAGAAAAAATCATTCCTAATTTGACAAAATGTGAAAGTGAGAAAGATACAGCATATATCGCTTTATTAAACAATCAATTAACATGGTGTAATATATTGGAAAATAGAGCTATAATAATAAAAAAAGCCTATAAATTACATAAAAAGGTTTTGGAAACTACCGAAGAAAACAGCCTCACAAATCGTTGTTGCAATTATGTTTTATTAGAAGAAAAATGTAAAGAATACACAGTAAAAGATTAAGACCCACTTGGGGCACCCTCCGTAAGGAAGGTGCCCCAAAGTGGCTCTTGTATCTAAACTGAATAATTGATTTCGTTAAGCGGTGTAGCAATTGGCTATGCCGTTTTTGCTTTGCGTTCCGCCATATGATTTTGGAATGCTTCTTCCATTTCTTCGGGAGTAAGTTCTCGGAGTATGCCAACCCCGTTGTAGTAAATATCTATGAGCTGAACTCTCTTGCCGTCAAGGTATCTCGGAGCGTGTACCACGATTTTATCAATAAACTCGTGTACCAACTCAGCCGTTAGTTCCTTGATTTCGGTTATCCGCTTGACCTTATCAATAAACCTCTGCAAATTCTCGGTCTTGTCCGTTTCGGTTTCAAGATAGTTTTCCATATCGGGAAGTGCAGTTTTCAGTTCTCTCTGTTCTTCCTCATAGGACATTGACAAGGTGGCATAGCGTTCATCGGATATTTTACCGATAGCGTTATCCTCGTAGAGTTTCTGTATCAAACCATCAATCTCTGCAATACGCTTCTTTGCTTTGTTCAACTCTCGGCGTTTCTCCGCAAGCTCTCTTTTCTTATCCTCGTTGTAACACTCCATTTGTTTTCGGGCAAATTCCTTTTCAAAGGCTTGCACATTCAGTAGGATACGCCGCATACTTTCCAATACATTTTCCATTACCACCTTTTCACGAATATAGTGGGTGGAACACTCATCGGAGTTTTTGCGAAACGAAGAACAGAAGAAATACGCTTGCTCCCGTTTGTAGTTGTTGGTTACGCTGTAATACAATTTTTCTCCGCAATCTGCACAGTAGAGAAGTCCCGAAAACCAACTGACAATTCCGCTTTTGGTAGGTCTGCGGCGGTGTTGTCGCAGTTCTTGTACCAATTCAAACACCTCTCGGTCTATGATTGCGGGATGGGTGTTCGGGAAGATTTTCCATTCTTCCTGCGGTCTTTCAATCTTGGTTTTATTTTTGAATGACTTTGTTGTGCTTCGGAAGTTGACCGTATCTCCACAGTATTCTTGTTTAGCAAGAATGTCGGCAACCGTTGCTGAACACCAATTATACGGAACGGCGGGAGGTTTACTGCAATTTCTGCCGATACTAACCCAATATTCCGTAGGTGTCAGCACTTTTGCGGCTTTGAGCCGCTTTGCGATCTGTGTCGGTCCAAGTCCTTCAACGCATAGAGCGAAGATTTGTCTGACGGTCTTTGCCGCTTCTTCATCGATAATCCATTCCTTTGTGTTATCGGGATTTTTCATATACCCGAAAGGCGGATTTGTTGTAAGCGGTACACCCGACATACCCTTGTTTTTGAAAACGTTGCGGACTTTTTGGCTTGTGTTTTTAGCGTGCCATTCGTTGAATAGGTCTTGCATCGGAACAAGGTCACTGATACCCTTTGCGGTGTCGATGTTATCCATAATAGCGATATACCGAACACCTAAACTGTCAAAGCCTTCTTCCAACAACTGACCGACAACCAAGCGGTTACGACCAAGACGGGAATGGTCTTTTACGATTAGTGTACCAATCATTCCTTTTTCGGCAAGTTCCATTATCTCGGTGAAGGCAGGTCTTGCAAAGGTCGTTCCCGACCAACCGTCATCCACGAACACATGGGTATTCTTAAAGCCGTTATCCTTAGCATACTTCTCAAGTATAGATTGCTGATTTTTAATACTGCCCGAAGTGCCTTCTTGCTCGTCATCACGAGATAAGCGGCAGTACAGAGCAGTAATCTTTTCTGACTGTTTGTTCATAGTTCTCCTTTCCACAGCCAGATATGATACGAATTGTAGGACATACATATTATATCATATCTTCTGCTATACTTCAATACTTTAATGCGGTAAATTGAAAGTTTTTCATTGTTTTTTCAAAATTATGCGTTCTACCTTTTCGGTGATATTTTCTGTTGCATCTTCCTTAAAGAAAGTTCTGACGGCATAAAGTGTTCCGTCGATTTCCTTTACGAAGTTCAGCGGTTCAGGGTACATATTCTTCCTAAACCAACCAATACGCTCATCTTTGGTAAGTGTTGCAAGGTAATCTGTAATTTCATCTATGACCTTGTAAATATCATCGTTTCTATCGGTATTTGTCATCGTTCCCAACCTCCTTTGCTTTTGGGTTTCGGTTTCCGTTCAGGGGGTTTCAGCGCAGATTTATCATCCACAACGAAATCCCAATTACTTGATTTGAGCTTTATAGGCTCTGATTTCGGCTCTACAGGCTTATATCTCGGAGCAATGGTTTTCTCAATAAACTCCATAACTTTCTTCGGAGCAAGCGCCAACGCTTCTAAGAACGGTTTACACTTTGCTTTCAATTCGGCAAGTTCCGCCTTAACTGCGGCAAGCTTGTTCTTGTATGCCTGTATGCTGCTTTCAAGAATAGAGATTGTCCTTCTGTTCACAAGACATTCTTTTGCCAAGTTTGTTAGATAGGTGTAATCTTCACCCGACATTTGCACTTTGCCCATCAGCGTTTTCCTGCCCATATTGTCTATAAGCTCGGCACTTGCCTTGACGGGTAGGATGGTGGACAGTTCTTCGTTCGCTTGCTCAATTTTCTCTTGGATTGCCGCAAGCCGCTTTTTGTCCTGCTCGGCTTGAAAACGTGCATTGGTTTTATTCTCTGCGGTACTACCACGCACACCTCTGTCAAAGTCCTCAAATCCTGCTGACTGCATATGTTCATAGAACTGATCTTGCAGGATACTGTAAGACGGCACAAGCACCGACTTTCCTTTCTCGTCAAACTCAGGTTCTCCGTGTTCGTTGAGTTTTTGCGGAGATTTCCATTTCTTTGAGTGGCTGATTTGTTGGATGATTTCCTTGACCGTTCCGACCAATGCTTTATCCTTGCACCGCTTTGACCATAGCACTTTCTTTTCCACAACGGGCAAAGCCATAACGTGCATATGGTAATGGTAAACGGGATAGCCGTATTTGTCGGATAGAGTTAAATTGATTTCATCTGCGTGCATAACGGCAGAGAGAATATTGTCCTTGCCGTATAGTTTTTCGGCAAAGTAATACGCTTCTTCGTAAAACGCTTTGGCAAAATCGTAGCCGCCGTGTTCCTCAAAGTATTCCGAGTTAATATCAAAGATAAGCTCGTCGTAAACTTTGGCATCCTTTTTCAAACCTCGCATTGACACCTTGCCTTCATCCACTAACTTCTGCAGCATTTCGTTGTAGGTTAAATCTCCGCAACCTCTGTATTGGGTGTTCATAGGGGTTCTTTCCAAATCCACGTTCATATTGGCATAGTGTTCGTTCTTTCTTTCAATATGCCGCTCAAACTTGCCGACCGAGTCCTGTGTTCGTGTTTTCACTCTTGCAACGCTGTAATTCTGTCTTGACATTTTTATCACTTCCTTTCGTTTTTGAGATAGATTTATCTGAGATAGCGTATTCTTCGTTACACACCTTTTCAAAGTGTGTAACCCACTATGACACTTTCACGGATACTCCGTGCAAAGATGTCAGTGGGCTCTACGAGGTGGTGGGGGCGTTGCCCCGTTATCTGCGGATAACTCCCCATCAATGCCGCCCTTTGAAAAGGGCACCCTGAACCCCGCCTAAACTTTATGGTTGCGCAGTCGGTTGTTTTGCTTCTTCGCAAAATTGCTTGCCGCCGCCCGTCGCTCATCGCTGTACGGCTCGGTCAACCGAAAACAAAACCGCCCTTTCGCAACCTCAAAGGAAAGACCGCCATCTTCATAATCATCGGTAAGCCTGCACAGATCGGGATGCTTTTTGGCATAGGCGGTCAATCTGTTTTTAAGATCGGTGTTGTATGTGATCACCGTTATCCATCGGCTTGCTTCATCGAAGAATATCTCGGTTGTTTTCTGCGACTTTTTAAGTCCTGTATTCATTTGTTCTCACTCCTTTCAAAAATCAGCTTATTTTTCTTTGGTTTTGCAAGTAGGGCATTTTTTGCAGATTTTTCTCAGTTCAAGACCTGAAGAAAATGCGGATTTTTTAATAGAAACACCCCAAACAATGCGGACATCGTCATAACCTTTTCTGTTTGGAAAAGCATCGACTTTTACAGCTCAAGAACCAATTTGCCGCTCTACCCGAATGTCGTTCCTGCCCCTGTTTTTTCAGCGGCGTTGTTTCGCTCATATCATCGCAAAATCATATCCCATTCAGACGGTCATTCAATTGTTAAGTACAAGCGGCTTAAAATTAACCCCTCAATGAGTAGCCGGCGAGAAGGGCGTTTTTTCGAGTTTTCTCAAAATTCATAGAATGTTTACAAAACAACCGTTTTATACGCTCTCACATAACGCCAAAAATCTTTGATTTTATGCATAGTTTTTTGAAAAAAGGCAAAACAAAAAGCCGCTACACAGACATCAAGAATCGGCGGGAGCGTTGCTCTCGCTTCAAAATAATGTTCTATGTAACGGCTTTGAAATTCAAAGGCGGGACTGTTTTCGCCCCCAATCACTCGCTAACAGCACCAAAACGCATAGAGTGGGGGTGACGGTATTTTCTCTTAGCATACCGCTGGCATTGGGTGGCTTTTGCCACATCTCAATCTTACATCGTATTCAGTTGTAGCCCCTCATTTAAGAGGCATTGTATTATACCATAAAACCCGCCGTAAATCAAGAATTTTACGACGGGTTTTGAATATTTTTCAAATTTGTGGGATTACTAATAACTTTTATAGTATTCTCTCAAATTCAGCAACTTTCTCAAGTATAGCGTCAACACCATACTTATCTAAATATTCTATGGGTGAATCACATCCTTGTAGGCGTATGTCTTCGCAGAACATCTCATTGCTTTTACAGTATTGATCGCATGCTGAAAAATTAACATACTGCGGCAAGAACGGCATAACAACTTTGAAATGCTTTTTTAGTAGGTCAAGTTGCACGTTTGTAATTCTCGGCAGATATGTAGCTACCACATTTGTAATTCCTAATCCGAACAATTTGAAGTAATCTTCATATGAGGACACAATAATTACGCTCTTTTTTTCGGAGCGTACTGCCAAATTGAAAGAATATAGGTGATTTGACCGAGCAAACTTGTTGCTATTAGGATACTTATACAGTTGAGCTTTGTCTATTATATAATAATCAAAACAAACAATGTTTCCATCTTCATCTATCGTGGGAATGATGATGCTGTTCCTCATTTTATCACAAAAATTCCCCTTTGAAGATTTTGTAATCAAGTTTGCTTCTTCAAGCTGAGCAATAGTATACGACTTTTGTTTAGTCATATATTCAATAAAGCAATTAAATGAGTTGTCGTGAAAACCAATGCCAAGTTGAACTATGGTTTTACCTTTTATGCCCCAAGCGTGGAGCTGATCGATTGCACTTTTTGCCTTGCTGTTCGTCTTTAACTGTGAATGATAGAACATTGCCGCATCACGCATTAGGTTGTTTGATGAAGGTTTAATTTCAGGGAGCGTAATTTCCGCTATATTCGCAAGTTCTGAAACGGCTGCTTTGTAATCAACATTTTTGGTTTTCATTACATATGTAATTATATCTCCGCCTAAACTACAGGCAAAGCAATAAAACGAGTTTGTTTCCGGGTATACAACAAAGGATTCCAGTTTGCCGCATACAGGGCATTTCCCGTGATAATTCTTACCCCGTTCAAACAACTCCTGCTTTGAAGAGATATAATTAACAATATCATTTTTAGACTTAATTTCGTTGATTACATCAGCAGGTATTAAGCCTTTAGAATTAGCCATATAGCATCTCCTAATCTATTAAGAATTCAATCTTTCAAAAAGCTTTTTGAGTTTATTTGCTGTGATGGTTTCATCATAATGCATACCTTCATAAGTTGGGTGAAGCACAGGATATGTGGGATGTTTTGTTTTTAATATAAAGTGATTTTCGATCAACCACTCTATAATGGTAATTATATCATCACGACGAACTCTTTTTAGCTTTCCATACTCTGGCAACTTGTCCAATTTGGCATCTGCAATGCGCTTGCTGTTTGCTCCCCGAAGTACATCCGCCAAAATGTTTATGCCATAATATCGCTTTTCGCTAATATGAGAAAGACATTGCAAAACGGTATAAACAACATCATTTAAATCGCTTTCCTCGAACATAACCGATTTAACACTTGCTTTCTTTAACGCCGTGCTTTTTTCGTGCTGAGGCTGAGATTTTACAATTTGAGTTTGTGCCGATGTTTTAGATGTTGCAGCAGGAATTTCTTTTGCAGGTACGGGATCGGGATCAAGTTTGAACATTTCATAATACAACTTTGGTGCTATAAATTTTCCGCACCCTGTACCATCTTTTTTATAATTAGTGCAGCCAAGAAAATAATTATTTTCTTTTCCCGGTTTTACAATTAGATAGCCGTCTCTGCACTGGTCGCATTTCAAAATAGAGAGCTTTCCCGCCTTATACTCGTTGGTCATAAATCCACAAACTTCGGGCTCGTTTGTGCAAATATGCAAACGCAGACCATAGGCATTCTTATAGCGAAATTGCATAGGATAACCACAGATAGGACAAGTTTTCTTTGCGATATTATTTTGCGGCGGCTCCTCGCTCCAATTTCCACGAAGAACAACATTTTTGTAATCACGCTTTATTTCGAGCAAGAATTCAGAAGGATTTTGTTCGGGGGCAATGAAATAAACACGATTTTTAGTTCTCGTCATTGCAACGTAAAACAAGCGACGTTCTTCAGCATAATCAATGGAGCGATCTCCCTTAATTACAAATGCAAGAACGGGATCATCTTCGATTTTAGAGGGGAATCCGTATGTTTCATTACGTCCATTTACAACAATAACATTATCATAACCCAAGCCTTTAGAAGCGTGAGCTGTCATAAATGTAATGTTGAGTTTTGGATACTTTACACTTTTAAGTTTGTTCCCTCGATCAATGTATTCAAACAAACCCGATTTTTCTAATTTATCGCCGTCAAACCCAAATCTTCCGAGCAGTAGAATCGAAGAATCCTCAGATTTGCCTTCCTGCTTATTAAACTCGATAATCTGTTCAAGAGCAACTTCAACGGCGTGTGCAATGGCATAATTTGCACCGCTTTTATTATCGGCATTCAGTTTTTTAGGGCTTCCATCATAAGTGTAGATAATAACAGGATCAACGATATTTTTAGGAGACTTCAGTTCTTTTGTAATTTGTGCTTCATTTTTCTGAATGAAGTTTCCCGCAATATCAATTACTTCCTGCGAGTTGCGGTAGGTCTTTACGATCTTCAAAAGTTTGGCATATCCCATTTTCTCTTCAAACTTAGTAAAGAGTGTTATGTCGGAGCCGCTAAACGCATAAATTGATTGCCAATCGTCACCAACAGCAATTATTTTAGCGTCAGTAACTTCCGACAAGGCCGTTACTAAATCAAATCTCTGTCGAGAAATATCTTGATATTCATCAACGATAATATATTTGAAATCAAGTTTCTTTTTCATTTCTTTGACTTCTCGGAGAACCCGTGCGGATTCATTTATCATATCTTCAAAGTCAACGGCATTATTTTCTTTTAGATAACGCTCATATTCCAAATAGCAGTCGTTGCAAATATCCAAGAAAAGTCTTGTGCGCACATTTTGAGTAGAATGGTACATACGGCTAAATTCATCTGCAGTAAAGCCGTTGGTTTTGAAGTTTGTAATAAAGCGACAAATCAAATTGACAAGTTTTCTTATGTAACGGTTTTCTTCGGTGGATACGAGCTTTTCCATTACCTCTTTGTTGGAACGGGGATGTAATTCAAAACCGTTATTTTCCAGTTCCTCTTGCAAATGCTCCAAAAGTGATCTACGGTCAGAATACTGTGAAAAGGTGTATATAAGTTTTGTGCCGTGCTGCCTATGCAGATTGATTTTGTCGTTTATAGCTTTTTTATAGGCTTCAAGCTGATCATCGCTAAAGCGATCGTTTTTACCATCCTGCGTAATACCAAAATGTTCAATGTAGGCAAACTTGTCGCCCTGCCGAATAATAAAATCGGGGGTATAGGGCTTTTTTGAAAAAAGAATATCATACTTATACATCGGCTCATATTCATAGTCGATGTTATTCAAATACAAGAAGTTTGCAATCTCCACCTCTTGATGAGAACGCATTACTTCGCTTTGAATTGTTACAGATTTTTTTGTACGAATATCAATAACTTGTTGCTTAAACTCGTTGAGATCGCTTCGCATTGTAGCAAAATTCGATTTTGCGATTTTATTGAAGAAACTATTGAGATCATTACCTTCATACGGAGCATCAAAGTACGAAGCAAAAAACATAATCAAGTTATTTACAAGACTTTCATTCTTCAATATAGAACTTTTGAAATAATCCTGTAATACAAAGTATAACTTTGAAGAATCAACAATATTAAGTTTATCTGATGATTGTTTTCTTAGTATAGCATTACCGGTTGAATGGAACGTGGCAATAGGACAATTTATCGCTAAATCTCGATTTAGTTTGTCCCGAAGTTCTTGAACTGCCTTATTAGTAAAAGAAACAACAAGAATTTGAGAAGGTTCAATACCTTTTTTCTCAACCAAATATTTCACCTTTGCCGCAACAGTAGTAGTTTTACCCGCACCTGCGCCGGCAATAACGAGACAATAATCTTCATCTGTCAGTATAACTCGGCGCTGATCTTCATCCAATTTGATTTGGGGATCGACCTCACAAAGAATATTATCAAAATAGTGTTGTTCTTCGGTCATTGCACGGCGAATAAAAGACTCATTATGCTCGTCTATAAGAGTTTCAAAATTTATGTATTTTGATAATGTACCTTCAACGATGGAAAGCGAGAGATCGTTGTTTTTGCAGAAAACCTCTAACAATCGGCTGCTTTGAAGCACGCCAAAATACTCAACGGTTTTCTTTCCGTCGAGCAGCTTTGCACGGTATTCACTTTTTGAAACATAGCGATTTTGTGATAATATGGCATCCATATAAACCTTTAAATCCCACAAGCCTTGACATTCAGGACTCTCAAATGACATATTATCAGTGACATTATTTGCTATCGTTTCTTTCTTTTTAAAGAATTTAGAAAACAATCCCATATATGCCTTTCTTCTCAAACAATATTAGTCCGCAGAAGCACCGGATTTAATCCAGTTATCAACTTCATCAATTTTGAATTTCCATTGTCTGCCCATTTTATGTGCAGGCATATTTTTGTTATCAATCCACTTGAAAACTGTATCTCTGCTTACGCCAAGATATTCACATATTTCTATTAGAGAATACCATCTGTTAGTTATTTCCACAATTCTGACCTCTCAAATTCAAAGTGTTAGTCTATTGCTTTTATAGTATATCACAAAATAGGGTAGGATGCAATATATTAAAGTCGATTAGCGTAGGTTTCAAAGTTTTGACATAAAATTAGCGGCAAGGAGAATTGCTCTCCCTGCCGCCATGCTTCAGTTAGTTGTAAATTATATCGTGATTTACGATTTCTGTGGCTCTGCTGCAGATATTATTCATCCGTGCAACCCACTCCATTTGATTGTCTGCTTTGAGTTTTTCGGTTACGCCCTCACGCTCTGCCATCTGTTTTACGAGCCGAAAAAGCATATCCTCTGCCTGTTTGTCAATATCAGCGAGATAGCCGTTCAGCTTGCCACTTGTCAGCAGATTAGTGTATCGCACCTTGTGGTGTTGCTTAATATATCTCAAATGACGTTGTCCCCATACACCAATCTCAATTTCTTCCTCAGTGGTAATAAGGTTAGGCAGGTAATAATCACCGACCTTTGTATATGTGCCGCCCATTTGCTCAAATATAGTCTTTTTCATAATCTCAATCCTCCGTATATTTAATCTTAAATCTCTTTTGTTTTGCGTTAATGACTTTCAGCAGAACATCGTCAACTGCATCGGTATATCGCCTTTCTTTTATAAGTACGTTCCGTTTGTCATTAATGGCATTGATGATAATTCCTCTTTCGTATTCGTCAAATACTATGTAGTACTTTTTCATTATCATCACTCCTTCAAGAGATCCTCGAATGGAGCAACCGTTCCGATAAAGGTGTCGTATGTAAATTTCGCACCTAATCGAAAACCCATTATGAAACTGTCTAATGCTGATTCGCCGTTTACAACACTCCAAGCGTTTGCAAAATCAAGAAATAACTTCTTGTTTTCATCATCCAATTCCGCTGTCAGTTTTTCCTCGTTGTTCATCAGAATTTCCATCTGCTTCTGAACAGCCTTATTTTGCTTTGTACTGCGTGCTTGTGGATCAAGATTTCCATAGAAAAATTCTTCAATAAAGTTTGTCATTGTGTAATCCTCCGTTATGAATTGAATTATCCTTACAATTCAATCATTCTGGCTGACTACAAAAGCCGAAGGGAGACAACTTCCTTACGAAGTGTCTCCCTTTCGGGTCTTTTTTCTTTTAGGCAAAAAAATAAAGCCCTAAGGCTTAGCAAAAATCTATTCTGTGCAGACAAAAAAGGTCATAGATTTCCCTATGACCTTATCCAAGATTTTCTTGGGTGGCTTTGTCAGCCTAATACAAAATAGCAGTCTTTTTCCTCGTGAAAAGTCGTGAAAACAAAGATGGTTTCTTAAATTTTGGCGGTTCTTTGCAAAACTTATCGTATTTTTCCCTATCATAATAATAGAGATAGCTTTCCCCTTCCGTATACTTAAACCCCTGAAATATCTTAAATTTCTGTATTTCCGGAACATCTCTTACATGGTCTCTCAGACCCATCCACCAATATATAGGTTCTTTCCATTCTTCCTCGGGGCATTTAACCCTAATCACCGAACATCTGTGAATACTTTTCAGTTCCCATTCGTAGAAGTGCTTTTCGTTCTCAAATCTTCTTATGTCATTTTTGTACCATTTGTCATCAGGACAAAGCGCAATAATATTTTCTTTTTTCGCAGTTTCCAAAAGTCGTGAAAAATACAAGTATTGTTTATAGAAAAAATCAATATATCCTTCCGTTACCCCTAATGCTCTCAGATTATCGTCGTGGAAAACAATATAGTCTTCCTCAACGGTAGCACCGACATTGCATTTCCTTATATATCTGCCTTTTGAGGTAAAGCAAACGCCTTCAAAATTTTTCTTCATCGGTGCTATCTCTTTACATTCGTACACAATACATCTCTCCTTTGCAAAAATATTTCTTTTATGATATTATATTTCTAAAAGAAAATATAACAAGGAGATTCCTATGTTTTGCCAATGTACTTTTTGACCACTAACTGAGGGACCAAAATATCAGAATCATTCCAGTGTAAATCAGGGAAAAACTTAAACTGTTCAAGTTCAGGAGCATCAAAAAGATGTAAACTTTCTTGCATCCACCAATACAAATTGTATTTTTTAAACTCTTCCGGATTTTGTAGCGTCATAAGAGAGAAACGATGTACACAAGACAAATGCACATACAAAAAGTGTTCTTCAAAATCCAAATTTCTGATTTGATTTTTTCTTTCAGGTGAGAAACTTTTAACATTTTCTTTAATCAGCCTTAGTTTTTCAGCCCTTATTTTATTTCTCATTTGCTGAAAATAATCCATGTATTCTCTTTTAACACCCAAAACATATAATTGTTCGTCCGAAAATATATAACTTATGTTGTTAACATTTCGCATATCTTGATTATTAAAAACTACAGATATTTTAATTTTAATCATCCCCTTTTAAAAATACTTTATCTATATCCTTGCAATATGCCAACATATATAGATAGAGCCCATATTGTCCAAAAAATCCGTGACCTTTTGCATCTTCCTCTGAGATATATTCTAATTCGTTTAAATCACATTTTACCATATTAAAATCCTCCTTTTCTTGTTTTAATTATTGGGTTTGTCATTAAATCTTTTATTATTTGAAATCTTTCTTTTAAAATCGTTGGGTATATCGAAACGGTTCAAATTCGCTTTTGACGGTGCATTGGATATCGACAATATGTAGTCATTAAAGTCAGGATATTCTTGAATTACAGCTTCACATCTTTCTAAAACATTTTTAGCGGCGAATTTTACACTGCTATATATAGAATCATATCCGCCCCTGATTACTCTTTCGTTTAGAGATGATATTCCATATTTATAGATAGGGTATTTAAGTTCCTCCATCCTTTTTAATTCGGAATTTGCCAAATCAAGGTCATCTATACTGCTTAAAATGCATACATATAAATCGAATTGACAGAAAAATCCATTGTATCTTGCCGCCTCGTCAGAAACAACATATAAATCTTTTAAATTACACTTTAACACATTAAATTCTTTCTTTTCTTGATTTAAATGCATTGACGGAGTATTTTCTATCTTTTTAAGAAATTCGCCAAATTCAGGATGTTCTTTACATAATTGCTCGTAATTATCAGCAATGGTTTTGTTAATATCTGCGAATACTTCAAATCCCTCATCTCCGAACATCAACGAAGCCATATTGACCGACGGGGAATAATGGAATGCTACTTTTGCTCTAATGATTAATTTCTGAATAGAAAAGTTTGCTGAATCAATATTGTCATGCAAAATAATCATATAAGCATAAAAATCAGCTTGACACCTAAATCCACTGAGCCGAGCCTCCTCATCAGAAATTATTATTAACTTGTTTAAATCGCCTTTTACCATATTAAATCTCTCCTTTCTTAGTTAAAGAAGCATTTCTTATTTTCAGAATAAAATCATCAAACTCAGGATACATAGTTTTTACTCTGTCATAATTCGCAGCTAATCGCTTGTAAACATTAGTTGTTCCATCCCAATATTCTTTGTCTTTCGTTAAAAGAAAAACATTAATATCTTTGTATACACTTTTAATTGAATCCGCTCTGATTTTTAATTGCCGAATGCTTGCATTTACAAAATTTATGTCTTCGTTTTCGTGAATAGCAAGCATTGTTAAATAAAAGTCTGTTAAACAAGCAAAGCCTATAAATCGAGCTTCTTCTTCTGTAATAATCATTAATTCGTTTAAATTATATTTTACCATATTAAATTCCTCCTTCTCTTTTTTTATAGTATATTTATATTTTTAAAAACCGCAAAAGCGGGTATTCGCTTTTTGTCTGCCTGAAATATGTCGGCGAATGTCCCGAATTGCCGTAAATTTCCTATTGACTT
>ERZ808242.1306-NODE-1306-length-14421-cov-3.687387_pt1 | contig 14421 bp, 12 predicted proteins | sample MGYA00521244_ERZ808242 | MGnify/ENA primary metagenome ERZ808242 (study PRJEB31516, sample SAMN03275573) | gut metagenome | biome: mammalia-associated habitat; material: feces | host: Papio cynocephalus | place: Kenya | collected 2012-07-27 ... | reverse complement strand
GCCTGCCATCTCTGCTTTCGATTTATAACGGCTTCCGAACACATTTCCGATCTTAAGGCCAACACCGGAGATGATCCCTGTCGTAATACCGATCAGAATGATTGCCTCGATAATATTGACACCCAGAAAAGCAAATGTCACACCGATCGCAAGTGCATCAATACTTGTTGCAACCGCCAGAAGCAGCATTGTGGAAACCGTGAAGGAATCATCCAGCTTTTCTTCCCCTGCTCTGGATTCACGCACCATATTGGCACCGATCAGCCCCAGCAATACAAAGGCGATCCAGTGATCCACATTTGCCACCATTGCCTCAAACCGTACACCGAGCAGATAACCAAGAAGCGGCATCAAAGCCTGAAAGCCGCCAAAATATGCCCCAACGATCAGATAATGCTTCGGTTTAACCTTCTGTACCGACAACCCCTTACAGATGGAGACTGCAAATGCATCCATTGACAGCCCGACCGCAATTACCAGTAATTCCCATAAACTCATGCTTTCTTACCTTTCCTTCTCCGGGATTTGCCGTGGCCGCTTTGTTCCATTTCCTATTCATACTCGAAAATCCCGCTTTTTCAAAGCGTCGCAGCTACGCTGCTTCTGATTTTCTCGTTGTACGCTCAGGCGAAATCAAATGTCTGCTTCGCAGCCGCTTGATTTCGTTCCCTCGCTGCACATAAAAAGAGACCTATCCGGATAGACTGATGCTATCACAGATAAGTCTCGTCATTTCAGATGATGCCAGGAACAAATCCAGTATGTTGACTTCACCACACTTCGTGCCGACTACTCCCTTATTTCGTTCCATTATACTAAATTGATAATTTTTGTCAACTATTAATTGTTGAACAATGCAGTGGACAGATATCTGTCACCGGAATCCGGCAGAAGCGCCACGATCGTCTTACCTTTGTTCTCCGGTCTCTTTGCCAGAATAGCTGCTGCTTTCAGTGCCGCACCGGAAGAAATACCAACCAGTATACCTTCGCTTACCGCAAATGCCCTGCCTTCTGCAAAGGCATCTTCATTTTCGATCGCGATGACTTCGTCATAGATCTTTGTATTTAACACTTCCGGAACAAAGCCTGCACCGATTCCCTGGATCTTATGTGCACCAGGTGTTCCTTTGGAAAGTACCGGGCTTGTTGCCGGTTCTACTGCCACGATCTTCACATCAGGATTCTGCTCCTTCAGATATTCACCAACACCTGTTATTGTTCCACCTGTACCGACACCTGCTACGAAGATATCAACCTTACCATCTGTCTGCTCCCAGATTTCTGGTCCTGTTGTTTTCTTATGTACTGCAGGATTTGCAGGATTTACGAACTGTCCGAGGATCACCGCGCCCGGAATTTCCTTTACAAGCTCATCTGCCTTTGCAATGGCACCCTTCATACCCTTTGCGCCTTCTGTCAGGACAAGTTCCGCACCATATGCTTTTAATAAGTTTCTTCTCTCTACACTCATGGTATCCGGTAATGTCAGGATCGCATGATAGCCTTTTGCTGCTGCTACGGCCGCAAGACCGATTCCGGTATTTCCGCTGGTAGGCTCGATGATCGTAGCCCCCTCTTTTAAAATACCTTTTTCTTCCGCATCCTCGATCATGGCAAGTGCGATTCTGTCCTTGACAGAACCGGCGGGATTCAGATACTCAAGCTTTGCAAGGATCGTTGCATCTGTTACCCCTGCTTTTTTGCTATATCTGTTCAGTTTTAAAATCGGTGTTTTTCCGATCAGTTCCAATGCGCTTTCTTTAATCTGGCTCATTTCAGTTCCTCCTTCATTTCTGACAGCCGATTTCCGTTTCCGGCTGTCCGGCTTCATATTCCTACTATCTATGTAGGAATAATATGTTTGTTGTTGAAACTGATTATATACGGTGTTTTTTTCATTGTCAATAGCTTTTTTGAAATACTTCTCTGATCTCTTCGATCACTGTATCATATCTTCTTTCCAGAACAGCAAACTGGTCAACCGTCAGATCCGGAAAGCCCGCCCTGAACTCATTTGCAATCTCTTCACTGATCCGGAACAGATCTCCGAATCCCAGATTCAGGCTTACGCTCTTTAAAGTGTTTATATAACGACACGCTTCTTTCTCATCATGCACAGCATAACATTTCAGAAAATTCTGATAACTGTCCTCCCGCAAAAACTTTTCAAGAAAAAGCAAAATTATTTCATCATCATCCAGTCTGTAATGCACATTGCTGTAGTCTCCTCCTACTTTTCTGTAAAAAACATCTAACATTCGTTTCCCCTTTCTTTTTCAATGCAATTAGATTACTTTTTTAGCATATTTTTTATCACATCAATATTCTACCATATTTCTACAGGGTATGTCACAAAAGTACCATTTCCCTTTACCGTTTCTTTACCGCATTTCATCGACAATTTTCGCGTTTTATTTTTCAGCAGCATCGACGCTCCCCTTTTTTGATGCTATAATGTAAATAAACCAATTTTACATCACATAAGGAGGTCACTTTTATGCAGACTACCACAATATCCGATGCAGTCCGCTACATCGGAGCAGATGATACAACGATCGATCTTTTTGAAAGCCAGTACAAAGTACCCAACGGCGTATCCTATAATTCTTACGTTATTCTGGATGATAAGATTGCTGTCATGGACACTGTGGATGCGCGAAAAACAGAGGAATGGCTGTCCAATCTGAAAACAGCATTAAACGGTCGTCATGCCGATTATCTGATCGTCTCCCACTTAGAACCGGATCATTCCGCAGGGATCAGGCTGTTTACAGAACAGTTCCCACAGGCAAAGCTTGTCATGAGTGCAAAAGCAAAAGCTATGCTGCCACAGTTTTTTGAAATCCCGGAACTGGATGAAAAGTGCGTCACCGTTGCAGAAGGCGAAACTCTCGCGCTCGGTACTCACACATTACAGTTTTTCATGGCTCCCATGGTACACTGGCCGGAAGTCATGGTAGAATACGAAATGACAGAAAAAATTCTTTTCTCTGCCGACGGTTTCGGTAAATTCGGCGCTTTATCCACAGAGGAAGACTGGGCATGTGAAGCCAGAAGATATTATTTTAATATCGTTGGTAAATACGGAGCTCCCGTGCAGACGCTTCTGAAAAAAGCCGCTACGCTCGACATTCAGACCATCTGCCCGCTGCATGGCCCAATCTTAAAAGAAAATCTGCCTTACTATATCGACAAATATCAGACCTGGAGCAGCTACGAACCGGAAGATAAGGGTGTTCTGGTTGCCTGCGCTTCCATTCATGGCAATACCAAAGCAGCTGCGGAGAAAATGGTTACACTCCTGCAGGAAGCAGGCGCAGCAAAAGTTGCCTTTACGGATCTGACCCGCGATGATATGGCAGAAGCCATAGAAGACGCTTTCCGCTATGACTGCCTCGTCCTCTGTGCAGCCTCTTATGACGGTGGTGTATTCCCGCCAATGGAAGACTTTTTGAACCGTCTTTCCCATAAGGCTTTCCAGAAACGTAAGGTGGGCTTGATCGAAAACGGATCCTGGGCACCATGCGCAGCAAAAAGCATGAAAGCGATTCTGGAGACCATGAAGAATTTAGAGATCTGCGAGAAAGTTGTTACCATCAAAACAACAATGAAAGAAGCAGATGTGGAAAATATGAAGGAACTGGCGAAAGAGATCGTAGGATAAAAAGATGCGACTAATCCTGAATCTGATTCAGGATTAGTCGCATTATAGTATAAGTATGATTATGCATCAATCATACGCTTTCCATATTCTTCATAATCTTTACTCATACAGCATCTCAAGCGAAATCAGATGCACAGCGCCTTTCTTTTCCTGTTCCTCCAAATTCTGCGTAAATCCTCCTTTGGAAAATATATAGTAAATATAAATTTTTCCCTTTCCAAATACACTTGCATAATGCTCTAAAAGCTTTAACTCATCCACGCCAATTGGTTCTCTTTTATATTTACAGGAGCCGATATAATAAGTTCCCTTATCCGTCGTGCTGGCTACAATATCAATCTGTACCTCTTTGCGAAGCGATGGGTCCGTCCCCCACCACTGTCCAATATCCGTAATTGGCATCTGCAGATTTTGCGCATAACGTAGCATATAACATTTGCACATATCTTCAAATACTGTTCCCATATAATCGGATAAAGACCCTGCCACAACCTGATCAAAAATGTTCCCCATCCGTTCTGATATGATTACTCCCATATTTTGAGGGACATAACGATACCAGAAGCCAAAAAAATGATCTGCCAGTCTGTAGATCGTCTTTTTCCCCGGCTTTTCAGTCATTGGCGTTTCTTTCTTTATGATCCCCAATTTCAAAAGCACCTTCGTATACTTACTGCAGACTGCATTCTCCAGCCCTGCCTTTGTTGCTATTTCATTTAATTTAGATGCACCGGATGCGATCGTTGTAATAATAGTGTTGTATACAGCAGGCTCCCTCAATTCCTGTTTTAATAAGTTCTGCGGCTCCTCAAAAAGATAACTGCTGGCATCAAACAGATTTTCAAGTAATGCTTCCTTTATTCCATTGTGCACTCCCAGCTTATTGATATAAAGCGGAATCCCGCCCGTAATACCATACACCAGAGCCTGCTCCTGCTTTGAAAGCCCCGGGTAAAATGCTTCTACCTCCCGATAACTAAGTGGTTCTATTTTAAATTGCGCTGTTCTGCGCCCATAAAGCGGACTTTCATACCCCAGTACCTGCTCCTCCATAAAACTCATGGAAGAGCCACATAAGATCAGATATAATTTAGTATGCTGCCATTTATGATCGATCATGTGCTGCAAACGTGATGAAATAGACTCTGCTGCCTTTGCCAGATATGGAAACTCATCGATCACAAATACCAGACGTTCCTCCGCCATGTCTGTAATCGCATCTAATGCACTGTCAAATGAAGAAAAAACCGGTGCATCATAAGCATCCTTCTTTTCGCACTCATAAATTGCCTTAGAAAGTGCTGTCAGGTTTTCCCGTTCTGTTGCATTTAATGCTGCAAAAAAAATTGTTTTTTTATCCTTGCAAAATTCATTAATGAGTGCAGTCTTTCCTACACGCCGACGCCCATAAATAACAATACATTCAAATTGCTGATTCTGATACCGTTTATTTAGTTTTGCCAGTTCACTTTCTCTATAATAAAACATGAATCCTCCTGACACGCCTCCCCCGAAAATATACTCATAAGTTAGTAACTTATGAGTATATTTTACACCCCCTGTATAAAATGTCAATCCTATTCCGGCAAACTCTGTTTGATCAGCACAGTTTTTCCTTCAAATGCAAAACCATATTTTCTGATGTTTGCTACATCTACTCCCTCAACAAGCAATTCTGTCACATAGTTCTTTTCTGCAATCTGTCGTAGTGCCTTATCCGCACAGTCCTCCAGATCTTTATCCCTCTTCGGATCGAATACTTTAAATTCTATGATACAAGAACTCTGCTGTGCGTCTACCGCCTTCATCATAATGTCATATCGTCCTATCCCACTTTCCCGATTTGACGTAATATGATAGCGATCCGATAATTCAGCAAGCAAACCCAGCACAAAGCCATGATAAAACCGTTCTGTTTCATCAACTATCCCATAACCGGATCCGCAATCAAAATAACTGAAGGTTGTTTTAGCAACCATGTTCATATAATAGTTCATATCTTCGACATTACCCGCCAGCAAAGCCTTCTGAAAATCTCCAAAGTCACTTCCTCTGCGATAAAACCACTTTCTGAACATTCTGACAAACATTTTTTTGATCTCGATATTTGTAAAGGACAGCGTATATAAATCCTCTTCTACGTGATCCGCCCGTAGATATCCTGTAGTGAACAAAAGCCCCCAAATGGCATTTTCATCCACATCCAGCAGAGAAAAATCGATCATTTCATCTATATGTGCCCGGATCTGTTTTCCATTCATCAGATCTTCCATATTACATTTTACGTGACGGGATCCTTTTGCAATCAACGAATTGATCAACGTATTGCTGCTGGTATTCGCCCAGTACGTATCAAATCTGCCATCCGAATCTATGAATTTTGTGATAGACCACGGATTATAGATATCTTTACATCTGCCGATCATGAAACCGTCATACCACTGCTTCACCTGTTTTTTGTACTTACCCAGTCCCACATGATCAAGTGCTGCAAATACTTCCTTCTGTGTAAATCCAAATGCTGTTTCATATTTATGTGTGGTAATGGCAGCAACATCAATATGGTTCATATCAGAAAACATGGATTCTCTTCCGATTCTTGTGATGCCGGTCATAAGTGCTTTTTCCAGAAGCGGATTTGTCTTGAACGTATTATTCAGAAATCCTCTCATAAATGCAGCCATTTGTTCCCAATATCCATGGAAATATGCCTCCTGCATAGGTGTATCATACTCGTCCAGCAGAATGATAGGTTTTTTCCCATAATATCTGTAAAGAAGCTGCGTTAATAATTTTAACGATTTTACTGCGACATTTTCATCCATATCCCAACTGATCTTGGCAAGCTGTGATCTTTCTTCTTCCGAAAAGCGCTTCATATCAAGCCCCGCCTTGATATTATCCACCATATATTTGATCTCAAAACACAATGAACGAAATGCACTCTCGTACGTCTCTTCTTTTATCCCTGCAAGCGACAGGAAAATAACAGGATATGTTCCCTGCAGCTTGTGATATGCCGGGTTTTCCCAGATTTTCAGTCCCTCGAAGAGTTCTTCTCTGCCGGCATATTTTTGAGAAAAGAAGCATTCCAGCATACTTAGATTCAACGTTTTCCCAAATCGTCTGGGTCTTGTGATCAATGTTGCATCATGCTCATTTTCCCACCACTGGCTGATGAAAGATGTCTTATCCACATAAAACGCTCCGGCAGATCTGATCTCCTCAAAGCTTTGAATCCCCACTCCTACCTTCTTCCCTGTGATCCTGACAACATAATCTACCAGAGCCGGACCTTCCCCATATCTGTCCGGTCTTTCCGCATTCATCGGAATTTTCCATCGGATCCCTTCTTTTTCAGCGCCACGGATTTTTCCCATAGCACACCAATAATTTACCATCCGCTTTGTGACACCCCACTCGGATGCTTTTTCTATGGAGGTTACAAATTCCATACCGCTTCTCCCCTTTGTCGTTTTGAGGATATTATAAAGCAGAAGTGAGAAAAGAACAAGATTCTTTTCCCACTTCCATTTCATCACATCTCAATCATAATCTTCCCATATTCCTCGGTTTTATCCCGCATGATCTGAAGCCCCCGTTCCAGATCTTTGAGTACAAAACGATGTGTTATGATGCGTTCCGGAGAAACCAGTCCGCCTGCCACTTTTTGAAGCACATAATGCCAGTCATCTCCTTCTTCCCGCAAAAACGAAGAATTCCAACTGCCACGCACCGTAAGCTGATTCCGCAGGATCTTCCAATAAGTATTTTTATCAAACTTCATATCTGAAGCCGGATTTCCGATCAGCTGCACCATTCCCGCCGGTCTTGTTGATAAGATTGCCTGATTGATCGTCTCATTCTTTCCTACACATTCAAAATAGACGTCTGCACCCAATCCATTTGTTTTCTCCTGAATCCACGCTCCGACATCCTGCGTTCCTGCATCACAATAATCATTTGCTCTGATTCCAAGAGCAAAAGCCTGCTGCCTCTGAAATTCTTTGTTTCCAATTACAAGTATGTTGGAGATTCCTTCACTCTTTAAAAACATTGCGAGGAAATAGCCGATCGTACCAAGTCCGTGCACCACAACCGTATCCGTCTTTTGTGGCATACTTTGCCGCATCGCATGTACCGCAACTGCCATTGGTTCCAGCATTGCAGCCACTTCAAAAGATACGTTTTCCGGTAATTCGATCAAGTTAGCCTCAGGTACCTTTACATACTCCGCAAAGCCTCCGTTTGTACGGGATCCCAGATAGTTATACTTCCTACAAAGCTCATATTTCTTTTTCTGACACATTGGACAGCTCCCACAGGGAATCAAAGGAAATACACCAACACGTTTGCCGATCCAGTCCTGCCCCTGCGAATTATCTGCTGCCTGTTCTACCACGCCTGCAAACTCATGCCCGGGACTTAACGGATAGGAATACATACCGGTTTTATAAACACGTGGCACATCTGAACCACATATCCCGACATTTTTTACCCGTACCAGCACTTCTCCTTCATCCAGAACCGGTTTTTCTGTCTCTTCATACCGGAAGTCTCCGATATCATGCAAAATATATGCTTTCATCCTTTCTCCTCGCAGCTCCTTTGAAAACGTTCCAGATCCATTTGTGTCGTAATTTTGAAATTTCTTTCATTCCCCGGAACCATCACAATATCCATTCCTGCCAGAACCGCCGGCTCAGTAGAGCCATTGATCTTCTTGATCGCATCCGGCAGAAGTCGTTCATTTGCCTGAATATATTTTCCCAGCACAAAAATCTCCGGTGCCTGCCCGGCAAATATCTGGCTTCTGTCAAGAAGCGAAGTCACACTGCTGCCATTCGTGCTCAAATATACCGTATCCTTCATTGGCAATACCGGTAACAGCCCATCATGCCCTTTTACTTTTTCAAAATAGGCAGAAACCATTTCTGTGGTGAGCATCGGTCTTGCAGCATCATGCACCATAACAAAACTTTTCTCATCCGCATATTTTTGAATTCCGCAGAGTCCATTATAGATGGAAAGCTGCCTGTTTTCTCCCGGCATAGAAAAATAAACCGGATTTGCCGGCTTATCTTTATGCTTTTCCTGCAACAAATGTATCTGATCTTCAATATCTGCTTTCCAGCTATCGCCAGCCACGATCTGCACCGCATCTATACTTTGATGAAATAAAACTGTTTCCAGCGCATAACTGATGATCATCTGGCCATTTACTTCCAAATACTGCTTTGGAACACTTGCTCCCAGCCTCGTTCCTGTTCCGCCTGAGAGAATCAATGCTATATTCATACTTCATCCTCAAATTTCAGTTGTCTGATATCTTTTATAATATCCACATATGCTCTTTTCTTACCAAACAAAAGCGTCGTACCAAGCACAAATCCCTTCACGCCCTTCGGGGCAAAAGAACTGATCTTATCCGCACTGCAGGCTCCGTCCCAATAAAGCTCAAATCCCATTTTTTCCCGGATCTCCAAAAGCCGCTCGATCTTATTTCCCACATATGGCAGATACATCTGCCCGGCATTTCCCGGATTCACAGACATGACTAAAACCTTATCCACGATCTGCAGCATCTCCATTACAGTTTCAATACTGGTTCCCGGATTGATCGCAATTCCCGGGATCATTCCCGCAGCAATGATCTTGGATAATGTCGTAGACGGATGATACTCAGCTTCCGGATGAATATAGACTGTATCTCCCTTTCTCAAGTTATCCAAAAACAGATTAATATGTGTACTAGGATGTTCGATCATTAAATGCACATCCAGCGGCTTGTCCGTCGCACTTGCTATGTAGCGCATATCATTTAATGACATGGCATAATTTGGCACATACCGGCCATCCATAATATCAATATGAAAAGAATCAATACCCGCTTTTTCCAGATCCCTTACTTCTTTTTCCAGATGCCCATAATTGGCACACATCATAGATGCAGTTAGTTCAAAATCCATCTTGCTTTCCCCTTTGTGTTATATCCTGATATAGCTACCTTACCATTTTTCTTCTGTTCGTGCAATTTTTCTTGCCATCTCTGCTTCACTTTTCATTTATCAACGTAAAAGCCCCGTGTCTGACAGCAAATCTTCTAAGGTAAGAAGCACTGCGCCTTCTCTTTTCGCCCGTTCCACAACCGGCTGTGTATATCCACCTTTGGATATAAAATATAAATATTTTTCCTGAACCTTGGAAAATATCTGTGAGGCAGTGACCAGATCATCATATTCTTCCATTGGCATCGGCTTATTGCGGAATTTGCACTCACAGAAGATTGCCTTATCCCCTTTAGGGCTGAGTGCAAGTACATCCACATCATCCTGCTGTTTCAAAACCGGATTATTCCCCCACCATTTATCTATCACAGCCGGAACAAATGGTAATTTGCCCGCTTTTGCCTGTCGGATCAGATACTGTTTACAAATACATTCAAACTGTGGTCCCATATAGTCATTGATGTCTTCTCTGATCTGACTGACAGCAGCCTTTGTTCCCAATAATTCATAAAAACTTCTATTGGAAAAAACATATCTGTACCAGAATGTATAAAAAGCATCACTGATCTGATAAATTCCCCGTTTACTTTCTCTGTTCTCTCCACACGGTATCCTTTTTTCTATCAATCTGATATTTTGAAGTGTCACCATATATTTGCTGCACTTACTCGCATCTTCATGGATATGATCCGCAATCTCCGCCACTCTGTTATGACCATTTGAAATCGCTTCCAAAATACTATTATATATATTGGGCTCACGAAGCTCCATGCGAAGCAGCATCTGTGGTTCATCATTCAAAAAAGCTTCTCTCCTAAGCACCTGCCTTTCCAGATTTGTCCACAAGTCCAGCTCAGGATCAAAAGCCCCCAGATAACGCGGAATACCACCTAATATACCATAGGCAATCAACTTTTCTTCCGCAGAATACCCCGGAAAGAATTTCGCCGCATCTACATAATCAAAAGGTTCTACTTCCAGTTTGTCAGTAATCCTGCCATACAACGGGCTCTTATACCCCATCACTTCATTTTCCATGAAACTCACACTGGATCCGCACAAGATCAGCATGATATTTTTTTCTTTCCATACATGATCAATCGTATGCTGCAATATACTTTTTATAGAAGGATTAGCTGATGCAATAAACGGAAATTCATCTATAATGACGACCGTTTTCTCTTCTCCACACTTGCCGGAAATGTAAGAAATTGCTGCCTCCCAACCGGAAAATGCAGCTATAAAAGTCCCATCAAAAAATTCCTGCACAGTTCTTGAAAAATCCTCCAAGTTTAAGGCATCATTTTTCTCCTGCGCAGAATAAAAAACTGCTTTATGTTTTTTCGCAAATTCCAGCAATATGGTTGTTTTCCCAACCCTGCGTCTGCCATCCATAGTTAAAAAGCCAAACGATGATCTATTATATATTTCTTCTAAAATTTGCATTTCGTGTTGTCTGCCGATCATAAATATCACCTCTTTACCCAAGTTATGCTATCAACTATGATAAGCGAAAGGATATACTACTCATAAGTAGTATACTTATGAGTAGTATATCCTTGTCCGTTTTAAATAGCAATGCTAATTCAAAAAATTCTTATCCGCATAGACAACCTTATAGCGGTTTCGTTTTGTTTCAAAATAATATGTTATCAACCGCTCTGATAAAAATCCCGGATATCTGTTGTCATATATATTATCTTCTGTTCCACATGTATTTGCAACTGCATCTATGATCGGAAACATCCATGAACAAAGCTCATCCAATACCTTTCTTTTTACAATCAGCATATTACAGGGAGAATATAGATTACCCTTAAAAAATTCTATAGCTTTATCGTAATCCTGCGGCAGATTTTCTTTTAGATATTGCATCATGTAATCCCATTCTTTTGCTGCATGTCTTCCCCTGAAGTTATCAGCAAGGTTAGGAGAAACATATAACGGAACCGGAAGAATAACATCTATATGATTCTGCTCCATACATGCCACCCAATTATCCGGAAGCAAAAAATGTCTGCGATAATGGCACAGTCCCACATAATCTTCTGCTGCATGCTTCCAAATCCAATACAGACCTGTCAATTCACAATACTGCTTGTTCTTTTCTGAAATAGAATCTCCTTCACAGTCATAAACTGCATTCTCCAAACGTTGATCCGTCAAAGCTGATCCTACCTGGATTCTTTTCTCATAGTTTTTAAATGTATAGCAGCTTTGCAATGGTGCGTCATAAACAGAAGATGCAGCATACACGATTCCTTCTACGGCATTTTTACCATTTGTTCTACGCGATCCCCTGCAACCGCCTTCGGCTATATCCATTATTTTTATAAATGATTTCTGTTCCTGTTCAAAAACTTTCTTCACATATGCATTACGAAGGCTGGTATCCATTTCCACATCGACCGGAATGATAGTTTTAATACCCATTTCTTCCAATACTCGCTTTATATGTTGCTGATTGATACCACGCATAGCCAAATATACCGGAATATCAGTATCCAATTTAACTTCCTCAGATATTTTCCAAACAGGTACTCCATCGATTTCAGTAGGATTCTCCTCGTCATTATCATATAAATATGCCACTATCTGTATTTCCGGCTTTAGATATTTTAAATAATGCCCCAGGGTTTGTCCTCTGGGGTGCGCTCCTGCGATGTATATTTTATCCATATTCTATCCTCTATATTATGTTTATCCTTAACTATTTTCTAAATATCCTTTGATATCCTTAAAAAAACCGCCTATCATTATAATCATAATAATGCCGATTGGGAATGCGGAAATAATACTCACACTTTGAATATTGCTCATAGAGCTTTCGGAGAATACGAGCGCAATTGGAAGAACAATGAGTAAAACACACCATAACAGTTCGACTAATTTATGAGGATGTTCATTTTCTCCCAGTTGCTTGTAGCTGTAACATGCTGCAGTATATGCAATGGAATCGAACGATGTTGCATAAAAAGCAATCATACAGAGCATTGTAATAACCAGAATAATTTTTGACGCAGGCATTGTATTGATAATACTGAGGATTAATCCATACAAATCACCATCTGTAGTGTACTGTGCAATGAAATCTGCAGCACCACTTGTCTGAAGCCCGAGACTGTAATTTCCTAATACAATGAAGCTTACTATAGTTGAACCGACACCAAATACATATCCGCCAAGAATAGTCTGTTTGATTGTCCTTCCTCTGGAAATATTTCCGATAAAAAATGGAGCTGCAATACACCATACCATCCAGTATGCCCAGTAGTAAATAGTCCAGTCCTGCGCAAAATTGCTTGTTCTGGCAGGATCTGTAAAAGTACTCAATTCTATAAAGTTCTGAATCATTTTTCCAAGGCTCTGGAAACCATTTTCAACAATAAATCTACCCTGCCCTCCAATGAAAAGGACGATCAGTAAAAGTCCAAAGAATAAATAGATGCAGAGTTTTGCCAGAAATGAGATACCTTTGAATCCATGCAGTACAGCGTATGTGTACACTGCACATGTAATCAAAAGAATAATAATCGTTACAGCAGTCCGACTAATTGTAATGCCAAATAAATCTACAATAATCGCAGCCATTAGTGGTGTTGCTACTGAAAAAGTAGTAGCAGTTCCGGCCAACAATGCAAAAAGCGCAAAAAGATCAATAACTCTGCCTAAGAGTCCATCTGCATGTTTCCCAATAATTGGTCTGCATGCTTCGGAATATCTCTGACGCTTTCTTTTTCTGACATGAAGCATAAAACCAAAAACTACGGCGAGTACGAGATAAAATGCCCATGGAATGAAACTCCAGTGAAAAAGAGGAAATACACCGGCCCACTCTGTAATAGATCCTAGTTCTGCAATGTGAGGATTAGTTGCATACATTACCCATTCTGCAAATGAGTAGAATAAAATATCAGCAGCCAGTCCACAGGTAAACATCATGCTTCCCCATGCGAAGAATGAATATTTGGGCTTTTCATCTGGTTCGCCCAGTACTACATTACCATATTTTGAAAATGATAGATAAATAGAAATCAGTAATACACCGAGACCAATCACTAAATAGTAGATGCCCAATGTATCACCAAAGAAAAATCTGACATTACTGATGATTTCATTTGACCCATCAGGAAAAACGAACAAAACACCTGCCAATGCAGTAATAGCGCCAAATGGTATTAACGTGATGAACCAGTCTATTCTTTCCTTTTTTATGTTATTCATCTAAATTCTCTCCAGTTTGTGATTGGCATAGTAATATTTATATTTATAACCGGTCTCAAATGTAAATCCAGCTGCAACATTATTATTTCCCTTGAATGCTTTCACATTATGAATATCCTTTTCCTCAATTCTTAATTTTCTGGAGATAACCTTTAATATTTCTGATCGTGTATCATAAATATAAGATCTATCAAATTTTCTCAATTCGTCTAATGTATCAAATTCAAATATAAAGTCTCCAGGATATTTTCTGATATGCATTGGGAGTTCATTTATATGTTCTATGTAAATATTTTCCCAAAGTTTATCAGAAGTTTGAGGATTATTATACTCCTGTTCAAGGATAGAAAGAAAATGTCTGCTGAAATCTCTCGACCAAAATACATGTCCCAGCATAATCCATGCGTCACACCCACCAACTACAACATTTGTGATAATACCGTTTTCTTCACTAATACACCATTCATCTGTCTTACCTTCTATAAAAACAGATGAATAGTAACTATTATTTACTTCGGCTTCA
>ERZ808242.1305-NODE-1305-length-14429-cov-4.651106_pt1 | contig 14429 bp, 10 predicted proteins | sample MGYA00521244_ERZ808242 | MGnify/ENA primary metagenome ERZ808242 (study PRJEB31516, sample SAMN03275573) | gut metagenome | biome: mammalia-associated habitat; material: feces | host: Papio cynocephalus | place: Kenya | collected 2012-07-27 ... | reverse complement strand
GCATTGCCTTGCCAAGGCAAGGGTCGAGAGTTCGAATCTCTTCTTCCGCTCCACAACGAGTAGGGGCCGCCGAAAAGGTGGTCCTTATTTGTTTTCTCTGTAAAAAATATCGTGTAATAAATGCATGTGTGAACCTTAGCGACGCGGGCTCCGATTGAAATTATTTAGCATAATTTTTTTTGGGGTGGACGAATTAACGCCGCCAGTCCTAAGATTTTCTAGGAGGAAAAAATGAAGGTTACTCTGACTGAGATCTCTCCCATTAAGCGCAGTATGGAAGTCGTCGTAGACGCCAACACCGTCGAGCAGGCTTATGCTAAAGCTTTCAAAGATGCTTTGAAAATGCTCTCTTTACCCGGTTTCCGCCGTGGTAAAGTGCCTGCTTACATGGGCCGCAAGTATATCCCCAACCAGATTCTCAAGCGCGACGTTTTGGAGAGCCTTATTCCCAGCGCTTTCAGTGAAGCTGCTGCTCAGGAGAAGGTCGAAGTTGTTTCCAATCCTCAGTTCCCCAAGGTAGCTGGCGAGCGTGGTGAAGACCTTACTTTCACTGCCGAATTCGAAGTGATCCCCACCGTAGACCTTAAAGACTACGAAGGCGTAGAAGTAGAGCAAGAGCGCTACGAGCCCACCGAAGAAGACGTAGACAGCGCCATCGAGCGTACCCGCGCTGGTCGTGCTACTTTGGAAGATGTTACCGATCGTGGCCTCCAGGCTAATGACATTGCCTTCGTCGATTACGAAAGCTTTGAAAACGGCGAGCCCGTCAAAGACGGACAAGCTAAAGACTTCCCCATGGAGCTCTCTCCGGCCAATTATATCCCCGGTTTCTTAGAGAACCTCTATGGTCTTAAGCCCGGCGAAAGCAAAGAATTTGACGCTGAGTTCCCTGCTGACCACAAGTCTCCCTTAGCTGGCCACAAAATCCACTTTGTTTTCCACATTAAATCCATCAAACAGCGTGTACTTCCCGAAGTAAACGGCGAATTCGTCAAAGAAATCTCCGGCGGTCAGTTTGACAATGTTGAAGATTTGCGTAAAGACATCATGAAAATGATGAAAGAGCGCATCCAGCGTGACGCCGATCAGGGCATCGCCGAGAAGGTTTACTACAAGATCGCCAGCCAGGTTCCCACTGAAATGGTTCCTCAGGGCTTAGTTGCTTATCATGCCAGACTCTTCAACAGCAGAGTTATGGACAGCTTACGTGCCGAAGGCCGCAAGTTGGAAGATATGCTTAAGGCTCAGGGCCGCACTGTTGAAGATTGGCAGAAACATGTCGGTTTGATGGGCTTCGGTGAAGCTCGCTTAGAGATCTTAGTTAAGAACTTAGCTCGCTTGCTCGGTACTAAGGTCGAAGACGAAGAGATCAACAAAGTTATCGACGAAGAGGCTGCCCGCGCTCGCAAGACCGCCGCTTCCTTGAAGCGCCAGATGGAACAAGCCGGTACCATCGGTTTACTTCGCTACAGCATTTTGCGCGACAAAGTGACTCAGCACTTAGTAGACACCGCTAAGGTGACCTACGTTGCTCCTAAGACTCCCGAAGAGCGTGCTGCTGAAGAAGCTGCTAAAAACGTAGCTGAAGAAGCCAAAAAAGACGAAGCTGAAGCTAAGTCCGAAGAAGTAAAGGCTGACAAAGCTGAATAATTTTCACCTTTGTAAGACTGAATTTGATTTCTTGGGGGGAAAAATCAAATTGATATGAAAAGTTAGGCGCTCTAGAGTAAGTGCTGCGCGATGTCGTTTATGGTATAGCGTATGCTCTGAAGAGCGCCTTTCTTCGTTTTTAAGGAAAAAATAAGAATGAATTTTTTCAATAAATATAATAATTTAGATATGCTTAATAGCTTAATTCCTATGGTCATTGAGCAAACGGCCAGAGGAGAACGCTCTTACGATATTTATTCCAGACTCTTAAAGAACCGCATTCTCTTTTTAGGAAGTGAAGTAAGTGATGCTGCTAGCAACTTGATAATTGCTCAGTTGCTTTTCTTAGAGCAGGAAGATCCCGATAAAGATATCGATGTTTATATCAATAGCCCCGGCGGTTCAGTTACGGCTGGTTTAGCTATTTATGATTGCATGCAACTGATTAAACCCGATGTTTCTACTATTTGTATCGGTATGGCTGCTAGTGCGGCAGCGGTTATTCTGGCTGGAGGCGCTAAAGGCAAGCGCTACTCTTTACCTTACTCACGTATTATGATTCATCAGCCTTGGATTCAAGGTATCGGCGGTCAGGCTACTGATATCGATATTCATGCTCGGGAAATTTTGCGTTTACGTGAAGATACTAATGGTATTTTAGCTCGTCATACTGGTAAAACTTTGGAAGAAGTAGCTCGCGATACCGAGCGCGATCATTACATGAGCGCCGAAGAGGCGATGGCTTACGGTTTAATCGACAAAGTAATCACCAAAGAAGCCAGAGGCTAAGCCATTTTTTAGATTTCAGCTCCCTACATCGATGGGAAATAAGTCAGGAGGACAATATGTTTCGATTCGGCGATGATAAACAAAGTTTTACTTGCTCATTTTGTGGCAAAAAACAAGAGCAAGTGCGCCGTATGATTGCCGGTCCCGGCGTGTATATTTGCTCTGATTGCGTGGATATGTGCAAGGATATTATCGCCGAAGAGTTGAGCAAAGACGAAGCGGAGGGTGATGGTAAGTTACCTAAGCCCAAAGAGATCATGGATATTCTCAACCGCTACGTTATCGGTCAAGAGAAGGCCAAAAAAATTCTTTCGGTAGCTGTTTATAATCATTATAAGCGCATAAACATGAATACTACCGGCAAAGATGATGACGTAGAGTTGCAAAAAAGTAACGTTTTAATTATCGGCCCTACAGGTTGTGGTAAAACTTACTTAGCCAGCACTTTAGCCAAAATTTTGAAAGTGCCTATCGCTTTGGCCGACGCTACTTCCCTTACTGAAGCTGGTTACGTGGGTGAAGATGTAGAGAATATCCTTTTAAAGCTCATTCAAGCAGCCGACTATGATATTGAAAAAGCGGAAAAAGGTATCGTCTATGTAGACGAAATCGACAAAATTACTCGCAAATCGGAAAATGTTTCCATTACTCGTGACGTCAGCGGTGAAGGCGTGCAACAAGCACTTCTGAAAATTGTGGAAGGTACTGTAGCTAGCGTTCCTCCCCAGGGCGGTCGCAAACATCCTCACCAAGAGTGCATTCAAATCGACACTAATAATGTGTTATTTATTTGTGGTGGTGCTTTTGAAGGCTTGGAAGATATTATTGAGCAGCGCGTTAGCTCTCAATCAATGGGCTTCCGTGCCAATATCGAAAGTAAAACTAAACGCGATGTAGGCGAGCTTTTAGCTCAGGTTATGCCTGAAGATTTGCTCAAATACGGACTTATCCCCGAATTTGTCGGCCGTATGCCTATTGTCGTTACTCTCAATGCTTTGGATGAAACAGCTCTGGTTAGAGTGCTTACCGAGCCCAAAAATGCTTTAATTAAGCAATATCAGCGCATGTTCAGTATGGATGGCGTAGAGTTAGTCTTTACCAAAGAAGCTATCGAGCGAGTAGCCAAGGAAGCTGAAGAGCGTAAGACCGGAGCTCGTGCTTTGCGTAGCATCATCGAAGAGGCTATTCTGGACGTTATGTTTGAAATTCCCTCTATGGAGAATGTGCAAAAATGTATCGTTACTGAAGAAGTAATTGAGAAAAAAGCTGCGCCTACTCTTATTTACAAAGAAGAAGAGGCCAAGGAAGAGAAAAAAACTGACGACAAGGAATAAGAGCTGAGTTCCTTTTTCCATAGCTTAAGATAAGCCGCTGTCCTTTAGAGTGATGGCGGCTTATCTTTTTTTGCGCATTTGGGCGTATTTTGGCTAGTGAAGGTGTTGCCTTCCGCTTAGTTCGCCAGTTGGCATGTGGTGGACTTGTGGCGGGATTATGTTAAAAATTGCCGAAATAGCACAATAGGGCTAAGTTTTTTTTCCAAGGGAGCGAAGTATGGATTCTTTATTTACGTTAGCTGCAGCTACTGCTACACAAAGTGCCAGCGCCGGAGGCTTTTTCGGCGATCCTAACTGGATACAGATTCTCAGTGGCGCTATCGGAGGCGCAGTTTTGGCTATGGGTGGTGGTGCTTTATTTAATTATGTCGCCGCTCAAATGGCTCCGCCTACAGAGATTCCTACTACTATCAGTCCTAGCTCAATAGATAGCAGGCGTTGGGAAGCTTTGCCTGCTCTAATTGGCAAACTTACTAAAAGTTCGGAACCGAATCAGGTATTCCGAGTCATTTTGGAATCTACTAAAGAGCAAATGGATTGCGAATATTGCGCTCTTTTGATTTTGCGTGATGGTTTCTACCAATTTGAAGCGGGTATTGGTTTGTGCGAAGAGAGTCGCCAAGCTTTTAAGCTCGATGCCAAAAACGGTTTGGTAGATTTTATGCGTACTAAAGCTAAATCGGTAGCTCTCAATCGCAGCGATCGCCAATTGCAAGATTTTAACTTCTTGCGTGAGCCAATTAGTGAAGTTATCATCACTCCTATGCGCACTGGCGATAATATTTTCGCCCTTTTATTTGTAGCCAACAAAGCCAATATGGGCACTTTCAAAAAGGAAGACTTCGATATGATGGGCTTCTTGACGATGCCTTTTGCGTTGGCTTTATATCAAGCTATCACTTTTAAGCGGGCCCAAGGCGGTATCGTCAATACCATTGTAGAGATTATTACCAATAATGAAAATAATGTGCCTGGTTGTACAGGTCACTCCGAGCGTGTGGCTCGTATGGCCGAAGCTATGGGCAAAGAATTGCGCATGAACGAAAGCGAGTTAGAGACTTTGCGCTCGGCCGCCTTGTTGCATGATTTAGGCAAGTTCTCTATGCCTACGGAATTGCGCTTCTGTGAAACTTTGCCCGAAGGTAAGGATCGCGAGTTAGTCATGAACCAAGACAAAGCGGCTGTAATGTGGCTCAAGCCTTTGGGCTTTGTCGAAAAGGCCTTACCTTTAATTTTGCACCATCATGAGCGTTATGATGGCTCGGGTTTTCCTTCGGGAATGCGTGGTCCGGCTATTCCTTTAGGAGCTATGGTTATAGCTGTAGCCGAAACTTTCGATCTTTTAACTCACGATCGTCCTGGCCAGCCTAAGCGTCCTCCTTTGGAAGTAAAAACTTACATAGAGTCGCTGGCCAATAGCAAGTTTGATCCTCAAGTAATTCGCGCTTTTAATGCCATTTTGGAAAAAGGCGGCAAGTAGTTGGCTTTATTTTCTATAACCGGAGGTCGCTTATGTTTCAGGCAGTCGAACATCTTATTGAAGCTATGGCTCAAGAAATAGAAGCGCCTCAAGTTAAACGTTTGCAAGAAAACAAAGCTCATGGTGGTAAAGTTATTATGCCTGCCGGTTTTGAACACTTAGCCAACGTGGAAAAACATTATTTTTTGTGGCCTTGTCTGGTGGGCAAACGCCTAGGGCGTCGTTTTGCCTTAGAAACTGTGCCTTGTGGCAGCCACGGCCAATGTTTGGTAATAGCTGAATTTCGCCAGGCCATGCCCTTAAATTTTTCTTTGTTAGTGCGTCAGTTTAGCGCTGGTGAAGATTTGAGCTTAGTGGGATCGCGTTTTTCGCTCACTGATAAGCTGAAGGATTTTGCCAATTTACACGCTTTTAGCACTGAACCAGAGGTGGCAAAAGTTTTTTTTCAGAAGTCGGAAAATGTCTTGCAATTAAAAGAGCTTTGGCCTTTCTGCCGTCTCACTTCCAATGCTCATTATTTACGCTTAACTATAAAAAATTTACGGCCTCAAGATTTAGAAATTGCCAAATGGAAAAATATTTTGCAAAATTTTGAAGCTCTAGCCACTTCTATTGAATCTTTGGAAAGTCAAATATTATGAAATATAAAGCTATCTTGTGGACTGGAGCGCTTGCTGTCTGTTTGGCCGGATTTAATGCCGAAAGTGTTTGGGCTGCGCCTAAAAATGAAGCTGATAAGGTTGGCCATAACTCTTCTTTATCTCTTCCTTTTGGGCAAGCGGCTTTTGATTCGTCTTGGGAGATAAAACAACTTTTTCAAGAAGGTAAGTCTTTGCAACGTCAAGGGCAATTGGAAAGAGCTGTAACTTTATACAATCAAGCTTACGCTTTAGATTCAGCTAGAATCGAAGTTCTGCCTTATTGGGGGCTGGCTGAATATCGTTTGGGCCATTATTACAAAGCTTTAGCACTTTACAATTTATATTTGGTTTCTGAGCCTGAAGAAGAGCTAGTCCTTTTTAATAAAGCTGTATGTTTAAGCCATTTGGGATATTGGACTGAGGCGGAACATATTATTGGAAAATTGCCAGCTTCTTCTTGGGCCAGAAATGCTCAATTTTTGGCTTTTAGCGGTTTTTTAGACTACCGTTTGGGCAATTTGACTTCAGCCGAAGCCAAGTTAAAACAAGCTTTGCATTTGCAAAAGGACAATATTTCTGCTTCTTTAACTTTGGCATCTTTGTATCAAACTAAAAATGAGCCTTCTCAAGCTGAGATTGTTTTACATGAAGCTATAGAACTTCAGCCTAAAAATCCATTGTTAGTCAACAATTTGGGCGTCTTAAATTGGCAAGTTGGCCACTATAAAAGAGCTGAAGCTTGCTGGAGTGAAGCTCAAGACGATCTCAACTTGGCCGACCTAAATGTGGCTGTTTATCGAGTCTTTTCCCAGGGGGAAGCCGATATCTTAACTTTGGCTGCGTTAACTGATAAATTTCCCGAAAATCCTTTAGCCGAATTTCTCTATGCCGTCTCTCTTTATCGTAATCGACGTCTGAGCGAAGCCAAGGCAAGTTTTAATAAAGTTGGAGAAATGATTTATCTGGCTTCGGCAGATAATGAAATAAAAGATGGCAGCGGGCTTCTTAATCAACAAGAGCTTGGGACACTCAGTTTAGTCAATAAAAATTACTTGGCTTTAACTTTGGCTTCTTTGGGCGAAACTGCTTCGGCTCTGGCTTATTACCAAGAATTGTATAAAGAGCAGCCGAAAGATATTTCTATTTGTCATAATTTATCAGTTTTATATAGCAAAAACGGCAACAATAAAGGCGCTGTAGAATTTGCTCAAAAAGCTAGAGCTTTGGTTCATGAAGTTGTAACGAATAACGAACAGCTTCGCACTCAATATGAGCCAGTTTATTATAACTTAGCTTATGTGTATTCTTTGGCTAAAGATAAACAAAAAGCTGCCCAAGCTTATAATGAATGGCGCAACTTCTTTGCTTCCAAGCCTTAAAGATTATTTTTTGTAAATAAGCTTGGCAACTTTTGCTCTCTCTCAGTTGCCAAGCTCCACTTTAAGGGCTAATTGGTATTAGGATCTACTGGATCAACCATTTCTAGTTCTTTCTTTTTTAAAGTCTCCATAAATGCGCTTACCTCTTCGCTATATGCAGTAGTGCGGTTGCGTCCATGATTTTTGGAATAGTACAGCGCAGCATCAGCAGCTTTAATAAGCTCGCTTTGGGTGGCGCCGTGATCAGGATGGCAAGAAACACCAATACTGACAGAAATGCGCAATTCTACAGGTTCGTCTGCACCTTCAATTTTCCAAGTGAATTGGTGCTCTTCCAAAGCACGTTGAATCCGGCAAGAGGCACGCATGGCACCTTCTATGCCGGAATCTATTAGCAAGACGGCAAATTCCTCGCCACCATAACGTCCTATAATGTCTACATCGCGCAAAGCATTGCGCAAGACTGAGGCCACTTCGTAAAGTACGTAGTCGCCGCACTGGTGGCCGTAAGTATCATTGACGCTTTTAAAGAAGTCGATATCGAGCATAAGCAAGCTCAAGTTGGCTTGGCTGCGATTGACACGGCGAATTTCTTCTGAAAACTTGGAGAAGAAATGGCGTCTAATAAATACTTTGGTTAAACCATCGGTGACGGCCAATTCGTAGAGGTGGGCATTATAAAGAGCTACAGCCGCTTGGTCGGCTACTTGCAAAATTATTTGCAAATCGTCGCTAGTAAAGGGGGCGCCCATCTCTTTGTTGGTAATATTTAAAACGCCTTGTAAATCGTCATGCACTACTAAAGGAACGCACATAATAGAAGATACATTAGAAGAGGCGTTGCGCACGAAAGTCGGGTCGTCGGCTGTATTGTTAATAATAACTGGAAGTCTGGTTTTGGCTACTTGGCCAGCTATGCCTTCGCCCATTTTAAAACTGCGCGTTTTATAAACGCCGCGCAAAATTTTGTCTTCTGTATCTGGATCGATACCGTGAACCACTGATACTACTAAATCGCCAGTAGATTCTTCCAAGAGCATGATGGAGCCTTTTTGGGCTCTGACGATACCGGCAGCATATTTAAGAATATCTTTTAAAAGGTGGTTGCGGTCGTCGATAGCGCTTAGAGCTTTACCGACGTCGTAAAGAGTTTCTAATTTGTGAACCTGACGAGCTAAAGCTATGCGGGAAGCTTCCAATTGCTTATACCACATAGTATTGCGCAAAGCCCGCGCTCCCTGCGCGGTCAGTTGTTCGATAAACTCCGCTTCCAAAGGTTCTGGCTCGGAAATATCTAGGCCAATAATGCCTATAACGGAGTTATCTAAACGGTGGAGGAGGGGAATCCAGTAATATAAACCCAAATTTTCTAAATTGCATTCGGCTAAGCTATCAGCATAAAGGGAAGCATGGCAGCCACTAACTTCGTCTATAGTAGAGAAAGGATGGCCGTTGCAAGCGTCAAGCCAAAACATGCCTTGCATATTGGGCAAAAAAGTAAAATCTTTTTGGGAGATGTCTAAGTTTATTTGATAGACACAGCGGAAAACTTTGCCATCATTATCAGTATTACTTATACTGTTGGTAAGCTTGCCTAGGTAATGGTAAATAGGATCTTCCGTATCTTCAGGTTGTAAGCGATTGTAAGGGCTGTTGCCTTTTTTCACATCGGTAATAAAGATGGCCGCTTTCTTGGCATTCAGACGACCTACTAAAGTATCAACAAAAATTTTGCTGACCAACTCTAAACTAGAAATGGCTGCATCTAAGCGGTCGGTCACACCTATAATCAACTTGGAGTTGCGCAAGCGAACTAAATTTCGTCTATTTTCGCTGACTATTTTTGTGTACTTGTCCTGTAAGTCTTGTATATTGGGAAGATCCATTGTTCTCCGTTTTATTGTTTACGTTGGCATTGCTGCCTTAACCCAAACATCCCTAAAGATTTATCCAATCAAATTCTTGATAAACGGCCGCTTTGCCTGCCTTCTTTATTTTTCAATAGTGAAGGCAGGTTTTAGCTTTTTCTCTTAGGCTAAAGAGGCTAACTCTTCCCATTCACTCATATATTTATCAAGGTTAGCTTGAATAATTTCAAAGTCTCGGTAAGCTTTAGTCATTTCTTCAGCATTATCGGAAGGATTAGCCAGAAGTTGCTTTATTTGTTCTAAGCGCTCGTCATTTTGCTCAATTAAATTTTCCAATTCTTTTAAGCGGGTGCTTTGCTTGTAAGAAAGTTTCTTCTTTTTAGGAGGAGCAGCTTTAGGGGCAGCTTGAATTGCTGGCTCTTGAATGGCTTTCTGGGCTCGCTCGGCTTCTTCTTTAAGCATTTTTTGTTGACGGGCTTGGTCTTCGGCTTGCTTATTGATATGCTCGCGCAAAGTTTCGTAGTCGCCAGCAAACTCCTGAATTTTGCCATTGCCAAAATAGAAAAGCCTATCGGCGCAACGATCGAGAAAATAGCGATCGTGGCTGACAATAATTACAATATTAGGATAATCGTCTAGCCAAGCTTCCAACCTTACCAAAGTGGGAATATCTAGATCGTTGGTCGGCTCGTCTAAAAGTAAGCAATTGGGGCCGCTCATTAAAAGACGCAATAAACGCAATCTTTTACGTTCGCCTCCGGAAAGTTTGCTTACCAAACTGTGTTGCATAGGGCGAGGAAACAAAAATTGCTCCAACAAACTTTCAGCACTGACGCGCCGTCCGTCGGCCAAAGTCATATAGTCTCCGCTTTCGCGTAAATAATCGATAATAGTTTGGTTTTCATTATCGTCTTCGGCAGTTTGAGTATAGTAACCGCGCCTAATCGTTTCGCCTACTTCTACATGTCCGCTGTCCGGCTTAATCGTTTCGGCAATAATGTTGAGTAAAGTAGTTTTACCGCAACCATTGGCTCCCACGAACCCCAGACGGGCTCCTTTGCCGATTTTGAGTGAAAAATCTTTAAATAAAGTGCGCCCTTCGTAAGCTTTACTTACTGAGCAAAGATCAATGCCTTTGGTACCTAAGCGGTTGGAGGACTGGAATTGATTAAAAGTTACTTCCTGAGCTTTATTCAATAAAGATTTTTGCTTTTGCTGAATTTCTAGCAGTTCAGCTAAGCGCTCTTGGCGAGCTTTTTGTTTAGTAGATCTAGCTCTAGCTCCGCGCTTAAACCATTCCATTTCTTGTCTAATTAAGTTGGCCCGTTTTTCCGTTTCCGCTTGATTCAACTCTATAAAATGAGCTTTTTCTTCCAAATATTTGGCATAATTGCCCTCATAAAGGCGGCCTATTCCTTTATCTATTTCTAAAATGCGATTGACGGTGCGATCCAAAAAGTAGCGATCGTGAGTAACCATAACCACGGCGCCTTTAAAGGCATTGAGTTGAGTTTCTAGCCAATCGATAGTGACTGTATCTAAATGGTTAGTAGGTTCATCTAAAAGCAATAATTGGGGATTATCCAAAAAGGCTATGCAAATAGCTACTTTTTTGCGGGTTCCTTGCGATAAATTGCCAATAGGTTCAGTAATATTTTCTAAGTTGAGTTGAGAAATCATATTCTCAATGCGAGTATTGAGCTCCCAAGCTTGGGAAGCATTTAAAACATTGCTTAAGTGTTCAACTTGGCGTTCGTTTTCCGAAGAAGGATCGATACTATAAGCTTCGCAAGCTTTTTCGTAGGCGGCTAACATGTCTAAAACGTGCTGCTGCGATCGCATAATTGTTTCGCGAATAGTTAAACTGTCATCAAATTGAGGAGTTTGGGGCAACCAACCAATAGTTAAGCCCTGACTAAAAATGGCTTGTCCGTAGTCTGGCTCATCCAATTTGCCAATAACGCGCAACAAACTAGTTTTGCCACAACCGTTGGCGCCGATAATACCTAAACGCTCAGAAGCACTTATATCTAAAGAAATATTTTGCCAAATAGGCTCTGTTAAAAACTGACGAGCAACTTGCTCTAATTTTACTAAAGACATATTTCGCACTTTCTTGCGTAGTAGGTTACTACCTTTTTTCACTACCAGCCTAAGGCGTTAGCTTTCGATAGGTGAAAACTTGGTTTTATACGAACTTGGCGCCTATGATTGATACCAAACTTTTACGCCAAAAACTTATCGATATGGCCTTGCGCGGCCTCCTTGTAGAACAACGCCCCGAAGAGGGTAACGCTTCCGACTTACTCGAGCAAATCCGCGCCGAAAAAGCCGCCCTAATTAAGATAGGCAAAATAAAAAAAGAGAAACCTTTGCCGGAAATAAAAGAGGAAGAAAATCCTTTCGCTATTCCAGATAGTTGGTGTTGGGTTAGACTGGGTGAATGTACACATCTGGTAGGGTATTCTGATAATAGAGTTTTAGAAAAAGATATACATAAAAGTGGAGCGTACCCGGTTATTAGCCAAGGAGAAAAATTTATAGATGGTTTTTCTGATGAAATTGTAAAAGTTGTCAAACAGCTTCCTTTAGTTTTGTTTGGTGATCATACAAAAAATGTCAAATATATTGATTTCCCGTTTATTGTTGGAGCAGAGGGTGTAAAATTACACAGTTGCATAGCTGTATGTTCTAAGTACATTTATTTTTGGATGCTTGGAACTGCTGCTAAATTGAGAAATTTAGGATATGCTAGGCACTACTCTTTGCTCAAAAAAGTGCCTATTCCGCTGCCGCCATTAGCTGAGCAAAAGCGTATAGTGGTTGCTTTGGAAGCTTGCCTTGAATTGGTGGATACTATAGCTAAAGATAGTGCCGATTTAGATAAAGCTTTAAAGTTTTTGCGTCAAAAAATGCTAGATATGGCTATGCGCGGCCAGCTTGTAGAGCAACGCCCCGAAGAGGGCAAGGCCACCGACTTACTAGAACAAATCCGCGCCGAAAAAGCCGCCCTTATTAAGGCTGGCAAAATTAAAAAAGAGAAGCCTTTACCGGAAATAAAAGAAGAGGATAAGCCATTCGCTATTCCCGCCAACTGGTGTTGGGTTAGACTAGGTGAAATTTTTAAATTAATAAATGGCGATAGGGGTAAAAATTATCCTGCCAAATCTTCTTTGCATACTGAAGGCATTCCATTTATTAGTGCTGTTAATTTAGACGGTCGCACAGTTGTAAGAGATGAAAAATTGCTTTGTGTCTCTAAGGAGCAATATAGCAGGCTTGGCAGTGGCAAGTTAAGGCTTGGAGATGTTGTGCTCTGTATTAGAGGATCTTTAGGAAAGCATGGACGCTATCCTTTTAATGTTGGGGCCATTGCTTCTTCCCTAGTTATATTGAGAAGCATCAGCTCTTATGGAGAAACATTTTCTAGATATTTAATGGAGTATCTTGATACTTCTTTATTCTATTCTGAAATTGATAAATATGATAATGGTACCGCTCAGCCTAATTTAGCAGCTGATAGTGTAAAAAAACTTTTAATTCCGCTGCCGCCGCTAGCAGAGCAAAAACGCATAGTGGCTAAACTTGAGCAAATAAATGCTTTAATTGAAACTATGCTCAATTAGTGTGCGCAGCGCAAAATTTGCGGGCGTAAATGAAATTTATAGCCGCTAAAATGTTCGTTATACCCCCGGAGAAAACTTTATCGCGCTAGCGATCTTTCGAGGAGGGATATAACGAACCAATCAACGAGGCTATAAATTTAGCGCTAATATGCATAGCGCAAAACGCTAAGCACATAAATCTGCACTTGTTTGCGTGTTTGTTAGTTTTTCAGCCTAGAGACTCTAATGGTGTCCCGCCTGCGGCTCTTTCAGGCTCGAACTGACCGAAGCTTTTAGCTTCGGCCAATGTTCTGCGCCTTCCATTCGCCCTCTGTCTCCGCCTGTTGGTTAAAAAAACTACAATTTTTGATCGAGTACGTTTTCTATATTTGAGCTGCTATACAAGACATCGATAATTACAACGGTATTATCTTTAACAATGTAAAATACCGAATAGATAGTAGTTTCTCTGCGATGTATCTATAAATGCTTTCTATATCGTCTGACGCCGCTTTTGTGAGCTGTACTGAGCATTTTTTCATAAATTTAACTTCGCGCTGAGATTGGCAAAAGCGTTATCGGCATCTTGAACTTGACCTGATTCACTATCTTGGATCCCCTTTTTTAATCGCTTTATAATTTCTTCTTTGCTCATCAAATCAGCATTCACAGAATCTGGTGCTTTGGGCAATCCTATGTGAAATGGGATTCCTCCTGTTAAAATAATTTGATTAAGGTACATATTTATGGCTGTGGACATAGGTACACCTAATCTTGACAAAATTTCTTCCGCCATTTCTTTTACTGTTGAATTAACTCTTAAATTTAAAGTAGCTGCTTTTTCCATAATGTCTTCCTTTCTTATGCTTTTTTTTTGTAACGCTATTGTAACGCATATGCCAAGATAAAACCATATGAAGTAAAAGTTGTATAAGTGCATATGCGTCCATTGTTCAGCGACTAAGAATGTCGGTATATTTTACACTCTTGCCTGTTGTCTCGTGCTTGTTGGCCTGTAGTTTTTCCGCCTAGAGACGCTAATGGTGTCCCGCCAGCGGCTCTTTCAGGCTCGAACTGACCGAGCTGGAGCTCGGCCAATATTCTTCGCCTTCAATTCGCCCCTGTCTCCGCCTGTTGGTTAAAAACTACACTTCTAACGTATACTGTCCGACGGCGAAGCTACGTCGAACCTTCACAAATGCGCAACCGGTTTCCGCTTATAATCCCTCTCCGCTGTTTAGTTCCGGCCAGCGATCCTCTCCTCGCCAGAAATTCCCTTCCGCCGTTAGCTATTCCATTCCGCCAGCGGATCCTTTCGCCAAAAATTTCCTTCCGCTGTTAGCTATTCCATTCCGCCAGCGGGTCCTCTCGCTAAAAATCTCCTCCCGCCGCTAGCTGTTCCGTCTCGCCAGCCCCCCAGGCCCCACCAACACGTATCCCACGCAACAAAAAGGCGGTGCGGCGGCGAAGCAATGGCGCACTATCTACAAAATGATCGCTTGCTGTCCCCCCAAACACTCACCCAGCACAAAAAACAATCTCAGCAAAAAAAATGCACTTTTTTAGTGATAAGGTGCTTGACAGGGGAGAAGCTTAGCGGTAATATACTCGAGCAGTTGCGACAAGCAACTACAAAGTTTTGACAACAGTAGAAATTATTGGAAACGAAAGCAATTTCGTTGA